>PVBE012417381.1_pt1 | contig 23162 bp, 13 predicted proteins | sample 1631181 | NCBI WGS metagenome assembly PVBE01 (sample SAMN08397723, study PRJNA350692) | Marine metagenome, whole genome shotgun sequencing project. | isolation source: water | place: Pacific Ocean | collected 2012-04 | reverse complement strand
TATCACTATTTCCTATTCCCTTATTGAGGGCGGGCAGGACAGCATCGTCACCAACGATAACGGCACCGTTACCTGGGGTTCTGGTAACATTGATTTAGATCCCATGTTTGTGGACACGGCCAACGGCAATTATCATCTGCTGGCTTCTTCCCAGCTGATCAACGCCGGCCACCCGGACTCCACCGACAGTGATGGTACGGTTGCTGATATTGGCGCCTATCCATACTTGAATAGCTACAGCGGACCCACCTGGTACATTACTGAAGGTGGGAACGATACTACCGCCACCGGCGCCAGCGGTGATCCATTTCGTTCTATTCAGGCAGCATTAAACTTTGGAAGTGATGATGACACTGCATTTGTCTCTGCCGGAACCTATAATGAAAACTTAATTTATCGTTATGATGAAGAGGCAAGCATAAGAAGCGTGAGCTTGATCGGTGAAAATAAAGAAACGACCATCATTGATGGCAATCAGGCCGGTATTGTATTGGACTTGCCGAATGTTTGGGGGGGTTCCGGCCTTCTAATAGAAGGATTCACTATTAGAAATGGATATGCAGATGGTAGTATGGGCGACTATGGGTCATACAACCAAGGAGGTGGAATTCATGTAGGCCATCATTATAATCCTGTATACTTATCAGATCTTATAATAGAGAATTCATCTAGTGATCAAGGCGGCGGTATCTTTTCAGAGAACTCATCTCTTGAACTATCTAATGTGCAAATAAATAATAATACGGCTTATCTTAGCAAAGGAGGTGGTATCTTTTTTTGGGGAGCGCCAGATATTGGAAGTACCCTAAGTATTGACAATAGTAATATCAATGGAAATTCGAGTGGCGATAACGGTGGCGGATTGTATATAGCCAAGAGTCCATACGGGTCGGCCATTCCAATTATTCAATTATCTAATACCACGATCACCAATAACACTACTGGTAATGATGGTGGTGGTGTTTCTCTTAACGAAGTAAACGTAACTTTTGAAAATTGTACAGTATCAGAGAATACATCAGGCGGTATTGCAATTTATTCGGCGATAGCCACCATAACAAATACTCAGATAATCGACAATACTTCTAACTATGGAGTTGGTGCTGGACTATTTGGTAATAATATAGATCTTTCCATGACAGATTTTGTTGTTTCAGGAAATTCCGCGCCAAATGACACATGGGGTCTAGGTGGTGGAGTCTATCTTGAGTTCAGTTCAGGGTTCATGGAGAATGGTATCGTCAATGATAATGATGCATTCATCGGAGGTGGTATCTTCTTACATCAAGGATCATCTATCAGGCTTGAAGGAGTATTGATCCATGATAACATTGCATCAAATAATGGTGGTGGAATTGCTGCCATTAAGAATTCTGATCCTCAGATAATAAATTCAACGATCGTAAATAATTCCTGTGCGAGCAATGATGAGTTCACAGGCGCTGGAATAAACTTACAAAACGGATCACACCCCACATTGATCAACTCTATCATTCATGGTAATGATCCCGGCCAGATCGATTTTTACCACAGTGATATTGAATGGAACGAGGGCTATGAAGAATCGGCCGTTACCATCTCCTACTCTAATTTGATGAATGGAATAAATGGCATACAACAATTTGAAAATGGGCCGATAAATTGGGGTTCTGGCAACATGGATATGGAACCATTGTTCCTTGATGCAGAATCCGGTGACTACCATCTGCTTGCTGATTCAAGGATGATCGATGCAGGGCACCCCGACTCCTTGGACACCGACGGGACACGCTCGGACATTGGGGCATATCACTATGACCAGACCGGTCTACCAACAAGGCCCATGAATTTGATCGCGACCCAGGATAATAGCCGGATACTTCTATCGTGGGATGAACCGAACGTTGGTGACGTGGCTCAGTATAACATCTACCGATCCTTTGATGCCAATGAGAGTTGGTACGATGCAACCCCCTACACTACCGAGACCGTGCGGATCTTTGTTGAGTCCTCTCCGCAGGAGGATCTCACATACCTGTACAGGGTATCTGCCGTTGACAGTGATGGGGACGAGGGACTGATCGGTTACATGGCACACTGTAGACTGGGGCTTGACAGTACCTCCGTCCAACTGGTCGGTGTAAAGGGAAATGTTGATCTCGTTGACCAAATCAATGCTGGAGACCCATATACCTTGGAAGGGTTCTTTAAATTTAATGCTGGTGATGATGCCGAAGACGTATTTGGATTTAATGCAGAAGTGGAATTGAAAAAATCCGTCGTTGGAGACAGCATCCAATTGAGCCTGTATAAGTGGAATGAGCCCACGGGAGAGGTCTTCATGGTCGACACCTCATCCTGGCACCATGTCGCATTCACCCCGATCGATGATAGTACGGTCGTCTGGGTAGATGGACATGCGGCAATGTCCATTGACCATCTTATTACCAGTGATCACATCTATTTGTCTGATGAGGATCATTTCACCAGTGTGGACGAGATTAGACTCTCGGATGTTGTGAGATACAGCGCTGGTTTCATACCCGCCTCAGGATTTGAGGTGGATGAGAACACCCGGGGCTATTGGAGAATGAATGAGGGCTCGCTTGACGCTGAGTTGCCCACACTCTATGACCTGAGTGGGAACGGGATCCATATGCAATTGAGTGAGCACGGTGAAGATTCCAATAACAGCACATATGGCGATGACGTTCCTCACAGGACAGATGTTCAGAATGCGATCACGATCAATGAGATCATGCCCAATCCTGCCGGAAGTGATGGTGGCAAGGAGTGGTTCGAGGTCTACAATGGTTGGTTCACTCCGCTGCACCTTGGAGGCTGGACCCTTGAGGGTGGCACCAACACAGAGACCCATGTCGTTGGTTCGGACGTGGAGATCGGCATTGGAGACTACCGTCTCTTTGGCCAATCCGCAGACAGTGAGAGCAACGGTGGATATGAGCCTGACTATGCATACGGTACGACCATCTCTCTCAGTAACTTTGGTGAGGCACTTACGATCAAGGATGGTTCAGGGACCGCCATGGACGCGGTGGAATTTGACGACACATTCCCGTTCTCCTCTGCGACCTCCATGGAGTTGATACGACCAGACTACGACAACTCTCTTGCCGAGAGTTGGCTCGCTGCCGGTCTTCCTTATGGGGATAGTGGCAACATGGGCACACCAGGGGAGCGCAATGCCGCTTTCTCAGGGACCTTTGTACTGGCCAGCAGCGCCATGGACCATGGATATGTGACCGAGGGAACTGAGTCACAGTTGTCGTTCTGGATCATGAATGATGGTGTGGCCGATCTGGTCATTGACTCGATGATGAACCAGACCGAATATTTCATGCTGACACCCACCGATGGGGTCATCCTACCAGATGACTCTGTGGAGGTGTCGGTCACCTTTGCACCAGAGGCGGTTCAGACATACTTGGACACCGTTCTGATCTTCACCGATGACCCCTACAATCCGCTGGGCGCTGTTTCGCTTGTGGGTACATCGATCAATGAATTTGCTGACATCGTGGTCAATGGTGCCGGTGATGACAGTCTGTTTAACTATCTGTTCCCGTTCACGCGTCTTGGTTTTTCAAGAACACTGAACCTGGAGATCGTGAACATTGGTACACCGGACCTGGAGATCGAGGAGATCATTCTCGAGGGAGACCCTGAGTTCTCCATTGACGCTGATGCGTCGATCCTGTCCTTCTTGGACACGCTTTCCATGTCCGTGGTGTATGAGCCCAGTGAGGAAGGTTCGAACGCTGCCACGCTCATCTTTGGTAGCAATGACCCTGATGAGCCAAGCTATACACTATCGCTGTCTGGACAGGCCGCGGAGAATATCATCCTCTTTGTCCCATCGGAATATCCGACCATATCAGCGGCCATTGACTCGGCCTATCAGCAGGACACGATCGAGGTTGCGCCAGGTGCCTATTCAGGAAGCGTCTCTCTGCTGGACAAGAATCTGGTCTTTCGCGGTGGCGGAGACCCAAGTGAGACCCTGCTCCAGGGAGACGGAACCGGTCCCGTATTGACCGTTGATGGTGGCCAGAACGGTACCACGACCGTGTCCAACATGACCATCATTGGTGGTGGTGGCACCCAGGGCGGTGGCATCAAGATCGATGGTGGCTCGACCCCCAACCTGGATCACGTGATCCTGGCCGCGAATGCGGTCTCCGGAAATGGGGGAGGCATCGCGATCCTCAGTGGCGGAGCGGCCCTGTCGAACATGACGATCGGCTACAACTCTGCCGGTGGAAACGGTGGCGCGATCTACGCGGCAGCCGGTGCGGCGGTCACCTTGAAAAATTCAATACTGCATGGAAATGGCAGTACCGAGATAGGAAGCTTTGGCAACGTGATCACGACCTACTCCATCGTAAGCGGTGGAGCGGATGGAGAGGGTAACCTTGACACTGACCCGCTCTTTGTGAATGGTCCTGCTCTGGACTTTTCCCTGAACTGGGAGTCCCTCGCGATCGATGGTGGGGACCCGGAGGATCTTTCGGATGGGGATGGCACGACACTTGACATGGGCGCATTGTCCTATGACCAGACACTGCAACCCCCAGACCCAGTGAGCGCCTTCTCGGGCTCTGGTGGAAATGGATTCATTGACCTGGACTGGGGATACCCCCTTGATCCGCGCGGCAATCCCAATGGCGACATCGTTGACCTTGCGCTCTTGAGGGCAGTGGGTGATGGCGCCTTTGATACCCTTGCCGTATTGCCTGATACCGACACGAATTTTACTGACATGGGTGACGCGGGTCACCTGATCAATGGGCAGGAATATCACTATGTGGTGATCCCACGGGACACGTCTAACCTCGTGAGTCCAACAAATGACACACTGACCCTCATCCCAGTGGGTGGAACGATATCCTTTCTGGATTCGGACACCACGAACGACTTTGGATCGGTGGACCATGACCAGACATCCGTCTGGGAGTTTCACGTTGAGAATACGGGTAACGGTGATCTCAGCCTTGGCTCAATATCCGTCTCTTCCACCTGGTACGGTGTGGGTGCATCCTCCATGGTGATCCCGGCCGGAGGCTCAGACGACATACTGGTCACCTTTGACCCTGATCTGACGCCAGGAGCGTTGATGGACACTCTGATGATCGTGACAGATGATCTCGATGCTCCGGTCATTGCGATAGAACTAACCGGTACGAGTGCGTGGCCTGTGCTGTCGATCTCAGATGAGCAGCTGGACCACGGTGATGTTCGGGTCGATCTGGTGGAGACCCTTGTGTTGGACATATCAAATGATGGTACGGACACCTTGTTCGTCGATAGCCTATTTGTGGAGGACACATTGTCTGGCTTTACTGTGGCCATATCAGAGTCTCGTACCTCTTCACGTATCGCTGACATACTGCAGCCACTGATGTCCAAGGATCATAGTGGCTCTTCATCCGTTAACCCCGGTGGCTCGTCTGACCCTGATACAACCGAGACATCCGATGACAGGGGCGATGGTGGCTCCGATCCGTCAAGGGGGTCCGGCAGTGATCGTTCCGGCTCTCGTGGAGATGGCCCGCCGTCTGGAACATCCACAGGTTCTGTGAACAATGGCGGTGACAGACAGACATCAAACGATCAAGGCAGTAGAAACCGTATGCGTCTGTCGGTACAGGTCATGCCTGGTGAGTCCATTGGAGTTGACGTGTCATTCTCCAGACCAGATACGGCCACGGTCAGTACCACACTAGAGATCACGAGTGACGATCCTCTGGGCAATGGCGACCTGTCCATCCCTCTGGATGGTCACAGTGTCGCGCCGGTTCTATCACTGACTAGCGACACTCACCTATTTGGAAATATCATGACAGATACCAGTCAGGCCTTCATGGTCGAGAACATTGGAACTGACACGCTCAACATAACAGAGATAGTTGTGTCGTCCGCGGTCTATGCTCAGGTGTTATCAGACTCGGTACTGGAGCCCGGTTCATCGGCCGACCTGATTGTTACATTCTCTCCTGTTGAGGATGGATACTACGTGGATGACCTTGTGCTGATCAGTGACACCTATCTGACGGGAAGTGATTCTCTGACGTTATCGGGAATGAGGCTCACACAAAAGACCATTGATTTTTCAGGGGTACTACTGGGAGAGGACTCTGTCCACGTGCTCACATATGATAATAGTGGCAACACGGACCTGGTCATCGGATCGATCAGCAGTAGCTCAAGTGACTTTTCAACGGACATATCCTCAGACCTGACGCTGCCAGCTGAATCCTCAGGCTCTTTGAGTGTGACGTTCACACCGTCTAGCAGAGGACCGGTCAGTGGGACGCTGAACTTTGTCACATCTGCGAGTCCAAGCGACCTGCTTGCTGCGAACTTCAATGGAGAGGGCTGGATACCGCCCACGGCTGATTTTGCGGCGACATCCATATCCGTGGTCACCTACCTGGGCAATGATCTCTCGTTCGATCTCGGGATCATTAACGATGGAGACTACCCACTGAACTATGCCACGTCCGTGAGCGCGGACTATGCCGGTTGGGTGTGGCTGGAGACAGCGAGCACGGGGCAGATACTGGGCACATCAGACAGCACCATAGCAGTGAATGTGGTCAACACCGCAAACCTGGACCCAGGCATCTACAATGGTAACATCTATTTTGATACGAACACGGGCGAGGACCCTTCAGTATTATTGTCCAACACGCACACGATGGACATCTTCCTGAACCTGTTGGGTGACGACAGCCAGATCACGGACACGACCGTTACCGTTCCCTCTGGGAATACGCCGCCGATCACCTTCACGGATGACAATGGTGATCCCATCGGACTGGTGCTGGACTTCGTGAACTCTAATGGGGGCACGGTCACCGTTCAGGGCGTATCGACCCTCCCACCGATCGATGAGAATACTCCATTCACCGACCCGGATGGTCTCATAACAGACCCGGTCTATCCAGAGAGGTATTATGAGATATCCACCGACATTGAAGGAAGTTTTGTAACAGATATAGGACTGTCATATAGTATTTTACCAGGTATCGATTCACCTAATACTTTACGCCTTGCCAAGCGTCCAGGAAATTCAGGGACATCGGAGCCATGGCAGGTGATCGCATTGACCGATACGGAGGTAGACACTGCCACGGGTCAAGTGGTCGCAAAGAACCAGTCCTCATTCAGTCAGTGGGCATTGATATCCAATTCATCTGACAATAGTTTTACGGACACGAAGGGTCCATCGACCACATCCCTGGGCATCGACCCAGAGGAGCCTGGTGTTCTCATGGATGCCACGGTAAGTGTAGATGTCCTTGATGATTCGGGTATAGAGAGTGTGACACTCTACTATGCAGCAGGAGGGAGTGACTCCTATGGATCCACCGCAATGGTCGATGATGGCCAGGGATCCTATAGTGGGACCATCCCAGGTAGCTCTGTGACGCAGAGTGGTCTGTTGTACTATGTTGTCTCTCAGGATGTACTAGGATTTACCAGTACGAGCGACACCCTCGGTGCCTCTGTGAATTTTGCATCAGGAACCTTGACCACGAACTCGGCCAGCGGAAGTGCCTATGCGACAGGACTTCCCATGGACGCATGGAGGCTGATATCCACGCCTGCCATACTGGATGAGACAGGACTCACGGTGGTATTGGATGAGCTGGGTACGCAGGACAACACCGTCTGGAGAGTGTTCAGGTACGATGATGTGTCGAGCACTTACAAGGACAATCCTGTCGATCTGAACAGTAACGAATCCTATTGGATCTATCAGAAGACAGAGGACAATCTGACCCTGGATACCCCAGCAGGGAAAACGGGTGATATGTCAGGAACAGAGATCACCCTCAATACGGGCTGGAACTTCATCGGATCGCCCTATCCGTTCAAGATACCACTGCAGCTGGACCAGGTCCAGTTCTATGGTCCCCTGACCTATGGCATCAGTGGTGAGAGCTGGAGCCCTGTCGTCACGGAGCTTGACCCCTGGAACGGATACCTGATCTACAATCGCATGTCAACCGAGCAGGTCATCACCCTGGACCCATCCATTAACTCGAGCACCGCGGTCGCAAGAGTGGTGGAGGAGAACGGATGGCTCATGTCCTTGAGTGTGAGTGCCGGTGACCATGCCGATCATATCAATTCATTTGGGGCCTTGGAGTCGGCAGATGATGCCCTTGAGTGGCATGATAACCCTGAGATACGATCCCCAGGACCTGGAGTGTCATTGTTCTTCAAGATGGAGAATGAGGCACTGGACTTGACCTCTGACATCCGCCTTTTTGACCAAGACGTCAACGAGTGGGATGCATTTGTCAGGAGCAACACGGACTCTGATGTGGACCTGTCATGGTCCATGGTAAAGGATCCTCCCACTGACATGGATGTCCGACTGGTCGATCTCAATACCCGCAAGGTCCTAGACCTAAGAAGCGAGGAACAATTTTCTCTAGGCGTGATAGACCCTCGCTACGATCGAAGGGTCAAGATAATCGCAGGAGATGAGTCTGAGGTGGCAGCAAGGATCAGAGACGTGTTGTCGATGATCCCTGAGGAACTGTCCATCAGTGGCAACTATCCAAATCCATTCAATCCGTCAACGACCATACGCTATGGACTGCCCGAGCCTCGTAACGTGAGAATGACCGTTGTGAACATCATGGGCCAGGAGATAGCGGAACTGGTCAGTGGCTGGCAGGACATGGGCAGGTATGAGGTGGTCTGGAATGGTCAGAGTGGTGATGGTGGTTCACTGTCATCTGGTATATACTTTGTCATCATCAATGATGGAAAGAACCTTAGGTCCCATAAGGTCATGCTATTGAAATGATCAAGAGAGAGCACCTTTGTCTGGCACTGCTCATACTGTTTTCCACGATCACCCTATCGCGGGATGGAGCGACGCTGGTGGTCACGGGAAGCGTGCACGGCCAGTTGGATCCCTGCGGCTGACCAAAGAAACCATTGGGCGGTCTGTCCAGGAAGATCACTGCGGTCAATGACCTGAGGTACCAGGGGAATGACCCCATCATACTTGATGCGGGCGATCTATTGTTCACGGTCCCGTCCGTTCATGACTCCAGTCGAGCGTCGGAGATCTTTCGCGGTTCTGCAATGTTGGAGGGATACGATAAGATCGGCTGTGATGTGATCAACGTGGGCTACCACGAACTTGCGGCCGGATACGATGTGCTCATGAACCTGGTGAGAGAAACGTCCATCCCATTTGTATCTGCCAATCTATTGGACCCTGATACTGAGGAGCTCCTGTTCAAACCGTATTCTGTGATCAAGCGTGGCGGGATCACGTTTGGTGTGATCGGTCTCACTGACCTTGTCTCTGATACGCTTGGTGATATATTGGTGGACGACTTCACGGTCGCCGGCAACATCTATCTGAGTGCCATGGAGGGAAGGGTGGACATGACCGTTCTTTTGGTCAATAGTGACAGGTCCACCTACAAGGATCTCCACGAGATCTTTCCATCAGCCGATCTGATCTTCACAAGTGGCAGTACCTTCATGACCAGGCCCATGATGAATCAGGAGGAGAATGGACCATTTGTTTTCTCATCAGGTAGAGAGGGTCGTTATCTCAATCAGGTCGATGTATCACTGGTTGATGATAGTGATCGAATTGTCAATCGATCTTACTATGAGGCGAAGGTCAAATACCTCAAAAAACGGATCGATAGATACCAAGACAAGGACCCCAGTATTCCTCTTGAAAAACTCTATGTGGATCAGCCCAATGTGCTCATCAACATTGAGGACAGTCAGAGAGACATTAAGAGAATGGAGGGCATCTTGAGCGAAAGGTCCAACAGCATCTACTTTCAGAATGTGGCCATGGACGCCAAGGTCAGCGACCATCCAGAGATGCTCGATCATGTGAACAGATCACTGGAAAGATGCAAGGCTCTGGTAAAGGTTAGGTAGGTCAATTATTCAGGAACAATTTTCACTCTATGGTGTTACATTCATTAAAGGTATATTGCCCTAACAAAAAAAATATTGAGGTTATCATGTACAAGAACATTCTACTCCCCATTGTTGCTACGGTCATCTTCTTCGGATGTGCAGGATCAAAGACCAAGCCCCTTTCGAACAAGGACCTTCCTGACTGGTATCTGAACCCACCAAAGTTCGAGGATCGGTTTGTGGGAGTGGGAGACGCGCTTCGTCCCCAGTTCAATCTCTCAAAGCAGGTAGCAACTGAACGGGCCAGGGTGGAGGTCGCAAGGGCCGTTGAGACCACGGTCAATTCCGCATTGAACGATCACATGCAGGCATCCGGAATGGGAGCAGAGGCTGGGGCCACCGAGTTCACAGAGTCCGTGTCAAAGTCACTTGTCAATACGACCCTGAGAGGTTGCACCATAGAAAAGACAGAGATCTTCAAGGATAGGGTCTTTGTCATGGTGACCTATGATGCGAACAAGGCCAGGGAAGAGGCAAAGGCTGTTGCCAGGCTTGAGGCCAAGAAGGAAGAGGCACTTTATAATGAGTTCAAGGCCCGCCAGGCCTTTGATGCATTGGACCAGGCCATGGACAGGATGAAGGGTGCATCAAGTGTTGCATCCCCTGAATAGTTATTAAAGTAGAGACCCTATCTTCTTGAGCATTTCCTGATACTCTTTCTCTTCGAAGAGTCGTGTCAAAAATACTATCCTCCCGTCCTGGTCAATGACCACGTTGCGGGTGACGCCAGCATTCTTGTCAGCGAATAGTCCAAATATATTTGCACCTGGGTCAAGCGCGAGAGGGTATGTCGTACCTATGTCATCCTGAAATTTCAAGACGGTCTCCAGTGGCTCGTCCCGGTCAACTCCTATGAGCACGACACCCTTGTCCTTGTACGCCTGCCAGACATCCTTCTCTAGGTGTGGCATCTCCTGCCTGCACACCGAACACCAACTCGCCGTGAATTGGAGTACCACGACCTTGCCCCTGAGGTCTTGTAGTCTGACTGTCTCACCAGTGACATACTCCATGGTCAGATCTGGGGCCATATCACCAACGTTGACCAGATAGCCTCTCTCATCAGCGCCTCTCTTATTGACCATTTCAACAAAGGGTAGACTTCCTTCCCTCAGTCTACGATCCTGGGTTTCAAGGTCGACCTCGTAGAGACCAAATTTCATGCTGTATCCCTCGGCCCATTCAAAGTTGTCCATGAGGCTCCAGTAGAAATAGCCACGTACGTCGATCCTCTCTCTGAGTGCCTGGTTCAAGGCATAGAGGTATCTCTTGATGAAAAGAGGGCGGACGCTGTCACCGTCATCCGCCAGACCATTCTCGGTCACATAGATCGGAACATCCATCCTGGAAATGGTCTTGAGCGCCCTGTGAAACCCCTCTGCGTATAGAGGATATCCCATGTCGGTCATGATGTCCTGGTCACGCGTATCAAAAACAAAAGGCTCTACCGCGTTCAATTGTCCCTTCACATGCATTCTGGAGTAGTAGTTCAGGCCAATGAAGTCGAGTGTCCCGACCGCCAGTTCATTTGACATCTTATTGTCCACCATTCCGGGCATGTAGAATGAAGACTCTCCGGTCTTCAGAAACTCTAGAGGGGCGTTCGTGTAGACATCGTTCAGTATTTTGCTAAAGGCCCAGTCCAGTACGTGCCACCTTCTGTAGGGATCGAATTGAAAGATATTTTTGACCAGTCCGATCTTGTTCCCATCAGACCCTGGAATGGACTTCAGTTGGTGGTAGGTCCTCACATGCGCGTTCAGCATGTTCTCCAGCACGGTTCCGGCCAGGATGGGGTCCTTTTTACCAGGAGGGAAGATCCCATTGAAATAGCCTTGAGCCACAAAGACGGACGGCTCATTGAATGTACACCACATTGGCACAAGGTCCCTGAGCTCATTGAACACAAGTTCAGAGAATCCAACAAAGTGATCGGTATTCTCCTCCTTCTCGAATGCTCCCATCTCTTCAAACCATGTGGGATGCGTGAAATGGTGGAGGGTCACCACAGGCGTGATGTCTGCCTCCACAAGCGCCTCACACATCCTGCGGTAGTGTGCCAGGGCCTCGAGGTCGTAGCGACCTTTCTCAGGCTCAATTCGAGACCATTCAACGGAGAATCTATAGTGACTCACACCTAGGTCCTTCATGAGGATTATGTCCTCAGGATATCGATTCCAGTGATCTGCGGCCAGGCCTGATCTGTCGTTGTTGTGTATCCGAGATATGCCACCGTCATCGACAGACCTCTCCCACTCATACCAGTTGTTATTTGTATTGTTGCCCTCGACCTGATGTGCGGCAGTGGCAGTTCCCCATGCGAAGTTAGATGGAAAGTGAATGCCACTTGTATTGATACTATCCCATTGCCACTTGACATCAGGATTCGTTTGCGATAGATAGGTCACGACCACCACCCATCCGATCAAGAAAGTGACGGCCAGAGTGGTCACAACTTTGAGAAAGGGTCTCAGATCTTATATCCCTGATCTCTCATCCACTGATCATTCGGAAACTTGGTCATATAGTTACGTATCCCATCCGGCAGGATCACCAAACATTTTTGATCTTTGTCCAGTCTATCTGCACTTTTGAGCGCAGCGACCATTGCAGAGCCAGATGAGCCACCACAAAGAAGACCCTCCTTCCTCACAAGTTTACGTGCCATGATGAATGATTCCTCATCCTCTGTCTTGACATATTCATCTACCAGGGAGTTGTCCAGGACATCTGGAAAGAAATCATAGCCTATGCCTTCCACAAGGTATGGCTCAACATCTTTTCCACCTCCGAGGATGGATCCAACCGGGTCCGCTCCGATGATGATGACGTCCGGGATCTCTTCCTTGAGGCGCCTGGCCACACCGGTGATCGTGCCACCCGTGCCCACGCCCATGACCACCATATGTAGGTCCGTGCCGAAATCATCCAAGATCTCCTGGGCTGTCCCATCATAGTGCGCATCAGGGTTTGAGGGGTTTGCATACTGATCTAGGATGTGAGAGTCTTTGATCTCACTCTGTAGTTTTTTTGCGATTTGAATGTGACTCTCTGGGTCATCTGATGCAGCCTCAGTGGGTGTGCGAATGATCTTGGCGCCCAATGCCTCCAGTGCGATCTGTTTTTCCTTGCTCATTTTTTCAGGCAGAGTAATGATGCACTTGTAGCCCTTGATCGCAGCAGCGAGGGCGATGCCCTGTCCCGTATTGCCTGAGGTGGGTTCAATGAGAGTGTCCCCGGGCTTGATCCTGCCAGAATTCTCAGCGTCCTCGACCATTCTCCAACCGATCCGGTCCTTGATGGAACCGCCCGGGTTGAAATATTCACATTTGGAGAATAACGTGCATTGAAGTTCTTTCCCGATATGGTTGATCCTCACTACGGGTGTGTTGCCGATCGTGGTCAGTATGTTATCGTAAATCATATCTTCTTATGTAAAAAATTATCCTTTTGATCAAAAACCTTTCTATAAATTATGGAACTTCAATCAATCTTAATATGGAAAACATCAGTGATAAATGAGTCAAAAAAACTAGTTGGTCCCTTTTTGATCGACCTCAAGAACAGATTCAGGGAGATAGCAGGTGAGGACCAGATCATTGACAAGAGTGAGTTCCGCCATGGCCTGGGAATTGCCAATCATGATATCTCTGACAGATTGTTTGATATCTTCGATCAGGATGGCAGTGGCTCGATCGATTATGGTGAGTTCATGACCACGATCCAATCCATGGTGGATGGCACTGACAGAGACAAGATCAAATTTGCCTTTAAACTTCATGACCTTGACAATAACGGTCACATCGATCGCAATGAGCTAAAGGTGCTCATCCAGCAGAGCTTTCTTGAGAATCGACTTGATTATGATGAGTTTCAACTGGACCTTCTTGTTGATGAGTTCTTTGAACGAGCTGACAAGGATCTGAGCGGTACCATTGACTTTGGTGAGTTTCTTGAGGTGGCACATGACTATCCTGATTTCATGGAGGGCTTTGCCGTCAATCCACTGCACTGGCTCATACCAGATCGATATCAGGCAAGATCGAACGAGTCCATTGCTAAAAAGGAGAGCCTATTCACTTCCAAGATACAGGTCCAAGACATAGGTCTCTTCCAGTGGCTCATGATCCCGAGACTGATCTTTCTATATAATGTGCTGATGAACAGGAAAAAGAATCGTACCCATGTCGGACTGCGGTCCATAAGATTGCTTCCGTCAAAGGTGTTGGAGCTGACGATCTCCTCTCCAGAAGGATTCGTGTTTGATCCAGGTGATTACCTGTACATCAACTGTAGGGAGATATCATCAACCGAGTGGTATCCCTTCAACATTATTAGTGAGACCGAAGAGGGAGACCTTGTCCTTCACGTTAAGTCAAACAACTATTGGTCAGACAGACTATACGATTCCACGCTGGACATGGTTGGAAAGGATAATACCTTGGACTGGTCCATTAGGGTAGATGGCCCGTACGGTTCATCAAGCCAGGACATCCTAGACACCGAGCATGCGATATTGGTCGGTGCTGGTCATGGGATCTCCAGGATCGCGCCGATCCTTCAGGATATTGTGATAAGACAGAGGGACGAGAACTACACTGGTAAATTGAAAAAGATCGATCTCTATTGGTTGATCGAGGATAGGACCTACTTCGAGTGGTTCACCAAGATGTTGAAAGAGATGGAGGAGGGTGGAGCACCAAGTTTCTTTAACTATCATATTTATTTCTTGGAGAGGTCACCTGAAGAGATATCTAGAAGAATGATGTACATATCAACGGATGTCATGGACAATGAGACAAACATATCCATGGTCGATAATCTATGGCAAAGGTCAAGGTTTGGAATGCCGGATTGGAAGGAGGAGATAGGTCTATTGGACTCGGATGATCAAAAGCTTGATCGCAAGGTCTTCTACAGTGGACCATCCCGATTCGTAAGATCATTGCAAAGAGAGTGTACTAAAATAGGTATCAACTTCAACCGCGGATCATTTTAGCTCTCGATCATTTTCAAATGGAGGAGCACTAGTGCTCCTCCATTACATCTATTGTCTCAGTTGATCTTTATCTGTCTTGCCTTTGGCTCCGCGATCTCGGCCTTTGGTAGTTCAATGGTCAGGATCCCGTCATTGAAATTTGCCGTTATCTTCTTTTCATTGACCGACTCAGGTAGATTGAAGGATCGAACAAATGTCCCATGTGATCTTTCTCTATAGTGATAGCGATCAGAATCTTGATCAGTATCATGGGACCTATCACCAGATATGGAAAGTACATCCTCTGAGATGTTCACGTTGATATCCTTCTTGGTCAGGCCCGGTATGTCAGCAGTTATGATATAGGATTCATCCTTCTCCATCACATCCACCGCCGGGGACCAGTTCGTTCTTTCTCTGGCGGGGAAGCCCCAATCACTGTTAAAGACCGAGTCTATCATATTGTCCATGTCATTGAACATGCTAACTGGCCTAGGTGTCCATTTTATTAGTGTCATTTTTTACTCCTTTAGTAAGGTTGATTAAATTTCTATTCTTCTTAAGCAATTCCAATGCCAGTCCAATCGAGTGGTACATTTTTTCATATTTAACGCAATAATGGCATGCATGGCCAGTCTATATGTTTTAGTTTATGCCAAATTGGCACTTATTATATTTTCAAAGGAACATGGTATTTAACAATAATGGATCTGTACCATTGAATAATGGCGTGATAAATAATTAATTTAGTGGGAGTGAAACATTCATTATAGATTATTCTTTTATCCATAAACTCCAGAGTGAGGACATATGAAACTAAATATTGAAATAAAGGATCTATTGAGCGCCATCGATGTGCCTGCACAATGGGCAGGGATCAGGGAGGTATACGAGGCTCAGACACCAAGAATGATCCGTGATGGCGTTCCAGTCGCCAATGCAAGATCAGCCACCCATGGTGTCATGGTCGAGGTATTGGTCGATGGTCAGTTCGGGTATTATGGTACCCCAGACATGACACCTGAGGGGGTGTCCCGTGCAGCAAAAAAGGCATATGAACAGGCGCGGATCGCGTCCAGGAACTCCCTTTATAGTTTTGATGAGACCGCACGTCCATCCCACCAGGGAGAATATCGATCACCATTTATCAAGGATCGTAGCGCGCTGTCTGCTGGAAATTTGAATGATCTCCTCATGGAGGCATATAACAACCTAAAGGTATCAGACAAGATCGTGAGCGCCTCATCCCTGTGTCAATTGATCGAGACCTCGTTAAAGTTTGTGAGCTCGAATGGGAGTGACATAGATCAGAATTTTTTGATGCTTGAGTTCGATCTCACGGCTACAGCTGTGGATGGAACGAGTCAACAGACAAGGACCTTTGGCGGGATGCGTGGCACATGCAGACAAATGGGACTTGAATACTTTGATAAATATGAGATCATGGCCAATGCCAATCGCATAGGCGAGCAGGCGCTAGAGCTATTAGAGGCGGAGGATTGCCCAACGGGTGAGATGGATGTTGTCATTGCTCCAGATCAGATGATGCTCCAGATCCATGAGAGCATCGGACACGCCTTAGAGGTCGACCGTATCTTAGGAGACGAGAGAAACTATGCAGGATGGAGTTTCGTGAAGCTGGAGGATTTTGGAAGTCTGCAATACGGTTCAAAGCTCATGAACATAACATTCGACCCCACCCTTGAATCGGAATTTGCATCCTATGCGTTCGATGACGGAGGGCTAAGGGCAACAAAGGAGTTTCTCATAGAGGAAGGAGTCCTGGTCAGAGGACTGGGTGGCAGGGAGAGTCAGATCCGCTCGGGTCTTGATGGCGTTGCTAATTTTAGGTCCAGTAGCTGGAATAGGGCGCCCATTGATCGCATGGCCAACATCAATCTGGAGCCGGGTGATTCCAGCTTTGATGAATTGATCGGTCAGGTGGAGAAGGGTGTCTATATGGAGAGCAACAGGTCCTGGTCCATCGATGACTACAGGAACAAGTTTCAGTTTGGATGTGAATATGGGAAACTCATTGAGAATGGAAAACTGACAAGAACGGTCAAGAATCCCAACTATCGTGGGATCTCAACTCCATTCTGGAATAGTCTCAAGGGTGTGGGAAATAGAGATACATTTGGTATCTATGGCACACCAAACTGTGGAAAGGGTGAGCCCAATCAGGCCATTCGTGTCGGGCATGCATCACCCGCCTGCCTATTTGATAATATTCAAGTTTTTGGAGGAGTCTAGGATGGAAAAGACCTTTAACGAATTATGTGAATCGCTTTTCTCCAAGTTGGGTGATGGGGAGGACCTTGTCCTTTCCTTCAACGGTGAGAATAGTCAGTTTGTACGTTTCAATAATGCATCGGTCCGCCAGACAGGTCTTGTGGATGATGCTGACCTTGGACTAAGGTTCATCTCAAACGGGCGTACCTGCAATGGAGGTTTTACTGTCTCCGGTGATGTGGATATCGATCTCAAGAGAGGATTAGATGAGATCGATAGGATGAGAGCCGAGTCCAAGGAGATACCTGAGGATCCTTTCTTGGTCCTGCCAAATGATTCGGGATCCAGTCATGAGATCAAGGACGCAAACGGACTCGCGTTCGAGGATGCTGTTGACGCAATACTCCCTGCTATTCAGGGGACTGACTTTGTTGGAATATTGGCCAATGGCAAGATGTACCGTGGAAGCGCAAATAATCATGGCCAAAGGCATTGGTTTGAGACGGGATCATTTTGCCTGGATTATTCATTGGTGACCCCAGAGCATCAGATGGTCAAGGGTTGTTATGCCGGGGGAGATTGGAATCAGGATGAGTATGAGGATTATGTAAGACGCAGTAGAAAAAAACTCACTATGATGGAGAGAAAACCGGTCAAGATAGATACAGGCGAGTACCGGACCTGGTTTGAGGCTGCGGCCGTCGCTGACTTCCTGGGAATGTTCTCCTGGAACGGGATCAGTGAGGCATCTCTCAGACAGGGCTGTAGTGGCTTTGGTCGGATGAGGAATGAGGACGTGAGGTTGTCTCCAAAATTCTCGATCATTGAGGACTTTTCACCGGGGTTATGTCCCAAGTTCAATTCAAACGGTGAGGTCTCTCCAGAGACCATCTCGTTGATCGAGAATGGAACGCTAAAGAATACCCTGGTCAGTTCGAGATCCGCTAAGGAATACGGGGTAACATCAAACTTCGCCGATGAAGGTGAATATCTAAGATCACCGCGGATGGTACACGGTGATCTAAATCAGGAAAATGTGACCAAAGAATTAGACAAGGGACTATACCTTTCAAACATACACTATCTCAATTGGAGTGATAACGCGGGAGGGAGGATCACTGGCCTGACCAGATACGCATGTTTTTGGGTTGAGGGAGGAGAAATAGTCGCACCAATACAGACCATGAGATTTGATGACTCATTCTATCGCTTCTTTGGTGATAAATTGATCGATGTTGAGGATAAGCTGACTGTGGTTCCAGAGGTGGAAACATATGGCCAGCGTTCTCTGGGAGCCACAACCTGCCCAGGGATCTTGGTCGATTCTTTCGCCCTGACCCTCTAGCCAAATGGAGTTGACAGGTATCATCCTCTTTGTGATCGGGTTTGTACTCGGTGGAATCACTATCTGGTCTATCCGACAGAGAGAGATAGATTCGGTCAGAAAGAACCAAGATCAACTTAGGGATGTATTTGGCGACCTGTCAAATGAGGCGCTGGTACAGAGTCAGAAAAAATTCCTTGAACTTGCAGAAGATAAATTTTCATCCATCCTTGGAAAGTCTGACGATCAGTTAAGCAAGAAAAAGGAGCTGATAGATACGACACTGAAGGATATGAAGAATGACCTGAAGAACCTATCCGAAAATACAGTGGCCCTCAAAACACAGATGGAGGAATCTCGAAAGAACATGGGGGGAACTGACCGATACCACGTCCCAGCTGCGGCAGATACTGTCCAGCTCTCAGGCCAGAGGTAGGTGGGGTGAGAGAATGGTCGAGGATATCCTAAAATTCATTGGACTGACCGAGGGTATCAACTATGAGCAGCAGACACAGGCCGGTTCTGACAGACCTGACTTCACCTTCTTCTTACCCGATGATAAATCTTTGAACATGGACGTCAAGTTCCCATTGGACCATTATGAGAAATATCTTGCAGCAGAAAATGATAACGAGAAAGAGGCTGAAAAGAAATACTTCTTGAAGGATGTTCGCAATCGGATCAATGAGGTCTCCAAACGATCTTACATAGATCCCGAGGGTGGGACGGTAGACTATGTTCTACTATTTATTCCAAACGAGAGCATATACTCCTTCCTGAACCAGGAGGATGGAGAATTGATCGATTTCTCATTGCAGAAAAAGATCATTCTATGCTCACCCATAACTCTATATGCTGTCCTATCCTTGATCCGTCAGGCCGTATCTAACTTTGCGATGGAAAAGAAGGCAGGAGAGATGCAGGAACTCGTAGGGGTCTTTAAGAAGCAATGGGATCTCTTTACCGGCAAGATCGAATCCATAGGTAAATCTCTAGGCGCACTGTCAAATCATTATGAGGATCTCAAGGGTCCAAGACTACGAGAACTTGAAAAACCAATGGACAAGATATCTGAACTACAATTAGGACAAGATAAAACCAAAGTGAGGGAGGTCGATTGAACAGTGATATCAAGATCATGGCATTGTCAGTCTCTATGATATTGAGTGGATGTGTTGGCCCTCCAGACCATTCAGATGGTCTGCTGGAGAATGTCCCTGCGGTCGTTATAGAAAGTGATTACTTCTCCCTATCAGTCTTGGGAGATAAGTATACTGAAAAGAATGAGTGGGAGCTAGCCTTGGATGTTACCACACTCGACCAGATCCTGACCACCATGGTGATCAAGGATCTCGCCATTAACTCCTCCGACTCTTCCTACATTTTCCTAGTGGATGAACAGGGTGATACCATATTCAACGTAGGATTGTTCTCAGATGTGATCTTCACCAGCCAGGATTCAATATCGGTTGTAGGCATACCTAAGAAGGTCATTCTAGATACAGACAATTTTTCAGGAAGGCTTCAGTATCAGATAATAAAAATATCATTATAGTCTGATCATTAAGGATTATATTTACCTTGTATTGTAAAAAAAGATGGCAGATAACATTCATTATGTACACCAATAAAATGATCAGAGTTCTTCCCTTTAGCATATTGTTTGTTCTTTCCATACTCCTTGGAAAGTCAGACGATGAAATAGGTGGTCTTTATTTTAGATCTAACTACGATAGGAGTAATAGTTCAGGCAAAGGGACAACCCTTCTTTTACCAAAAAAGGGGCTCATTAAATACCAGGACGATCTTCGATTGGAATTTGACATCTTCTTCTGGAGAAAAAATCCATTTGGGTTTGTATTGAGTGCTGGCAATGTGGAGAACCCTGATGCCATCGTTCTCTCATATTCAGAATATAGAAGCAGAGACACGAGTTTCATTGAATTGACGTATAAGGACAGACCGTCAGTGATATCCATTCCCATTCTTGATAAGGATCAGGGATGGAAACAATGGAAACGACTTACACTATTTCTGAACTCAAAGGATAATAGGATCGGTCTTTCATTTGATGCACAGGACATATCATGGTATCAAGCCACTTCGCCATTACCGGATGATCTTCAGTTTAGATTTGGCGAAACCTCTCACAACATAGAGCCACCACGAATGGTATTGAGAGATATTAGATTGTATAAAGATGGCCACGCTTTCCTGTATTGGCCACTAGATGAGATCCATGGAACACAAGTATCCTGTGAATCAAAAAATGGATTACCAAAAAAAGGTATGATGTCCAATGGAGTCTGGATGAAGGAGATGCATACGGCATGGCGTGTCACAGATCAAATAACATTGCCATTAGGAGGTTTTCAATCAATAGGATTCAATTACCAGGATAATGAATATATCTTTTCCGTAGGTGATTCACTTTATTTTATCAACCGGTCAAACATAAAAATAGATCAAAGGTTTTCCTTTGAGTTATTATCGAATGATGCTTGCAGATATTTTTATCATCCGGTCAAAGATCAAGTGGTGTCCATGCATGGTGGAGGCGGAGGCCCAGTCGCTTCTTTTGATCATGATAATAATGAATGGAAGGATTCTGACATCCGCTTTGAGTCAGATGATCTATTTTATCAAAGTAGTATCCTGTTTGATCATACGGATGGCAGTCTTTTTACACTTGGTGGATACGGGTGGTACGAGCAAAAGGATCTCATACAAAAATACAATGAGGACCTGCGGTCTTGGGATGTTTTGTCCTATGATGTCATTGGCAAGAATGCCTTTTTGCCTAGATCCAAGGCAACTATCAGTTATGACCGGGATTCAGATCGATACTTTATCTATGGTGGAGGTGGTAATGAAAGTGGAAAACAACAGCAAGGTTTCAGATGGTTAAATGACCTATGGGTTCTAGATCTCAAAGGTCTCACGATAGAACAATTATGGGAAGATGAACTGGATGCCATCGATAATGAAGAGGAGTTTCATCATATTCTTGTTCCAAAAAAGAAAAGGTTATTTAGAATATCCTTGAATGGAACTGGACCAGTAGATGGCTTGAGTAGAGGCCTTTTTAGTACAAAATTCGATAAAATGGAATTTATAGATACTCAAATCCACTTGAGTCTGAATGAGAATGAAAGTGAGATGATCGTCTATAAGGACTATCTAGAAGAAACAGATGAATTATTCTTAGTGACATTAGGGCAAGGATTTAATGAGCAGATCTTAAGATTTCGAACCATTAGTCTACCTATCATTCCATATGATAAGGAAACATATGGTATTGCTAAACTATTATTGATTGGATTGATTGCATTATTGTGCTTGGGCTTATTCTATGGGAATTTATTTCCAAAGAAGGATGGACAAGGATCTATCATGATGAATGATCATTATATTCCAAGAAATAAAGAAAAAACTGTGCTTAACAAAGGCATTACTATACATTTTCTAGATAGTTTTAGGATCTGGGTCGATGGTGAAGAGATAGGTTATTCCAACTGGAGATCAAAGAAGGCCAGAAAGTTGTTCTTATATATCTTACTGAAGAATAGCAATGGAGCAACGATCACAGAGATCAATTCGTTATTTTGGCCGGATGTAAAGATGGATAGTGCGAGAAATAGTAGGTCAGTGGCATTGAATAAAATTCGCAATACAATTAAACCATACGGTGATTTAATAAAAAAAATTGATGATAGATTGGTCTTTATAAATAATGAGAGAGTCTATTTTGATTATCATGAACTATTGATCTCGCTCAAGGATAATGAATTAGATAATCTGTATCATCCGGTAAGACTTTTCGGCAAAACTGGCCTGCTTCCAGAGATGGATGATGAATGGATCGAACTCTTTAGGGTCGACCTATTGTCTATGATGGCACACTATGCTAATACGATAGCGAAGAGATATATTGAAAAAGAGGATTGGGTCATGGTTGGACTCATTGGAAATCGCATGCTCCTTTGGAATTCGTTCAATGATGATGGATTATATTTTTCCGTGGTGGCAAACAAGAAGATGAACAAGGTTGGTATATCGCACCAGATCTATGATGATTTCAATAATAGATATAAAGAAGAAATGGGTGAGTCATATCCTACATCATATGATTCCATTGATCTTTTAATAGAGACCAATCATCATAATATATAATTAATTTTTAATTAAGCGTGTTATATACCTAATGATAATAGTGCAGTTGTATCTTCTAATCCCTATAATAGGATAAATGGATCATATTATACTAATAAAAAGGAGACAACAATGAAGCGATTCAGTCAATTCAAAGTTATATTGCCGATTTTTGTGATGTTGATAATGGGATGCGGGAGTAAGAATAAAGATGTTGGGCCCACACCTGGCCCAGTCAACACTCAATGGGGGAGGAACAAGGCGGAGAAAGGGGGAATTATCGATGACATTGTTGATAATAATGTGATAGAATCTGTAGAGTTTACAACTGAGACAGTTGAAACTTCTCCAAATGCAAAAAGTGTTACTCAGATCACATCCAATAGTGAGAAAGATGTCAATATCCAAGATCCTGATCATCATCCAAAAAATGAGTTTATTATCTATACTGAGTATAGAAGGAATGACCTAGAGTATGATTATAGTTCAGTGATTTGGAAT
>PVBE012922740.1_pt1 | contig 23164 bp, 16 predicted proteins | sample 1631181 | NCBI WGS metagenome assembly PVBE01 (sample SAMN08397723, study PRJNA350692) | Marine metagenome, whole genome shotgun sequencing project. | isolation source: water | place: Pacific Ocean | collected 2012-04 | reverse complement strand
CTTTATCCCCCTCACGACACGCGCCTTGGTCGCGACCGGGCTGCCTAGGGGGCCCTCCCTCACCGCGGTCATCTGCGTCGGACTCTCTCCGCTCATGATCCACGCTGCGACGCTCCCTGGCCCCGAAGCCATGGTCTGTCTCCTGTGCATGTTCGCCTTCTGGGTCGCGGCCCCTTTCGAGGTCGGATATGTGCGCACATCCGCCGCCATCGCGATCGGGATCGGAGCGGCGCTCTTGGACCCTGGCGGCCTCCTGATCCTCCCGGCGCTGCTCACTCGACACTTCGCTCGCAGCAGCACTCGCCTCTCTCTGCCTATTTATGGCTGGTATGGCGTCGCCTGGGGTGTCGCCTTCGTCGTCGCCATCCAGATCTTGGAAGGCATCTTGATGCCCGATGTCCCCCTCAGCAGAGACTCGCGGGTCCTTCGTTACGCGATCTTCCCTGGGCCGATCGGTCTCGGCTTGGGCTTCTTGGCGGGCTTCGGGCTCTTCAGAAACCACAAAGAGAGCCTCACAGAGGACACCCCTACCTGGCTCCGCCTCTGGGTGCTCGGCGGGATCGCCTCGCTCCTCTTACCAGGCGCTTCCGGCGTATGCCTCGCGCCCGTAGCAGCCTTCGCCATCGCCGATTTCCTCTCCAGAGGCGTCGCCACGATGAAGAGCACGGCGATCCTGATCCTCGCTGGCCAGCTCGTCTTGGGGCTCGGCTCTATCCAACATGTCCGCTCTAGAGACCCCAGCAGCGGCTGGCGCCTCGAGTTCCGTGCCCTCGTACAAGAGGGGGACAGCATCATCTCTAACAAACCCTCACACCGCTACTTGGCGCGCATCCGGTGGGGCTTCCAGACCTACCACCCCGCTGATCCCCTAGGGACGCTCATCCCTCCCTACGTCATGGACTATGGAAACAAGCCGCCCTTCCTCAAGCGGATCGTGACTAAGGACGGAGACTAGTCAAAAGCGAGCATCGACCCGCGCCCACGCGAATGCTTTAATGGTCCAGTTTGCGACCGGGAGGAAGCCGCATTTAGTCGCCTCCCCCGTCGCGACGGCAACCACAGCACACCGTCCATGCCCCGCCGAGACGACCTCGAGTCGATACTGATCATTGGCAGCGGGCCGATCGTTATCGGCCAAGCCTGCGAGTTTGACTATTCGGGAACGCAAGCGTGCAAGGCGCTGCGGCAGGAGGGCTATCGAGTGATCCTGGTCAACTCGAACCCCGCCACGATCATGACGGATCCGGAGACGGCGGACGCGACCTACATCGAGCCGATCACCCTCGAGGCCGTCACCAAGATCTTGCGCAAGGAGCAGCCGAGCGCGCTGCTCCCGACCTTGGGTGGTCAGACCGGTCTGAACTGCGCGCTCGAGCTCTACGACTCCGGCATCCTCGACGAGCTCGGCATCGAGATGATCGGCGCTGACGCGCATGTCATCCGCAAGGCGGAGGACCGCGACATGTTCCGCAAAGCGATGATCGACTGCGGGCTCGAGTGCGCGCGCTCAGGCGTCGCGCACACGCTCGATGACGCGCGTCGCGTCTTGGCAGAGATCGGCCTCCCGTGCGTTATCCGCCCGGGCTTTACGCTCGGTGGAACGGGCGGCGGCATCGCATACAACGTCGAAGAGTTCGAAGCGATCGTCGCGCGCGGGCTCGACGCCTCCTTCAACACAGAGGTCCTCGTAGAGGAGAGCCTCCTCGGCTGGAAAGAGTACGAGATGGAGGTGATGCGCGACTCCAACGACAACGTCGTGATCATCTGCGCGATCGAGAACGTCGACGCGATGGGCGTACACACCGGCGACTCCATCACCGTCGCGCCGGCTCAGACCCTCACCGACCGCGAGTACCAGAACCTCCGCAACGCCTCGCTCGCGATCATGCGAGAGATCGGGGTCGAGTGCGGCGGCTCCAACTGCCAGTTCGCCGTCAACCCAGAGGACGGGCGCGTGGTCGTCATCGAGATGAACCCGCGGGTCTCCCGCTCAAGCGCCCTCGCCTCGAAGGCCACGGGCTTCCCCATCGCCAAGTTCGCGGCCAAGCTCGCCTGCGGTTACAGCCTCGACGAGCTGCAGAACGACATCACCCAAGAGACCCCGGCGTGCTTCGAGCCCTCGATCGACTACTGCGTGACCAAGATCCCGCGCTTCGCGTTCGAGAAGTTCGAAGGAGCAGACCCCACGCTCACGACCTCAATGAAGAGCGTCGGGGAGACGATGGCGATCGGGCGCACCTTCAAGGAGTCGCTGCAGAAGGCTCTGCGGGGACTTGAGACCGGGAGAGATGGCTTCGGACTCGACACGCGCGACCCCTTAGCGATGACCGAGCTCGGGAGAGAGTCCCTCACCAACAAGCTGCGAGTCCCCAACGCTGACAGGCTCCTAGCCGTCCGCGCCGCGCTCCGTACCGGTTGGTCCGTTGAGGAGGTCTACGAGGCGACCAAGATCGACCCATGGTTCCTGGAGAACATGCGAGAGCTCGTCGAGTTCGAGCTCCAGATCGCGGGGGAAGAGCTCACCCCGGACCTGCTCTTAAAGGCGAAGACGCTCGGCTACTCAGACCCGCAGCTCGCCACAGCCTCGGGCCTCTCCGCAGCAGACATCTCTGCCATGCGTGATGAGCACGGCATCCAGCCCGTCTATCAACTCGTCGACACATGCGCAGGTGAGTTCGTCGCGGTCACCCCGTACTACTACTCGACCTGGGGTGAAGAGAGCGAGGTGCCGAAGAGCGACGCGCCGAAGATCATGATCCTGGGTGGCGGGCCTAACCGCATCGGGCAAGGGATCGAGTTCGACTACTGCTGCGTGCACGCCGCCTTCGCTGCCCAGGAGATCGGCCGTGAGGCGATCATGGTCAACTCCAACCCTGAGACGGTCTCGACGGACTACGACACCTCAGACCACCTCTTCTTCGAGCCGCTGACCCATGAGGACGTGCTCCACATCGTCCGCGCCACCGAGCCAGAGGGGATCATCGTTCAGTTCGGTGGCCAGACACCGTTGAACCTCGCCGCTGGGCTAGAGAGCGCCGGGGCGCCCCTCATCGGGACCTCCGTGGACTCGATCGACCTCGCCGAAGACCGCGAACGCTTCGCGGCCTTCTGTGACCAGGAGGGCCTCAGACAGCCGCCCAACGGCATCGCCAAGAACGAAGAGGAGGCCTTCGAGATCGCGCAGCGCGTCTCCTACCCCGTCTTGGTCCGGCCCTCTTACGTCCTCGGTGGGCGCGCGATGGAGATCGTCTACTCAGACGAAGAGCTCGAGAGATACATGAAGACCGCCGTTCAGGCCTCCCCCGACAAGCCGATCTTGGTTGACCGCTTCCTCGAGGCGGCGATCGAGGTTGACGTCGACGCGATCTGCGACGGAGAGACGGTCGTCATCGGTGGGATCATGGAGCACATCGAGGAGGCCGGCATCCACTCCGGCGACTCCTCATGCGTCCTCCCCCCCCACACGCTCTCGCGGGACATGATCGAAGAGATCACCCGCGCCACAAAGTCCGCCGCCCTGAGCCTGGGCGTCATCGGATTGATGAATGTTCAGTACGCGGTGAAGGACGACCTCCTGTACGTCATCGAGATCAACCCGCGCGCCTCCCGCACCGTGCCCTTCGTCTCCAAGGCGATCGGCGTCCCCCTCGCCAAGCTCGCCGCCAAGGTCATGGCGGGAGCGACCCTCGAAGAGCTGGGGTTCACTCGTGAGATCGTCCCTGATTACTTCTCGGTGAAGACGCCGGTCTTCCCCTTTAACCGCTTCCCAGGTGTAGACATCCTCCTCTCACCAGAGATGCGTTCGACCGGTGAGGTGATGGGGATCGACAAGGACCTCGGCGTCGCGTTCGAGAAGTCCTACCTCGCCGCCGGGCTCAAGCTCCCGAAGGCTGGGCGAGTCTTCATCTCCGTGAAGAACACCGACAAGCGCTCCATCGTCGCGGACGCCCGCGAGCTAGCGACGCTCGGTTACGACCTCGTCGCCACGGACGGGACCTGGCGCACCCTGAAGACCGCGGGCATCGAGGTCGAGCGCGTCAACAAGGTTCACGAGGGCCGACCCCACGTCGTCGACCTCATCAAGAACCACGAGATCGACCTCATCCTCAACACCCCTTATGGCAAGCAGCAGCGCGTCGATGACTCGGAGATCCGGGCCGCGGCGGTGACCGCTGGCCTCCCTTGCGTCACGACACGGGCGGGGATCTCAGCGGTCGTCCACGCGCTCATCGCGATGCACCGCGGTGAGTTCGACGTGAAGAGCGTCCAGGAGCATCACCGCTCCCTGACCCCGGCTCCTTCGCACGCGACCACCTAGGCCGCGGCAGCGGGTCAGGCGTCCTGCTTCACGCGAGAGGTGCAGACTGCGTCGAAGAGCCACTTGTCCGGGGGGATCTCATGGGGCTTCACTCTCCCGCCCTTGCCGGAGAGGCGCAGCTGCAAGCTCGTCACGCGGATCTGCTGGCTCTTTAGCTCCAGCTCGCGGAGGAAGGTCACGATGTTCCTTCGCCCGAGGGTCGTGTCACTGCTCTGCGTCTTGATCGTGTAGACGTGATCGAAGAGGCCGACCTTCCGGTCCAGCTCGTTCTCGTTATGCGAGATCGAGATCTGGCCGATCTCTGCGTTCTTCGCGTCTTTGCAGCGTCGGATGTAGGACTCCACGTTCTCTTGGCCCAAGAACCCCTCGCCCATCTTCGCCTTGTGCAAGCTCGAGTATTTCCGAGAGAGCTCCTGCAGCTCGTTAGCGACCACCTTGACACCAGTCGAGGTCTTCTGGTCCTCCCACCTCGCGGAGAGCTCACTGAGCTCGCCCTGAGTCTGGAGCCCTATGTAGAGGAGGGCGGCGGAGCCGAGGAGGGACAGGAGGATGAAGGCCCGCTCAAGGGTCAGGTTTTTGAAAAAGCTCATGAGGTGGGCTCCTCGGTCTTCGAGACGTCCATCTTGATGGTGATCCGCTCGACGCTGATGCCTTCTCCGTTCTCTAGAGGATCCGTCCTCGCGGGGTTGAAGTCGATGTGCCAGGGCTGGCCCTCGATCGCGCTGCGGAAGCTCTCGAAGTGCTCGGTGCCTGTCGCGGTGTCCTCTGCAAAGAACGTGATGTCCAGGATCACGGTGACGTTGTCAGGCGTGGTGCTGTTACCCCGGTTGTACGAGGACTTGAGAGAGCGGATAGACGGACGGGCGCCGTCCCCTCTGGTGTCGTCCAAGACGTCCAACACATAGGTGGCTCCCTTCAGCGCAGACTGCGGCTGTTCGAAGTCCCCGCTTTGTCCGAGCTCACGTTCAAGCGCGAGGACCTCTTGCCGGAGCCGCACCCTCAGATAGGTCATCTGCTCATAGCTCGAGCGCACGGGGTCTGTACGGAACTCTTCGTCGGCGGTGCGCCCGGTGTATTTCCTGGCGTAGTCCACTATCCACTTGGGCGGCGGGTTCAGGTTCCCAGCGTCCTCCATGCTCGGCGGGACCATGAAGGTCACGGCCGCGTCTCGCCAATATGTCACCGCCCGATTGACCTTCTGGTACTCCTTGTCGAGCCCGATGTTCCAAACCCCGAGGAAGGTCAGCAAGAGGAGCGCTGCCACGGCGAGAGGCAGCTCAAGGCGCTCCATGGTGCCGGTGAAGCGCAGCTCCTCTCTGCGCAAGCTCTGGCTCACGAGGCCGCCGCCGAGCTGGCCCACGGCCGCTCCGTAAGCGGCCGCGCAGCGGCTCGCACACGAGGCCGTGTCCGGGAGCCCGCTGAGACCCTCCACAGGGACCTCCATGATGTCCGAACCTATCAGCCCGGGCATGTCATAGCCGGCTACGAGGACGCGCTCGAGCGGTTGGAGGGTGCGAGCGCCTGAGATGGAGCGGGCGATCTCCCGACGCATCCGGACGAGCACTTGGTCTCGCTCTGCGGCGGAGTCCGTCTCGTCCGAGAGCTCCTCAACGAGCTCCTCTTCTTCGACATCGAGCTCTGCCTCGACGTCCTCTTCTTCTTCCTCGGATTCAGGTGAGCTCTCTTCGGCCACTTCGGCGGCCGGCGCGATGTGAGTCATGGCGCCTTGCTTGATGGAGCGGAGCTCTCGCAGCTCTCCACCATCCAAGACGGCGAGGGAGGAGCTGTCCTCTCCAACGAAGACGATCAGGCAGGCGCTCTCAGGATCGAGCACGCCCACGGCTGCGGCGGCGTTCACGATCGCGCTCGTGTCCGCGTCGACCTCCATCGGCTCGACGCCGCCTCTCTCGCACACATCCAGGACGCCCTGCAAGTCCTCCTTCCTCACGATCGTCGTGAGCAGGGAGCACGAGTCCTTCGTAGAGCTGAGGCGCTCCCAATCGACGATGACGTCGTCGATGTTGAACTGGGGGAGCTCGCTCTCGACCTCGAACTTGACGACCTTCTCGATCTTGTCGTCGTCATTGACGGGCAGGTTGAGCTTCCTGAAGGCGGCCAGGCCGCCCTCGATCACGACACGCAGACCGTCCTTTGGGATGTCATGTCGCTTCGCCAAGTCCTTGAGGACATCGACGGCGCCGTCGGGATCAGAGAGGGTGAGCTCGCCCGCTTCAGAGGCGACCACCTTGTGCTTCTTCGCGCTCCCATCTAAGAGCACGAGCTCATAGCCCCTCGGGCCGATCCTCAGTCCGCATGCCTTGGCCATCTAGTTCTCCCGTTCCGTCGTGAGCATCACTAGATTCTGCTCTGCGAAGCGATCAAATTCACTGCGCGAGGCAGGAGGAATCACGCGCTCTCGGATCAGCGACCAATACCGGCTCCCAAGCTCAAGGAGCTCGGGTTCCATGGTCTCCATGGAGCGAGCGGTCTGCTGGTCCCGCACGCGCGCGAGATCTTGCTCGTAGTTGACGAGGACGACCCCCAAGAGCTCTGAGCGCTCAGGGTTGAGCTCGAACTGCTGGACGAGGCGCCGGCGATAGCCGCCGAAGTCCCCGGCAGCGCCCGGCTCCTCAGCCTTGAGGGCTGCGAGCAAGAGCCCTGCTGCGAGGCCAGCGAGGAATGAGGTGCCAGCCAAGAGCGTGATCCACGCGCGAGGTCCTCTCACCTGTTGAGTCCTTCGGAGAGGCGCCCCTCTCCTCCATCGAGCATCTCGAGGCGATCGAGCGCCTCCTCGAGGGTCATCGTCGCGGCGTCGTCAGCGCGCAGCTCCCCACCTGTGGGGATGTCCACTGCCCGCATCACGCCTGAGAGGACCAAGAGGAGCCCGGCAGCAGCCGCGGTCATCTTGAGCACGAAGGGGAGGACCGGCGCGAGGAGCTCTGTCGAGGCCGGAGCCTCGCCGGTGTCACCCTGGAACGCGCGCCGTGCGACACGAGCGGCGAACCCCTCGGGGACGCTGACCTCGGGCGTCGGGACGAACCACTGGTGCTGTGTCTTATGGGCCTGTGTCTGTGTGCGGCAGTCCGCGCACTCCATCAGGTGTTGACGAAGCGGGCTCGCCCGGTCAGCGGTGAGCTCTCCGTCTAGGTAAGCCGGCACGAGCGGTCGTGCATCAGCGCAGGTGAAATCAATCGAGTTGTTCATGAGTGTGTCCCCCAAGGGCGTTGTTGCTCTGGGATGTAGTTGGCGCTGGCAGCGCTCAGGCCTCGCCTCCTGGGCTGAACTCCGGGTAGTCCTTCAGCAGGCGGTCGCGGAAGCGGGCGCGTGCACGGAACAGACGAGACTCGACTGTTCCGATTGAGATCCCGAGCACGTCGGCGATCTCCTGGTAGGAGCGCTCCTCGAACTCTCGCATGACGAGCACTGTCCGGAAGATATCTGGAAGCTCCGCGAGCACCTTGTGCGTCACCTCTGCGATCTCCTCGCGCTCGAGGTTCGCGCTAGGGGCGAAGCCGTCAGTGGGCTCGGGGCGAGCGAGGACCTCGGGGTCCTCCACGTTCTGGATCGGCGAGCGCCCACGACGCTTGAGGAAGTCGAGGATCGTGTTCGTCGCGATGCGATAGATCCAGGTGTAGAAGCTGGACTGGTGGTGGAAGGAGTCCAGTCTGCGGAAGGCCTTCAGGAAGGACTCCTGGACCACGTCTTCGATCTCGACGGGGTTCTTCGTGTAGTGACGAGCGAGCGCGAAGAGGCGCTCTGAATAGCGCTCTACCAAGAGCTGAAACGACAGCTGGTTTCCCGCTAGGGTCTCCTCGACGAGGCGCGCGTCTTCACGGGCCTGTTCCGACCGCGGGGGTCTCTCCCCGTGGGTGTCGTTGGAGTGGGTGGTCATCGCTAGGGCTCCCATAACGAGGCCCATAGACGCCGCTGGGCAGGTTCTATTCCCGCTCGCCTGACGATCCTCCAAGGCCCTCGAAGGCGTGTCCCAGCTTATCGCGCTTTGTACGCAAGTACTTGAGGTTCTTAGGGTTGGGATCGGTCACCAGTGAGAGTTGGTCGATGATATGCAGCCCGTAGCCCCCTAAACCGGCAATCTTCTTGGGGTTGTTGGTCAAAAGCCGCATGTGCCGTACCCCTAGGTAGTGGAGGATTTGGGCCCCTAAACCGTACTCCCTGAGGTCCGCAGGGAAGCCTAGAGCCTGGTTGGCTTCGACCGTGTCCAGGCCCCCATCTTGGAGGCTGTAGGCCTTCAGCTTGTTCGCGAGGCCGATCCCACGGCCCTCCTGGCGCATGTAGACCAGGCAGGCCTTCTCCTTGGATCCCAGGATCTCGAGGGCCTTATTGAGCTGATCCCCGCAGTCGCAGCGCATGGAGTGGAACACATCGCCCGTGAGGCACTCTGAGTGAACGCGGACGAAGACCGGCTCTTCGCTTCCGGCGCACGGTCCGTCTGGGCCGGGGTCAGAGAGCCCGCGGGTGAGCGCGATGTGCTCGTGCCCGTCCAGCTTGGAGCGGAAGAGGTGGGCCCGGAAGGAGCCAAAGGGAGTCGGCATCGGGACGTCGAGCTCAAGGGGCTCGATCAAGCGCTCGTGCTGGCGTCTGTAGGCGATCAGGTCGGCGATCGTGCAAATCTTGAGGTCATGCTTGTCAGCGAAGACCTCGAGCTCTGGCATGCGCGCCATGGACCCGTCGTCGTTCATGATCTCGCAGATCACCCCCGCCCCCCGAGCCTCGGCGAGGCGGGCGAGATCGACGATCCCCTCTGTCTGCCCGCCGCGGACTAAGACGCCCCCGTCCTTCGCGCGCAACGGGAAGATGTGACCAGGGCGCGCGAGGTCTTCAGGGACCGCGTTCTTGCGCGCTGCTGTCTGGATGGTGTGTGAGCGATCAGCCGCGCTGATCCCTGTGGTTACGCCCGTCGTGGCCTCGATGGAGACCGTGAACCCTGTCCCCATCCTGCTCGTGTTGACGGACGCTTGAGGTTCAAGGTCCAGCTGCTGACAGATCTCACCTTCCAAAGGCATGCAGACGAGTCCGCGCCCCTCACGCACCATGAAGTTGATCGCCTCAGGGGTGACGTGCTCCGCGAGCATCGCCAGGTCGCCCTCGTTCTCTCGACCCGGATCATCAACGAGGATGATCATCTTCCCCTCTCGGAGATCTTCGAGGATTTCGGGGATGCTGCTAGTGCCCATGGATGTTCAGTTTGTGGTGGTTTGGCCCCATGAGCTCCTCATAGAGGCCCCGGGACCACGCATTCTAATCCAGTCTGAACCTGCGCTCGCCCCCCTAGATCGCAGATCCTGTCCCTCGGTCGGATAAGACCCCCCTCAGGAGCAATTAGGGGGCTCTCTAGGTCGGATCACCGCTGAGGCCGGGCGTGGAAAACCCAAGAGATAACGGCTCAAACCTCTACAGATCATGGGGTTGAAGTGCCGCTACCGGCGAGTGTGCATTGTGGAAAAACCCAATCACACTCCATTTCTTCGAGATTGCATTCCGAAGAGGGGGTACGAGGGAGGCCTACCCAAGCTCCCATCGTCCCCATGCGCACCGCACTCTGGCTCACCTCCTTCCTCGCTCTCTTGGGCGCCTCTCAGGCGTACCAAACCTGGAGGACATCTGAGCGTCTGCGCGCACTTGAGACCTCTGACTCTTGGGCTAGGGAGAGCGCCCAGCTCGATAAGGAGCGCAACGCTCGATCCAAAGAGCTCATCGAAGCTCAATCGCGAGAGCTCGTGACCCTCCAAGGCCGCTTGGTCGACTTGGACCTTTGGCGCGCAGACTTTGAGACCTTCGCTGCTGCTACGCGCACATCAGAGCGCCTCCTTCGCGCCGAGCTTCAAGCGGCGCTCGCCAACCACCAGAGCGCTGCTCCGGCGCGCACCGAAGAGATCGATGCGCGCATCCACACCTCTCTCTCAGAGTACGAAGCGCGCTTGGACGCAGCAGACGGAGTGATGGCCGACCTCCGGATGCGCTTCGAGTCCAACCGAACATCGCTCGCCAGGCTGAATGAGGCCTCCGCCAAGACCTCAGAGCCTGAGGAGTCTGGGCGCTGGAACAACCTCCTGGGCCCTGCTGTCCAGCTCTCAGGGGGTGGAACGATCGGGAGCGCAGTGCTCCTCCCTGGTGAGCTCACAAAGAGCGGCTGGCGCACCCGCGTCTTGACCGCCTGGCATGTCGTGAGAGACATCCGCCTTGGCCTCGGCGAGGAAGCCCTCATCCCGGTCATGGTCTACAGCGAGGACGGGAGCGTGCGCGAAGAGGAGGCTCGCCTCCTCTGTCGAGACGTCACCATGGACGTCGCCCTCCTTGAGATCACCTCGACCAACGTCCGCCTCCCAGAGGTGCGCCTCGCATCGCGTGAGCGCCTCCAGGACGTAGAGGTCTTCGAGCCGATCTACGCGGTCGGGTGTCCTCTCGGAAACGACCCTATCCCTACCCACGGCCAGCTCAGCGACTCACATCATGAGGTGGACGGGACCAACCACTGGATGATCAGCGCGCCCACCTATATCGGCAACTCCGGCGGCGGCATCTTCCACGCAGACACAGACGAGCTCATCGGGATCTTCTCCAAGATCTACACCCACGGGACCTTGCGCCCCACTGTCATCCCCCACATGGGCTTGGCCGTCCCTCTAGACGAGATCTACGAGTGGCTAGAGCAAGAGGGCTACGCATCCCTCACACCTGTAGAGCCCGAGCCCTTCGCGGCCACGGCCTCCTCGCGCTAAGTCGTTGAGTCAGGCGCCCCTTTGGGGCTCTAAAGCCGCTTTGCTGGGCTCCGAAGCCCCGCTTTTGCCGTTTCGCGATAGTCTCTATGTGGAACTGCGTCCTCATTTAGCCTCGCTCTAGTTGACGCTGTCTCCCTCTGTGTTTGCCAGAAAGGCACCCCACCAACCACGACGCTTCGATACGGCATGAAGAACCTCCTCTCTCTAGGGATCGCACTCACGTTCCTCGTCTGCTCATCTCCCGCAAACGCCCAGCAGCAAAAGCCCAACCCCAAAGCCCAAGCAGCCGCCTCAAGCGCCGCCGCCAAGCTGCCGGGTGCCAAGCCCGGGCCGTCCCAATTCCCCAAAGCGTCGCTCCAAAACCGCGGCCTCGGCGGTGGATCTCAGAGCGCGCTCGCTGGTGGCAGTGACTCTTGCGTCACCCCCCAAGCGATCGCTGGGCAGGGCTCCTTCCCCTTCAACAACCTGAGCGCGACCTCAGGTGCCGAGGGACAAAACGAATACCTCTGCTATACCTTCGGGACCTCCGCGATCGACAACGACGTCTGGTACTTGTGGACCGCTGACGCCACGGGGACCGCGCTCGTCGAGAGCTGCTCTGGCGCAACCATCGACTCAAAGTTGGCCGTCTATCCCTCGACGGGAGGGTGCCCCACAGCAGGCACTGCGATCGCATGCAATGATGACGCCTGCGCGCTCCAGTCCGGGGTCACCTTCGCCTCCGTCAACGCCACCGACTACCTGATCCAGTTCGGCAACTACCCTGGCAAGCCCCCGGGCACCGGCACCCTGAGCTTCTCGATCAGCGGCCCTTCGACGAACGACGACTGCGCCTCACCGGACTCCATCGCCGGACAGGGCCAGTTTCCCTACAACCTCTTCGGCGCGAGCACCGGGACCGCCGGACAGACTGAGTACGCATGCGTGAACTTCGGCACCTCCGCCGTCGACAACGACATCTGGTACGAGTGGACCCCTGACGCGACGGGCACCGCGGTCGTCACGAACTGTGGCCTCGCCAACCACGACAGCATGCTGCTCGCCTACCCCTCGACGCCCGGCGCCTGCCCCGCGCAGGACACGGCGATCGCCTGCAACGACGACGCCTGCGGCGTTCAGTCGACGATCTACTTCGCCTGCGTCCAGGGCCAACCCGTCCTGCTTCAGATCGGCTCCTTCGCTGGCTCACCTGCCGGCGCGGGCTCGTTCGACATCTCGATCGGCAACGTCACGACCAATGACGACTGCTCGAGCGCGATCGCGATCGCTGGCCAAGGCACCTTCAACTGGACCAACCTCGGCGCGACCATGAGCCCTGAGGGCCAGATGGAGTCCATCTGCTACCAGTTCGGCTCCTCCAACATTGAGAACGACGTCTGGTTCCGTTGGACCGCAGACGCGACAGGCCAAGCGATCATCTCGACGTGCAACGGCGCACTGAACGACACGAAGATCGCAGCGCACACAGCCCCTTCGGCCGGCGCATGCGTCACCACCGGGAGCGCGCTCGCCTGCAACGACGACGCCTGCGGCCTCCAGTCCACCATCACCTTCGCGGTGACACAGAACACGGACTACGTCATTCAGCTCGGCAGCTATCCGGGCTCCGCCAGCTTCGGCTTCGGCACCTTCGACATCGTCATCGGCGGCGGCGGCGGCGGCACGGGCGACGCCTGCGCCAGCCCGATCGCCATCTCCGGGCAGGGCAACTTCCCTTGGGATTCAACCTTCGCCACCACCGGGTCTGAGGCTCAGACCGAAGCCGCCTGCATCACGCACAACGGCTACGGCCCCGGCATCGCCAACGACATCTGGTACGAGTGGACCGCCGACGCCACAGGCTATGCGACGGTCTCGACGGTCAACAACACGAGCATCGACACTAAGATCGCTTCGTACGCCGGAACCGGCTGCCCGACCGTCGGCTCAGCACTCATCTGTAACGATGACAACTTCAACACCTTCCAGTCGATGATCCAGTTCGCCGTCGTCTCCGGGAACAAGTACATGCTCCAGATGGGCTGCTGGCAGGGCGCCACGGGCGGCACGGGGTCCTTCGACGTCTCGATCAACACCACCCCTGTCCTCGGTGACAACTGTGACAACGCCATCGCCATCTCAGGCGCCACCAACTTCACCGCCGACACCACCACGGCGTCGACCGGCAGCTTTGGGCAGGAAGAGGACCTGTGTTCGCACTTCGCCATGAACGAGTTCGCCAGCGACATGTGGTACGAGTGGACCGCTCACGCGAGCGGCCTCGCCCACGTCCTGACCTGCAACACAGGCACGAGTGACAGCAAGCTCGGGGTCTACCCCGCCGGTGCATGCCCGCTGCCGCAGACATCCATCGCTTGTGACGATGACACCTGCGGCTACCTGACAGAGGTCACCTTTGACGCGATCGCTGGTCAGAAATACCTCCTTCAGGTCGGCAACTACGCAACGGCAGGTCCAGGGACCTTCGCCGTCGACGTCTACGTCGACAGCGACCTCGCGGCGACTCCCTTCTGCTTCGGCGACGGCGGTGGCGCGACTCCATGCCCCTGCGGTAACTCAGGCGGCCTCGGACGTGGCTGCGCGAACGGAGCAGACCCGAACGGAGCCGTGCTCTCGGTCTCCGGCTCCGGCAGCATCACCCTCGCTGACACTGTGCTGTCATCTGAAGGCCTCGACCCCTCCCAGCCCGGCCTCTACTTCCAGGGCAACAACGCCATCAACTCAGGCGCCGGCATCCAGTTCGGTGACGGCCTGCGCTGCGCCGGAGGCGGAGTCGTTCGCCTCCAGGTGCGCTTCGCAGGCGGAGCAGGGGCATCTGCCACGACGGCTGACATCGCAGCCAAGGGCGGCGTCACCGCCGGTGACGTGAAGCGCTACCAGCTCTGGTATCGCAACCCGGGCTCCAGCATCTGCGGCTCCCAGTTCAACCTCACGAACGGGATGGAGCTGGTCTGGTCCGCATAGGGCACGCCCTCTAAAGACAAAGAGCCCGGCCCCGCTTCACGCGGCGTCGGGCTCTCTCTTTGTTCGGGCTGAGTCCTAGTGACGGAAGTGGCGCTGGCCGGTGAAGACCATCGTCGCGCCGAGACGATCACAAGCCGCGACGACCTCGTCATCGCGCACGCTGCCTCCGGGCTGGAGGATCGCCGTCGCGCCGGCCTCGATCGCCGCCTCGACCCCGTCGGGGAAGGGGAAGAAGGCGTCTGAAGCGAGCACGCAACCTTGCGCCTCGTCTCCAGCCTTGCGCGCCGCGAGGTGCACCGAGTCGACGCGGCTCATTTGGCCAGCGCCGACACCCATGACCTTCGTGCCCTTGCAGAAGATGATCGAGTTGGACTTCACGTGTTTGCCGACCTTCTCGGCGAAGCGGAGTGAGGCCTCCTCTTCCGGCGTCGGCTTCTTCTCGGTGGCGACGGTCCACTCACCTGAGATCGCGAGGTCGCGGTCTTGGAGCAAGAAGCCGCCGGCGAGCTTCTTGAACTCGATGTCGGCTCCTGAGCGGGTGTCCGGTCCATAGGGCCCGCAGGCGAGGAGTCGCACGCTCTTGCCCCACTTGGGCTTGGTCGTGAGCAGCTCAAAGGCGTCCTCGTCAAAGGAGGGCGCGATGATCGCCTCGACGAAGCGGTTGCCCTCCACGAGGAAGTCTGCTGAGGCGAGGTCCACCGAGCGCGTGAAGGCGAGCACCGAACCGAAGGCTGAGAGGGGGTCACCCGCCCACGCAGCCTCGAGCGCCTCGGCGATGGTGTCCGCCACCGCCGCGCCGCAGGGGTTGTTGTGCTTCGTCACAGCGACGAAGGTCTCGCTGAACTCCTTCGCGAGGTTGTGGGCCGCGTCGAGGTCGACGAGGTTGTTGTAGCTGAGCGCCTTCCCGTTCAAGACCTCGGCGTTCGCGACGCTCGGCTCACCGGTCTCCGCTGCGGTGTAGAAAGCCGCGGTCTGGTGGGGGTTCTCGCCGTAGCGGAGCTCCATCTGCTTCAGACCCGCGGTCGCGTAGCTCGAAGGCCAACGTGACTCGGTGCGATCGTCCGCGACCTCTTGTCCGTGCAGCCATCCGGAGATCGCTGTGTCGTAGCGCGCGGTCAACGCGAAGGCCTTCGCCGCGAGCTCGCGGCGGAACTCCTCACCGATAGATCCCTCGGAGGACTGCATCTCTTCGACGGCGCGTCCGTAATCCGAAGGGTCTGTGAGGATCGCGACGTAGCGGTGATTCTTCGCCGCCGAGCGGACCATGCTCGGCCCGCCGATGTCGATCTGTTCGACCGCTTCGGCGCGGGTCACGCCCTCTTTGGCGACGGTCTCTTCGAAGGGATAGAGGTTCACAACGACGAGATCGATCCCGCCGATGTCGTGGGCCTCCATCGCCTCGACGTGTGAGGCCTCATCGCGCAAGGCGAGGATCCCGCCGTGCACTTTCGGGTGAAGTGTCTTCACTCGCCCGTTCATCATCTCGGGGAAACCGGTGTGCTCGGACACCTCCCGCACAGGTACGCCCGCTTCCGCGATCGCCTTGTGTGTTCCGCCCGTGGAGAGGAGCTCGACGCCGAGCTCGTGAAGGGATTGGGCCAAGGCCGCGATCCCGGTCTTGTCGCTGACACTGATCAGCGCGCGCTGGATTCTCATCATGTTCAACAGCCCACCCGGGCTCGAAGAAACCTATTGGAACGCTCCCCGGAGACCCCGCCGGCCCCCGCGGAAAGGAGGGAGTCTACCGAGCTAGGTCCCTTTGCTCGATCCCCCTCCCGGGGAATCCTGCGTGTCAGTCCCCAGCGCTCAAGAGGCCTAAGAGTCCCTCAGGCGTCTGCTCCCCGCTCGCACCGGCGACAAACTGGCCGTTGGAGTCCGCCACGATCACGAAAGGGAGCATGTAGGCGTCCTCGATCTTGCGGGCGAGGTCGAGGACCTCCTCTTCGGGGTCATCGCAGTCCGCCGCCAGTGCGACGAAGCCCTCCTCTAGGACAGGTCCGATGTCAGGGCGCGGCACGAGGGCCTCCACGAGGCTCCTGCACTGGCCTCACAACTCCCTGCCGAGCTCGATGAAGATCTTCTTACCCCCCTCTACGGCCGCAGCGTGGGCATCACTCCACTTGGTGTACCAGGAGAGGGTCCCTTCGCCGTTGAAGTGCGGGTGGGCTTGCAGGTCGCTCATGTCTCTCGTATTCGGTCCCGAAGGCAGGGGATCGGCGGGCATTATTGAGACGCTCCGCTCCTGCGCCGAAGATCCACATGAGACGCCTTCGATGAACCCGCTCCCGAGACTCCCCCTCTTCCTAGCGCTCTTCTCCGCTGCTTGCGGAGAGGCCACGCCCGAGATCGGGAAGATCACCAGCCGCCCAGACATCGTCCTCGTCACGGTCGACACCCTCCGCGCTGATCACCTCGGCTGCTACGGGTACTTCAGGGAGACCTCGCCGACCCTCGACGCCCTCAGCGAAGAGAGCGTCCTCTTCGAGCGTTGCATCTCTCCGATGGCGACCACGCTGCCCTCTCACCTGTCGCTCTTCACTGGCCTCTGGCCCCACCAACACGGCTACGTCGCCAACACGGGCGCCGTCGTGAACCCCTTCACGCCGACCGCCGGTCGCCAGCCCATCTCAAGCGTCCTCTCGCGCGCCGGCTACACAACCGCCGCCTTCGTCTCAGGTCCGACGGTCTCAAGACCGACGGGGATCCACGCAGGCTTCGACCACTTCGACGAACACGCAGCAAAGAGCGCGCGCACCTTCGAGGAGCGCTCGCGACCTGCAGCAAAGACGGTGCAGCGCGCGGTCAGCTGGCTGCGAGAAGAGGCGCCCGCTGACGACCCTGTCTTCCTGTGGGTCCACCTCTGGGATCCCCATGAGCCGAACATCCCTGATGCAGCGCACGAGGTCTTCCAAGCTGACGCCCAACTTGACGCGCTCCTCGCGGAGCGGCGCGTAGACGTGGAGGCCCTGCAAGGGCTGGATGCGATCCAGCTCCGACGCCTCCTCGACGCGGAGTTCGCCAAGCGAGCGCCGGTGGACAGTGATGCAGACCGCCTCGAGGTCAACGAGGCGTTGATCCGTTCGCTCTACGATCGCTATGACGCCGACGTCTTGGCCACCGATTCGGCCGTCGCGGAGCTCCTCGGCGCGCTCCGCGAGACCGGGCGCTGGGAGGAGACCCTCTTCTGCTTCACCGCGGACCACGGCCAGTCTCTCGGCCAGCACACGTGGCTGGAGCACGGGACGATCACCCACGAGAACGTCCACGTCCCGCTCCTCATGCGCTTCCCGGGAGACGCCGTCACTCAGCCTCGCGCCATCTCTAGGACCGTCAGCCTCGTCGACGTCTTCCCCACGATCCTCGCTCGACTCAACCTCGACTCATCTGCTGAGTTCTACTCCCAGGCTGCGGGCTTGGACGCGCTCAACCCCGCCTTCGATCGCCCCTTCACGCTCTCTCAACGCTCCGTCCGGCCCTCCCGGTGGGGAGCGGAGCTTCGCTTCTCCCTCTCCGACGATCGCTACCGCTGGTACCACGTCCCCGGCGGCGCTGAAGAGCTCTATGACCTTGAGGCTGACCCTGGCGAGCTCATGGACCTCGCTGAAGAGGACCCTGCGCGCTGCGCCTCCTTCCGGAGCACCCTCCAAGGCGTCCTCAGCGACCGCCCCTACACCCTCCCAGAAGGGAGCCCCGATGACGCCAGCCGCCTGTTCCTCGAGCAGCTCAAAGCCTTTGGTTACACCGGAAAGGGCGATTGAGGCTGAATCTCCCCTCAGGGGCCTATTAACGGGTTCCATAGCCGCTCTGGGCGCGCTCAAACACTGAAGCTAAAGCCCTCAAGAGGACGATAAGTAGGGATGTCCGGGCCTCCTCTCGAAGGCCGGCACGTCATGCGCACGCCCCTCGCAATCCTCACAGTCTCGGCCCTGTTCATCGGCCTCATAGGTCTCCCCACCGGCCGCCGGGAGGAATCACGCAGGGACAACGTCCTCTTGATCGTGATCGACACCCTGCGCGCTGACGCGATCGGCAGGGGGATCACGCCGAACATCGACGCCTTGGCGAGAGATGGCGTCCTCTTCGAAGAGGCGTTCGCTCACGCCCCGATGACCCTCCCGGCTCACACCTCGATCTTCACCTCCCTCCTCCCGTCGGAGAGCCGAGTCCTCACGAACGGACAGGCGGTCGAGCGCGAGCTCCCGCTCCTCGGACAGCACCTCGCGACGCGTGGCTACGAGTCGCTCGCCGCGGTCAGCCTCGCCACCCTCTGGCCGGTCGTCTCTGGATGCGGGGTCGATCGGGGTTTCCAGCTCTATGACACCGGGCGTCGTCCGGTAGAGCGTGGACACGAGGTCTTACCAAGGGTCACGCGTCTCCTCGATGGTCGCGACGAGTCAAAGCCCTTCTTCCTCTTCGCTCACTTCTCTGACCCGCACGAGCCCTACAACTGCCACGGCACTGCGGGCCACAACGCGCGCGTCTACATCGACGGCGAGCCCGCGGGCTCGGCGACGACCTCAGAGATGAGCTGGTGGAAGCGGACCCTCGACCTCGCTCCTGGAGAGCACTCGATCCGCTTCACCTCTCTGCAGCCCTTCAAAGCGCGCGAGGTCCTCGCGAGCTCTGGTGGCGCGCCCCTCTCCCTCAACTTCACCGAGGGCGCGCCGCTCAAAGCTCACACCACGCTCTCCTTCGCCTTCGATGCGACGGAGGGTCCCGTCGAGCTCAGCGTCTGGTTGAACGACGCGCCGGATCTTGAAGAGATCCGGCGTCGCTATGAGCTTGAGGTCTCAGCAGTCGATCGTGCGGTCGGTGACCTCCTGCGTGATTTGGAGCGCCGCGGCGTCGCGGACGACACGGTAGTCATCCTCACTGGAGACCACGGCGAAGCTCTCGGGGAACACGGTCAGATAGGACACGTGAACACCCTCTACGACGAGGTCCTGCGCGTGCCCCTCGTGATCCGCACGACCAGCAGCCGTGATCAACGCGCCCTCTCGAAGAACTCCGAACGCCTCGTCACTCACGTGGACCTCGCCCCCACCATCCTCGAGCTCTCTGACGTCGCTCCTTGGAATGAGATGCGCGGTGCGTCCTTGGTCTCTGAGACGAAGCCCCGCACCCTCCTCGCTGAGACGCACAAGCCCGAAGCCCCGCGCGACCTCCTCTGCCTGCGGGATGAGAGGACCAAGCTCATCTATGATCCCGCCGCTGATGAGTTCTCCTGCTATGACCTCCAGAACGACCCTAGCGAAGAACGCGACGTCTATCGCGCACGCGCGAGCTCACTTGGGGAGTGGCGGAGACGACTCCGCGCACAAGCCGCCGAGGCTGCTAAAGGCCGCGCAACACGTCGTGACGTGCAAGGACACCTCGCCGCGCTCGGCTACGCGGGCGACTGAGAGACCTCGCCACAAAGCGAGGACCCGCGAGCAGCGAAGCGCTAGATGAGATCCGAGGTCGTCACGGTGGTGTTCAAGAGGCGCCCAGCCTCGCGCATTCCACTCAGCATCGCGCCGTGCACCGTGCCAAAGTAGAGCTGGTCTGTGGCCTCTCCCGCGAAGAGCACTCGGCCCTCTGGGAGGCTCAGACTCACGTTGTCGGCAGGGGAGCTGCCGACCGCCCAGTAGGAGTACGAGCCGCCGAAGTTCGGGTCTGTTCCCCACCGCGTCACGTGCGTGTTGGTCGGCTGCGGCGCCGACGAACCGCTCAGGTCGCCGAGGATTGCCACGAGGCGATCCACGAGCTGGTCCACTGACTGTGTGTGCATCTGGGCTGCGTAGTCACCGCCGGAGAAGCCCATGATCGTGGGCGTACCGCTGAACGAGGTCACGTCCTTGACGTACGAGAACTCGCCGTCTGTGAGGGACTTGAAGTAAAGATCATTGACCGAAGACCAGAAGACGTTGTCGAAGGTGAGCACCACCTTCTCCATGCCGCTCATGCCGAGCCTAGAGATGGCGTCGGTCTTCGCGACCGGAAGCGGCGGGTTGAACTGAATCGCTCCGGACTTGAGCACGCCGAGGGGGACCGTGACGACGACGTGGTCCGCGTGCAGGTTCTCCTGAGGCGTCGGTACAACCACCTTGCTGTTGAAGTGATCGATCGAGGTGACCGACGTGTTCAGGCGGATCTCGAGCCCCTCGGCCAGATAATCGATGAGCTGCCCGTAGCCGCCTTGTGGGAACGCGATCGGGCCCCCGAACGCGCTGTCCTCCCAGAACCACTCAAGCGAGATGTCATAGATCGAGCCCGCGTAGATCGTCTCCGCTTCGGTCTGGATCATGTAGCGAGTGCGCTCACGGCTGACGCCGCTGTAGCCCATCGTGTTCAGAAAGAGCTCGATACCTTGGTCGACGTTTGCGTTGGGTCCGAGGGTGTTGCGAAGGAACGGCAGCATGTTTGTGAAATTCACGAAGCGCGACCAGAGATTGTTGAGCTGCCCTTGGCTCAAGTAGCCCGTCCCCTCCTCGAACATGTGATAGGGGACGTTGTCATTCTGGAGCGACACTCCCTTCCAGGTCAGATACTGAGCCACCGGGTTGCTCATGCTCGTCCCCATAACCCAAGAGGCGCCCATGTCCTGTGCGACGCCGCCCATGGTGCGCGTGTCGATCCGCCCACCGATCCGGGGCTTGCTCTCCAGCACGACGACAGAGACGCCAAAGTTCGAGAGAGCCTTGGCGACGGTCAAGCCCGACACGCCCGCCCCGATAACGACCACCTGCGGCTTGCGCACTCTCGTGGCGGGGTTTTGGGCGCGCGCCGTGGTGGACAGGATCGCGCCGGCACCTAGGCCGCCCAAGAACCGACGGCGATCGATCGAGCGCGCTCTCTCAGGTGCCTGTCTAGGGTCCATACGCTTGAGGTTAATACCCCTTGGTTTCTTTGGGGTGATGCCCCGCGTGATCTTCCCGCGACTTAACTCGAATGAGGGAGCAGGCGGGTTTTCCTTCAGGGCCCAGCCCCTCTCCTACCCAGTCTGCGCGCCCTTTGTCCGTAAGTAGGTCTCGATGAACTCGTCGAGGTCGCCGTCCAAGACGCCTTGGACGTTCCCTTTCTCCACCTTCGTGCGGTGGTCTTTCACCATCTGGTAGGGGTGCAAGACGTAAGACCGGATCTGGCTGCCGAAGGCGATCTCACCCTTCGCGCCATACATCTTCGACATCTCGTCGTCCCGCTCTGCGAGCTTCATCTGGAGGACCTTTGCCTGCAGGAGCTTCCACGCGAGCGCGCGGTTCTTGTGTTGTGAGCGTTCGTTCTGACAGCGAATCACGATCCCAGTGGGGATGTGCGTCAGCCGCACAGCCGACTCGGTCTTGTTGACGTGCTGGCCGCCGGCGCCGCCCGCTCTCATCGTGTCGATCTTCACCTCAGACTCCGGGATGTCGACGTCGAGGTCGTCCTCGACCTCTGGAGAGACGTCGACAGAGGCGAAGGCTGTGTGGCGGCGAGCTTGTGAGTCGAAGGGGCTGATGCGCACCAAGCGATGGACGCCGAGCTCGGCCTTCAAGTGCCCGAAGGCGAAGGAGCCCTTCACATAGAGCGTCGCGGACCTGATCCCGCCCTCGGTCTCTTCTACTCGGTCGATGAGGTTCGCCTCGTGTCCCTTGGACTCAGCCCAGCGCGTGAACATGCGCAAGAGCATCCCCGCCCAGTCGCAAGAGTCGACGCCTCCTGCGCCCGCTGAGATCTGCAGGTAGGCGTTACACCCATCCTGCGGGCCTCCGAGCATCACGCGAAACTCGAGCGCGTCGATGCCCTTCGTGGAGGTCGCGACGAGCGCCTCCATGTCCTCGAGGATCGCCTCTTCGCCCTCTTCCTCTGCCATCTCAACGAGGATCTCTGCCTCGTCGTGCGCGTCTTGGACGACCTCGATCGGTTCGATGATCGTCTTCGCGCGCTTCAATTGTCCGATGAGCTTTTGGCTCTTCTCCTGGTCGTTCCAGAAGTCGGGCTGGCTCTGGGCCTCTTCGATCTCCTTGAAACGGGCTACCGCGCCTTCGTAGTCAAAGAGACTCCTTCAGCTGCTGCAGCCGATTGGCGTGTCCTTCGAGCTGGTCGGTGAGTTCTTTTAGCGTCGCCATGGTGGGCGGATTCTAGCGAGCTTGGCTCTGATTTCGAGGCCGAAGACAAAGATCAGCGGCGATCCATCGCATTGAGGATCCCCTTCTTGCCCACGATGGCCTCGATCTTCTTCCGCTCCCGTGGGCAACCCGCAGAGAGGTTGATGCAGCCGTCCTTCGTGACGATAACGACATCTTCGATCCGGATCCCGATCGAGGTCTCGTCCTCGTAGAGGCCCGGCTCAATCGTGAAGGCCATCCCCTCTTCTAGCTCGCCGCGCATACCGCCCACGTCGTGGACCTCCATGCCTACGAAGTGGAAGAAGCCGTGGCGGACAAGATCGCGCATCCCCCGGTCTTCAATGACATCCATGGCCGCCTTCTGCACGTCACGGATCGTGACGCCTGGCTTCACCGCGGCGATCGCGGCCTCTTGCGCGTCATAGACGCAGTCATAGATCTCAGCTTGGCGCTTCGTGAACTTTCCGTTCACCGGCCAGGTGCGGGTGATGTCGGTGATGTAGTGATCTACCTCGGGGGCGAAGTCGACGAGCAAGAGCTGCCCGTCCTCACAGACCTCGTGGTTGGAGATGTAGTGGAGGATGAGCGCGTTTGCGCCTGTGCCGACGATCGCTTCGTAGGCAGGTCCCGCAGCGCCGAGGCGGCGCTGAACGAAGCTCATCATGCTGTCGAGGTCCCACTCACTCACGCCGGGCTTCGTCGCGCGCATGCCTTCGATCATCGACTCGACGCCGACGTCGTTCGCGCGGCGCATGGCCTCGATCTCTTCCGCGGTCTTCACCTTTCGGATGTTCGAGATGTGCGATTGGCAGTCTTTGACCTCGACCTCATAGCGCTCGATGAGCTTGTCCTCGAGGGCTTGCTCTCGGCTCTCGCGCCCGTCGAGGGGGTCGCGCTTTCTGTTGCGGTCGTAAGGAGCGGCGCGGTCATAGCAGCCTGCGAGCTCGACGTGGGGCTCCTTCGAGATCCACACCGTGGGCTTGTCAGCGAGGAGCTCCTTCAAGAAGGAGACGAGCTGGGTGCCGGCGCGGATGTCGGTGAAGCCGCTGACCTCT
>PVBE010642900.1_pt1 | contig 23166 bp, 21 predicted proteins | sample 1631181 | NCBI WGS metagenome assembly PVBE01 (sample SAMN08397723, study PRJNA350692) | Marine metagenome, whole genome shotgun sequencing project. | isolation source: water | place: Pacific Ocean | collected 2012-04 | reverse complement strand
TAAATTCCATTCCATTAGCTAAATCACTTTTGATAGAACCATAAACATTCTGATGTTCTTCATCATTTACTATATTAAACCTTGGGCCATATAAGAAACCACATCTAGAACCACTTGCTTGAGGTATAATAAAGCCATTATTCTCTACACAATTAGCATCTGGAACATTAGTAAATGGAGTATAACTCCCTGCATATGGACCTGTCTCAACTGTAGATGGACCAAATAATAAAAAACTATTTCCTAATCCACTTATACCTAATTGAGTTGACTCTGGTCTTAGTGCACTAGACATAGGAGAGCGCTCCAGAAAATCAGCGGCAATCACAAAATTAGTATTTCCAAATTTTTCACCGAAAATGACGCTAACCCTATCATCTTCTTGACTGCCTATATCTGTAAATTGGTGATTATAACTAACTTCTAAACCTGTAAAATCTCTTCTAAATATATAATTTACAACACCAGCCACAGCATCAGAACCATATACGGATGCTGCACCCTCTTTTAAAACTTCCACTCTATCAATAGCTATTAATGGTATTATTGAAGTGTTTACAAAAACACTACCATCATTAGCTGTAGCTCCGGCAACAGTTTGTCTTCTTCCATCAATTAATACTAATGTTGATGATAAACCCAAGCCTCTCAAATTGATATTTGAAGTTCCTTGCGTTGAACCGGATGTAAATGAATCTGGCACATTTTCTGAACCACTATTTGAAGCTAGGTTCCTGACTAAGTCAGCAACAGTATTTGCTCCAAAGTTTTCGATCGCGTCTCTATCAATTACATCAATTGGTGAAGCTCCATCTGTTGGACTCGTTTTTAAATATGAACCTGTAACAACAATTTCTTCAATACTGTTATCTGTTTCAACTTCTTGAGCAAAAACATTATTTAAAGAAAAGGTTAAAAGAAATAACAACAAGTAATTGAATTTAGACATACGAATCTCCCTGAAAAGTATTAATTTATTTTTATTTTTATTAAATATTTATTCTATATCACTTAAATTAAGAGTCAAAGCATGAACTCCATTTTTTAACTCAGATTCTAGTATTTTATAAACTATCCTATGTTTCTCAATACTCGACTTACCTTTAAAAGTATTTGAAATTACTTTTACTTTGAAATGAGTGCCTCCATTTTTTGCATCCGGATTGTGATTCGCGTGCAAGTGGGATTCATCAACAACTTCAATAAAGCTTGGCTCTAAATGTTTTTTAAGTTTACTCAAGATATTTTTTTTTACATTGGTCATAAAATATTAGTTTAAAATTTGTATTAAAATACATTTTTAACATATTATAATTATAATTATGGAAAATTTTATGAAGTTAAACTCAAAATATTTTGATAATATTAGATCAAGGCAAGAAAATAGGGATCATTCAAAAACTTGTGATAATTTAGGCTGTAATGAGCCTGGAGAATATATTGCCAAAAATAAGAATGGCAAAACAAACTTTTATTGTATTGAGCATATTAGACTTCATAATAAAAATTATAATTTCTTTTCAGATATGACAGAGGATGAAATTATTGATTTTCAAATATCATCAATTACTGGACATAGGCCAACATGGAAGATGGGCTCAAACCATAATGCATCAAAAAAAGATTTTTTTGAATTTTATTCAGATAATCAATTTGATGATCCTTTTGGGTTTTTTGAAGAAGAAAAAAGCAAAAATAACAAACCATATGGTAAAGGAAAAACTGGAACGAGCTTGGCTTTAAAAGAATTAGGTCTAAAAGGAAAACCATCAAAAAAAGAAATACAAGATAAATTTAAAGAGATAGTTAAATCACTTCATCCTGACATCAATGGAAAAAATAAGAAAAATGAAGAAAAACTTAAACTTGTTATTAATGCTTATAATCAATTAAAAACTTCAGGTTTATGTTAACTTTTTTTTTAATTCTGATAAAACATCATATAATTTAGTTTAAAGGAAATAGTAATGAGTACTGATACAAATAAAGAATTAGATATAGGTAGTCCTGATACAGAAGTTTCAGTGAAAAAAATGTTCGGTATTGATTCGGATTTAACTATACCTGCATTTAAAAAGACAAATGATTATGTTCCCGAAATTGATAAAGATTATCTTTTTAATAAAGATACAACTTTAGCTATTTTAGCAGGATTTAAACACGATCGACGTGTCATGATACAGGGATATCATGGAACTGGTAAATCAACACATATTGAACAAGTTGCAGCCAAACTAAATTGGCCATGTGTAAGAATAAATTTAGACAGTCACATAAGTAGAATTGATTTAGTAGGTAAAGACATGATTGTTTTAAAAGATGGAAAACAAGTAACAGAATTTCGTGAGGGCTTATTACCATGGGCCATACAAAACCCAGTTGCTCTTGTTTTTGATGAATATGATGCTGGAAGACCAGATGTTATGTTTGTTATTCAAAGAATTCTAGAAATCTCCGGTAAATTAACATTATTAGATCAAAATAGAATAATTAAACCACATCCATTTTTTAGACTTTTTGCAACAACAAATACAGTTGGCTTAGGTGATACAACTGGTTTATATCACGGTACTCAACAAATTAACCAAGGCCAAATGGATCGATGGTCAATTGTAAGTGCATTAAATTATTTGCCCCACGAAGATGAACTCGGAATAGTTTCGACTAAAGCAAAATCTTTTAACAATAAGGATGGCAAAGAAATTATATCAAAAATGATAAGAGTTGCTGAACTAACAAGAAATAGTTTTGTTAATGGAGATATATCAACGGTTATGAGTCCAAGAACTGTTTTAACATGGGCTCAAAATTCAGAAATATTTGATGATATTGGATTAAGTTTTAAATTAACTTTTCTTAATAAATGTGATGAGCTCGAAAGACATACAGTAGCTGAGTTTTACCAAAGATGTTTTGGCGAGGAACTAAGAGATTACGAATCCACTTCAAAAGAAGAGGAAAATGAAATCAAATAACCAAAATGATCTCGATGAATTTAAGAGAGCGCTTACTATGGCTATGCGCTCTATTTCAAAAGAAGATGAATTAACTGTAAGCTTTGGAGCTGAAACAGGAAGCGTTAACGGTCTTAAGGCAAGATTGCCATTGCCAAATAAAAGTATGAGCAGTAAGCAACTAAATTCTATAAGAGGAGAAGCTGACTCAATTGCTTTATTTGTTGCACATCATAAAGAAGATGTATCAAAAAAATACATACCTGAAGGTCAAAAAGCTCGTGAAATATTTAATTCACTTGAAAAAATTCGTTGTGAAGCAATTGGATCAAAAGAAATGGCAGGTGTTGCAAAAAATCTATATCAGATGGAAAGAACCAAATTAAAAAGAAAAGAATTAGGTTACACAAAAAAAGAAGGTGAAGAGAATTTCATAGAAGCATTAAACTATATTGTAAGAGAAAAACTTACAGGTGAGGTAATAAATGAAACAAAACCGACTATTGAAGCTTGGAAAGATTGGATAGAAGAAAGAGCAGAAAAAACAATTGATAATTTATCAAATGAAATTGATGACCAGTTAGCTTTTGCTAAAATTATCAGAAAGTTAATTGGAGAATTAGAATTAGGAGACGAATTAGGAGACGAACCTGACGATAATAATGAAAATGCAGATCAAGACGAAGAATTATCAAATAATCAAGAAGAGGAACAAGATCAAAATGATGAATCTAGTGATCAATCACCAGATTCATCAGAAATGGATATGAGTGATGATGAAGAAATAATTCAAAGTGATATGATTGAAATAGGCGATGAAGAAGATATTGATAATGAAGAATTAACTAAAGCTATAAGAAACCAAGGAGCAGAGGAGAATAAAAAAAGAGAAATTCCATACAGAATATTTACTAATAAATTTGATGAGGAAATTAAAGCTTTAGATTTATGTGAACTCGATGAATTAGATAGGTTAAGAGAATATTTAGATCAACAATTACAACATCTTCAAGGTGCTGTAACCAGACTTGCAAATAAACTACAAAGAAAACTTCTTGCTCAGCAAAATAGGTCATGGGAATTTGATCTTGAAGAGGGCCTTTTAGATGTATCTAAACTTACAAGAGTAATTATTGACCCAACATCACCATTATCTTTTAAAATGGAAAAAGATATCGAATTTAAAGATACAATAGTTTCTTTATTAATCGATAATTCTGGCTCAATGAGAGGTAGGCCAATCACTATTGCGGCAATGTGTGGAGATATTCTCGCAAGAACTCTCGAAAGATGTGCAGTAAAAACAGAAATACTTGGCTTTACAACTAAAGCTTGGAAAGGCGGAAGGTCTAGAGAAAAATGGCTAGATGAGGGTAAATTACCTGCCCCTGGAAGATTAAATGATTTAAGGCATATTATATATAAAACAGCTGATGAACCTTGGAGAAGATCTAAAAGAAATCTAGGCCTTATGTTAAGAGAAGGTCTTTTGAAAGAAAACATCGATGGTGAAGCATTAGATTGGGCTTATAAAAGATTACAAATGAGATCTGAACAAAGAAAGATTTTAATGGTAATTTCTGATGGGGCTCCCGTAGATGATTCTACTTTGTCAGTAAATGCAGGAAATTACCTTGAAAGACACTTAAAACATATGATTTCTCAAATTGAGAAAGATGACACAATTGAATTAGTCGCAATTGGTATCGGTCATGATGTAAATAGATATTATAAAAGAGCTGTAACAATTGTGGATGCAGAACAACTTGGTGGTGCAATTACGGAACAATTAGCAGATTTATTTGATGAAAATCACAATGGTAAATTAGGAAAAAAAATGAGACTTGTTTCCTAACTTTTAAGGATCTTATTTTTAAGTCTTTTTGCTTTAGCAGATAAATTATCATCTTTTGATTTTAAAAGGAAATTATCTAAGCCTCCAGCATGTTCAACCGATCTTAAAGCATTAGCGCTAATTTTAAACCTGATTGTAAGATCTAATTTTTCACTTACTAAGCTTACATTATTTAAATTAGGAAGAAATCTTCTTTTTGTTCTATTATTGGCATGACTAACATTATTACCAGTCATTACTTTCTTACCACTAAGTTCACATACTCTAGCCATCATATTATCCTTAAACTAAAAGAGTTTTTATATGTCTAATTCACTCCAGTCAAGGTTAAGAAAATTAATTTTTTGATATGTTTTTTAGATAATTTACAGCTTCAATAACATTATTCTCACTTGCTTCACGAATAAACCTTAAAGCTTTCCTCTTATCTTGCTCTACCCCAAGCCCCTTCATATATAATAAGCCAAGTCTATAAGTAGCATTATAATAAGTATAATTATCTTTGCCATCATCATGTGCTCTTGCTTGCCTGTATAGTTTAACTGCTTCTCTATAGTCCCTTCTTCCAGAAAATCCATTTTCATAACCTTTGGCAACCTCTAAAAGACCTGGGCCATAGTTTTGTAAAGATGATCTTTTGAAAAAATCCATTGCTAAAGCTAAATTCTTTTCAGTAGCTTTTCCATCTCTTAGCCATGTAGCGTATACATATTGAGCTCTATCTAAACCACCTAACGCAGCTTTTTCATAAAACTGTATGGCTTTATCTTCATCAATATCAACCCCTCGTCCTTTTGCATAAATAACACCCAAATTATATGTTGCACTTGTATAGCCGGAGTTAGATGACTCTTCAAAAAGTTTTAACGCTTTCGAGAAGTCTTGCTCAACACCCTGACCGCTATAATATAATGCTCCGAGAAAAAACTTGGCTTGAGCATTTCCTTCATCTGATTGAGCTCTTAAAATTTTAATATCTGTATCAATAGAAAGCTGTGAATATGCATAATTAAAATTTAGAATTGTAAAAATGATAAAGATTATAATTTTCATATTATGATTTACCTTTGATAAATTTAAATAAATGGCCTGCAACTTTTCGAATTTGTATTTCTTCTGAACCCTCTGTAATGCGATATCTTCTATGATGCCTATATATATGCTCAAAAGGTTTGTATCTTGAATAACCCATTCCACCATGAACCTGGATGGCTTGATCAGCAGCATTACAAACTAATCTATTTGCTCTGTAATTGCACATTGAAACCTTATCTGATAAATGAATTGCAACCTCAGGCTTGGTCATCTGATCCATTTGCCAAGCAGTCTTATAAACTAGATTCCTAATCATCTCACATTCGGTGTTGAGTTCTGCTAGTGGAAATTGGATGGCTTGATTTGTAGATAATGGCTTGCCAAATGGTTTTCTCTCTTTTGCATATTTTACACTTTCATTTATACAAAATTGAGCTGCACCAACTCCTGAAGCAGCCTGTCTAATCCTATTTTCATGAACAAAATGTTGTGCTAATTCCAAACCTCTATCCAATTTTCCAAAAATCGCATCATCAGGCACCCAAACATTTTTAAGACTAATTAAAGCATGGTCAGTTGGCATATTGAAAGTCCATAAGAACTCCTCAACAATGAATCCTGCATGATTTGTTGGAACAAGGAAACAAGTAATACCTAATGCTGATCCATCATCTCCGTTTGTTCTAGCAAAAATCATATCATAATTTGCTTTATGAATGCCTGTATTCCAAGTCTTTGACCCATTGATTAACCAACCATCTACTCCATCACGTTGCTCTGGAACTGCTCTAGTTTCCATCCATGTGGCGTCAGAGCCATGATCTGGCTCAGTTAAACCAAAGGCAATTCTATGAGTTCCTGCCAACATACCATTGATAAATTCATCTTTTTGTTTTTCAGTTCCAAAATCCCTAAACATCAAAACTTGAGGAAAATTTCCTACTATTGAATTTTCATTTTGAAGATCATTATGAAGACCAAGACCTTTCTGTGCTAAGTGCTCTCTAATAATTGCCATCGATAGATTTGAACCATTCTTTCCACCATATTCCTTTGGTAGTCCATATCTAAGATGCCCAGCTTTATCTGCGGTCAATCTCATTTCATGTAATAAAGACTCCCAGTCCTCAGAAGGTAAACCTTTTCTATCCCAATCAGTTCTTGAGTCTTCTCTCCGATGATCAAAAAATCTAATATTGTCATCTTTATTTTCTAAAGGTTTAATTTCTCGCTCAATAAACTCATCTAATTCATTTAAATATTTCTGAATATCTTTAGGTATATCAAAATCCAACTTTTACTCCCCTTTTTGATAAAAAGATTACATGAAAAAAAAGATTTTTGTTACATTTATTTATTAGTGTTTTAAAAATATATGCATACAAAATATAGTATAGAACAGAACAAGAAAGTAATGGTGTAAGTGATTCGGTCATGAAATGTTCGCTTCATATCCATATAACACAAATATACAAAATACTATATATAGTATATAACACCATGATTTATTGAGCTTGAATAATTAATATAATTCCGTAAAAAAAGATTATGAATATTAACGCTGCACTTGGTCCTACAAATACCGGTAAAACATTTTACGCAATAGAGAGAATGACATCTTACCAATCAGGGATTATTGGTCTGCCATTAAGACTGTTAACAAAAGAAGTTTTTGATAAAATTTCAAAAAAGGTAGGGCCTTCTAGAACAGCGATGATTACTGGTGAGGAGAGAATTATACCTCAAAATCCAAAATATTGGATTTGCACAGTAGAATCTATGCCTACAAATATTCCAGTAGATTTTGTTGCAATCGATGAAATACAATTATTAAACGATCCAGAAAGAGGTTATGCCTTCACAGAGAAAATCCTTCAAATGAGAGGAATGCATGAAACTCTTTTAATGGGTTCAGATACAGTTGAAAAATTAATAAAAAAACCCATACCAAAGATAAAGTTTATCAACAGGTCAAGATATTCAAAACTATCATATTCTGGATATAAAAAAATTACTAATCTTCCGAGACGAAGTGCTGTCGTAGCCTTTTCTATGGATTCCGTCTACTCAATTGCAGAAGTTTTAAGAAAACATAAAGGTGGTGTGGCTATAATTATGGGGGCCCTAAGTCCTAGAACAAGGAACGCACAAGTAAAAATGTACCAAGATGGAGAGGTTGATTATATTGTTGCGACAGATGCAATTGGCATGGGATTAAATTTAGATCTAAACCATGTTGTATTTGCAGAAAATAGAAAGTTCGATGGAAAGCAATATCGAAATCTAAATGCTCATGAATTAGGTCAGATTGCTGGAAGAGCTGGAAGATATAAAAAAAACGGTACATTTGGTGTTACTGCAGAGGTAAATGATTTAGATATAAAAAGTATCTTAGCAATTGAAAACCACGAGTACGAAAAAAAGAAATTTGCTTTTTGGAGAAACAACAAAATAAATTACGATAATTTAGAAAAACTCATTTATTCTTTAGAGATAGATTCTGGAAATCACTTATTAAAAAAATCACCTCCTGCAGAAGACTTTAAAACATTAAAGAAATTATCTCAGAATGAGAAAATTAGGAAATCTCTTGATAATAAAGATAATCTTAAGCTTTTTTGGGAATTATGCCAGATTCCTGATTTTAGGCAGAATAATGAGATCTACCATCATAATGCAATTGAGAATATATATTTTCACTTACTTGAAAAAGGTAAATTATCTGATGAAGCGTTAGATAAATTCACTAAACGACTTAATGCAGGAAATTTAGATGATATCTATTCTATATCTGAAAAATTATCAGAAATTCGTACTTGGTCATTTGTATCAAACAAATCAAATTGGGTAACAAACTCTCATGATTGGCAAGTTAAAACTAGAAATATAGAAGATGACTTATCAGACTATCTCCATCAAGCACTTACTGAAAGATTTGTTGATATTGATTCAAAGAAACTCTTTCAACAATTTGATAATCAAAATGAATATCTAGCCGGAATTAATGAAAATGGTGATGTAACGGTTAATTCTGATTACTATGGTAAAATTGAAGGACTTAAATTTTTATCAAAAACAAATATTACAAATAAAAAAATTCAAAATACACTTAATTCAATAATTACAAATGAAATAAAAAATAGAATAGCAAAAATTATTAAAGCTCAATCAAGTGATCTTAGTTTAGATAACGCTCTAATTATTAACTATAAAAATGAACCCATTGCTAGATTGATAAAGGGCAAAAATATTTTAAAGCCAAATATAGAATTACTTATTGAGTTTGGTATTGAAGAAAATCTAACAAAACCATTAAAAAAAATTCTCTTAAACTGGATAAATGAAAAAATTAACCAAGACTTATTCAGTTTAATAAAGTTAGAAAAATCTGATCTTAGAAAGCAAGAAAAGGGTATAGCTTACAGAATTGTTGAAGAATTAGGTATAATTGATCGCAAAAATATGAATAAAGAGATAGATAATCTAGATATAGAATCAAGAAGAAAGTTAAAAAAATACGGCATTATAATTGGTAAATATTCTATTTATATTAACAATGTACTTAAACCACAATATACCTCAATAATTCCTGGCCTTTGGTTGATTTATAATAAATTAAATTTAAAATTGGAAGAAATCAAAAGTCAAATCAATGCATTGCCTAAGCCAGGAATTACATCTTGTAATACCAACAAAAAGATATTCAAAAATCTATATAAATATAGTGGATATAAGGTTTTAGGAAGCTACGCGGTCAGAATTGATATCCTAGAAAGACTTGATAAAATAATTTATGAAAATATAAAAAATAATAAAAATAGAAATCAATTTCATATAAACGATAAAATGATTTCCTTGTTAGGAACATCAGCACAGGAATTAAAAAATTTACTTAACAATCTTGGCTATATCATAAAAAAAGATGATGATGATGCGAAAAAAATTATATGGTTTGCTGATATAAAAAAAACTAGAAAACTATATACACAAAAAAATTCTTACAGAATAAATTCTTCTAAATCGAAAAATGGTATTTTTAAAGATACAGATATTAAAAAGTTAAAAGATAAATTATCTAATATATGAGGAATTTAGATACACAAAATATTATTGAAATGTCTGAACAAAGAATTGATAATTGGCTTTATAGAATTAGGCTTACTAAAACCAGAAGTATCTCTCAAAGAATTATTAAAGAGGGAAATGTAAGAATTAATAAATGTAAAATTTATAAACCATCTATAAAAATAAAACCTGGAGATATAATTACTATAAATCTTTATAATAAAACATTAGTTGTTGTGGTTAATGGTTTTACAAAAAGAAGATTAGATTATAAAAGTGCTCAAGAACATTACAAAATTTTATAGATGATGAGATAAAAAATGATGAAATTTTTAAAAAAACTTTTCAGTACAGAGGAGAAGGCTGCTGACATAATTGGTGATTCAGATCTTGATATAGCAATTATAGCTATACTTTTGAGAGCTTCTTCAATTGACGGAAATAAGGATGAATTAGAATTAGATATGATCAAAGATATTGCAATCACAGATTTAAATATTAAAGAAGATGAATTTGATAATTTATATTCTAAAGCAATTGAGGAGGAGGATTTTTCTGCAGATATCTATAGATGGACGAAGATAATTAATGATAATTGTGATGAAAAATTAAAATTAAATATTTTTAGATTAGCCTGTAAAATAGTGAATGCTGATGGAAATATAGATCCATTTGAATCAAATTTTACAAGAAGATTATCCGGTTTACTCTATATAACTGACAAACAATCAGGAGAGATAAAAAAGGAATTTAAGTAATTATGACCTATATTGTTGATGAGCAATGTATTAAATGCAAACACATGGATTGTGTAGAGGTCTGTCCTGTAGATTGTTTCTATGAAGGAGAGAATATGCTTGTAATTCACCCTGATGAGTGCATTGATTGTGGTGTTTGTGAACCAGAATGTCCTGAAGAGGCAATACATCCAGATACTAAAGATGGAGTAGAAATATGGTTAGAGATAAATAAAAAATTTTCTGAAATCTGGCCAAATATTACTGAAATGAAAGAAAAACCTTCCGATGCAGAAAAATTTTCAGGTATAGAAAATAAATATCAACAATTCTTCAGTGAAAATCCTGGAGACGGTGATTAATACTAATTCCTTGCAAAATATAGCTTTTCTTGCTACACCGCCCTCTACATAACTTTTAGAAATTTAAAAATGGCATCAAAAAAGCAAGTTAATCGAAAAAAACCTAAATCATCCAAGAGTAATTCTTCTAAGGTAAAGACTAAGAAAGCTGTATCAAAAAAAGCACCTGCGAAGAAAGCGCCTGTGAAGAAAGCACCTACGAAAAAAGCACTTGCGAAAAAAGCACCTGCGAAGAAAGCTGTAACAAAAAAAATCAAATTACAATATTCAGTTGGTGATTTTATAGTTTATCCATCCCATGGTGTTGGAGAAATCACTGATATTCAAACTTTTGAAATAGCTGAAGAAAAATTAGAAATGTATAATGTAATATTCGATAAAGAGAAAATGACTTTAAAGATTCCTACAATTAAAGCAAAAGAAATTGGAATAAGAAAGGTTTCATCGCGTAATGAAATGAAAAAAACCTTAGAAATATTAAAGGGTAAAGCTAAAATTAGAAGAACAATGTGGAGTAGGCGTGCACAAGAATATGAAGCTAAAATAAATTCTGGTATTTTGACCGAATTAACAGAAGTTGTTAGAGATTTATTTAGGAATAGCAATCAACCAGAACAATCATACTCAGAAAGACAGTTATATGAATCTGCAAGAGATAGGCTAGCAAGAGAAGTAGCTGTTGTTGAAAAAACAGATGACGATAAAGCTGTTGAAAAAATCGAAATCATTCTTAATGATGCGACAAGAAAATCATCCTCTGAGAATTCAATTATTTAGTATATAATTAGTATATGGCTCATAACAGAAATAAAATGGTAGGCCTGGCAAAAAGGTTATTGGCTCATAACTTAAACGGAACTACCGATCAGGCTGATGATATTATGGTTAAACCAGTAGCTGACTATATTGATAATGATATTATTAGTTCAGAAGTTAATAAAATTTTCTATGATCACCCTGTGCCAGTAGCCTTAAGTGCAGAATTAAAAGAAAATAACTCTTATAAAGCAACAAAAGCAATTGACACTCCCTTGCTTATAACAAGAGGTAAGGATGGAATTGCTAGAACATTTATAAATATCTGCAAACACAGGGGTGCGCCTGTATGTCCAGAGGGTAGTGGGAAAAAATCAAAATTTAACTGCAGTTATCATGGCTGGATGTATAACAACACAGGCAATCTAGTGAATATATTTAAGTCAGATACATTTGGTGATATCGACAAATCGAAAATAAAACTAACTGAATTATTTTGTGAAGAAAGATCAGGATTTATTTGGGCATGTTTAAATCCAGATATAAAATATGATCTTGATAAATGGATGAATGGTTTTGAAGAAGAGTTGGATGATATTGACTTAAAAAATTGGTATCTTTTTAAAAGTATTAAAATAGAAGGACCAAGATGGAAAATATGTTGGGATGGTTATTTAGATGGATACCATCATCATATGGTTCACCCCGAAACAGTTGGAAAAAATACTATAGTTAATTTAATTGCCCATGATACTTACGGTCCTCATCAGAGATTTGCTTTTGGTTTAAAGAATATTAATGAACTATCTGATATTGAGGAAAAGGATTGGGAGCCTGAAAATCATTTAAGACTAATTCATTCAGTTTTTCCTAATTCCTCAATTTCAGCAATTCAAAATCAACATTGTTTAGTAAGCATAGTTTTTCCCACTCCTGATTTACAAGGGACTAATACAACTCAATATATTTTATGTATGAAAGAACCAAAAACAAAAGAAGAAATAAAAGAAGCAGAGGACTTTGCAGAATTAAGTAGAACCGCCATAGTAGATGAAGATTATCCAATGAATTTTAAAATACAAGAATCTATTCATTCCAAAGCTAATACAGAATTTTTATTTGGAAAAAACGAGCCAATTCAACAGCATTATCATAATTGGATTGACAAACTTTGTAGTAAGTAAATTATTCTAATTTTCATTAGGTCCCGTAGCTCAGCAGGATAGAGCGTCAGATTCCTAATCTGAAGGTCATAGGTTCGAATCCTATCGGGATCACCATAATCCGTCACTCTACAACAATAAAAATTATTATTTATAGCCATATAAATGATGCGATCTGAACAATTATTAGCTATCACTCCCTCATGCTTAGGTCGCCTAAAAGTTTACTTGTATTTATTTTTCATTTGTAGCATGTTCATTTTTTGTATTTTTTTTGGAGGGAAAAATGGAAAAAAGAAAGTTAGGTACTACTGATATTGAAGTAAGCTCAATATGTCTTGGCACAATGACATGGGGACAACAAAACACTCAAGATGAAGGATTTGAACAAATGGATTATGCTCTTGATATGGGCATAAATTTCTTTGATACAGCTGAAATGTATGCAGTTCCTCCAAAAAAAGAAACTCAAGGATCAACGGAAAAAATTATTGGTAATTGGTTCAATGAAAGAAAAAACAGAGATCAAGTTATTTTAGCTACTAAAGTTTGTGGGAGAGCTCCTTTCACCTGGCTTCGAGATGATGAAACACCTACTGAACAAACTAAAAAACAAATCTTCGAAGCAGTTGATAAAAGTTTAGAAAGGTTGCAAACAGATTATATCGATTTATATCAACTTCACTGGCCAGATAGACCAATGAGTCTTTTTGGGGGCTCCATAAATTATCAACATATCGAAGGAGAAGCTAATTCTATTGAGTCCATTTTAGACGCGCTTTCTGAACTCATTAAGATAGGTAAAATTAGAAATATTGGATTATCTAATGAAACCCCTTGGGGAACAATGGAGTTTATTCATCAATCTAAAGATAATGATTTACCTAAAATGCAATCTATTCAAAATGCTTATAATTTACTTAATAGGATATTTGAATTTGGAGGTTCAGAAATAGCTTTTAGAGAAAGTGTCGGACTTTTGGCATACTCACCTCTTGCTCAAGGTTATCTTACTGGGAAATATCAAAATGGAAATTTACCAAAAGGATCAAGAAAAGAATTATTTGATCGACTACAAAGGTATGAAGGAATAGGAAGCGAGGACGCAATTGAGTCTTACCTTAATATTGCTAAAAAATACAATATCGATCCATCGCAATTAGCAAACCAGTTTGTTACAACCAGACCTTTTGTAACATCAAACATAATCGGCGCAACAAGCATGGAGCAACTTAAACTTGCTGTAACATCAATTGAAGTTAATTTGACCGAAGAAATAGAAATTGATATTGAAAAAGCCTTCAAAATGCATGGTAATGTTGCCTCTTAAAAACTAATCAATTGTAAACAGTAACAATGCATTACCAGGCATATGATTATATATGCCATATCCTGAATTTATAGCCATATAACCATTCCTTATCGAAGGACCTGATCCACTAAAACTTCCTCCATATGCTGGAGTTCCAGAAACACTTTCATGATCTCCTAAAGAATTAAAACTCCACAAAATCTCTCCGTTATCTTTGTTATAAACTCTAATCATTCCATCAAGATGCCCTGCAATGACTGCGCCAGGAATAGCTGTTACTGCGGCTGAAATTCCTGGATCACAATTAATATCTATTTCTTTGCATTCCGTATCAGTAATTTTTGACCATAAAATATTGCCTGTTTCAGTATCAAGTGAATGCATTCCAGGTTTTCTATTTAACCATACTTTTCCATCAAGGGTATCTTTCATGTCATTTAACGGTACATATAAAACATTACCTTCAGAGGCCATACCAAAATGGACACCACCTTGAGTACCACCACCTGAAACATCTTTTGACCAGATTATTTTACCATTATCAGGATTAATTCCGTAAACAGATCCTGATTTTTGACCAGCAACAAGTATATCTCTATCGCCTAAATCTATAAGAATAGAGCTTGCTGAATAATCCATATCTGGGCCATTTTCCTCTGGGCAATTTGGCAGACCTTTTCCCATACAAGCAAGATTCCATGCATCTCCAGCTAATGTTTGCCTTCTCCAAACCTCTTCACCTGTATCAATATCATAAGCAATAATAGCATCGGAAGAATCGTCAGCAGGGGTTGAATAATTTTCACCAGTTCCAATGTAAACATATCGTCTCTTTTTATCTATATTAGGAGATGTCCATATTGGCGCACCTGATGGTCCAAACATTCTTGTGCCAACAGATGTTGTGCCTGAATATTTTGCAGGAACAGGAATTGAATATTTTTTCCATAAAATTTTACCAGTATCAGCTTCTACTGCCAAAAGACCTCCCCGAAAAGTACAACATTCATAATTATTATTAAATGCAGGAATAACCTCTAGACCAGAAACTGGAATAAACAAAATATCTTCAAATTTTGCAGATGTTGCTGTTCTAGTAGCGTTAGGATGATCATCAGTTTTTATTTTCCAAATTAGTTCACCAGTTTGTGCATCAAGAGCATATTCATTTGCAAGTATATCACCAAAATAAATATATGGACGCTTCTTTGGCTTTTCACCATTTTTCCATTCATCCATGATTATGCCAGTACGTACCTCAGCAGATGCAGAGAAATTCCATTTTACACAACCAGTTTCAACATCTAGCGCATATATGTCGCCAGATTGGCTTCCAACAAAAATTGAACCCATAGCAAGAAGTGGTTGGGATCTAGCCCTCTGAGAATATGGGAAACCAAAAGCCCATTTAAGTTTTAAATTCTTAACATTCTTGGAGTCAATTTTTCCAGAATTTTTGGGAATGAATCTAGATGTATTATAACCCCAGCCATAAGGTGCAGGAGCCTCTCTCAAATCAAATTTCATTCTATTTGATTCACAATAATTGAGTTCTGCTTCTTTAGGAAAATCCTTTCTATCTTTTCTTGCAATATATTCAACAATTTGTATTTTTTCTTCTTCTGACAAATGAGAAGACTGTTCTGCCATTATGCCATCATTCATTGTTCTAAATAAAGCCTGGGGAATAAGCATTTCAAGCCAATTAACAGCTGGTGCTTTTTGTATTGATCCGTCATGACAAATTGCGCAATTATCTTGATAGAGAGCATTACCTGGATGTGTTTCAGGATCAATGGTAATTTCTCTAACGATTAATTCATCAGTAGACTCTCTAACTCTAGCATCTTCATCTATTATATAATCTTGTTCATTGCTAATGTTCTCAGCGTTTAAGAGGTTTGAAAAAAATAAGCAAAAAATTAAAATAAATATCTTCATTAATATCCCCTTTGTTATCAAAATATTATGACATAATAAAATAATAATCCATCGTAAATTCTATGTTATTATTAAGAGAATTAAGGATAAAAAATGAATAATAAACTTCCAATTAGTTGTTTTATAATTGCGCAAGATGAAGTTGACAGAATAACTAATACAATTGAATCTGTTATAGACTTTGTTGATGAAGTAATTGTTATTGATTCTGGATCAACAGATGGCACACAAGACTTAGCTAAGCAATTAGGTTGTAAAGTTTTTTTCAATACATGGAGTGGATACGGCCCACAAAAACGTTTTGGTGAAGATCGCGCAAGAAATGAATGGTTACTTAACCTTGATGCAGATGAATATTTATCTGAAGAAATTAAATCAGAAATATTACAAACTTTTAATGATAATAATGATAATTACAATTTCTTCTCAATGAAAGTTACCCCAATCTATCCAAATTGGAAAAGGCCTAGGCTTTTCTCTGCCTCTCATCAATGTGTAAGACTATACAATAGAAGATTTGGAAGGTTTTCAAACTCACCCGTTCATGACTCAGTACAAACAAACAATTTAAAAGTTTTTTATTTTAAAAATCATATTTATCATAATTCCGTAAGATCATTTCAACATCTAATTGAAAAGGAGAAGAGTTACATTCAGCTTCAATCAAAAACCTTGAAAAATAAAAATAAGATATTTTTATTTTTTAGAATTCTTATTGAGTTTCCTCTTGCCTTTATAAAATATTATATTATTCGAAGACATTTTACTGGAGCACTAACAGGATTAATAACAGCCTTAATATTAGCTTATTATAGATGGAAAAGGGTGATAGTTCTGTTTAAGAATTAATTTTATTAGTTACAAGATTTTATGTGATTATGTATCTTATCAACTATCCAATCATGTGTCCCTTCCGGAAGATCGTGTCCCCACCCATCAAGAATTTCAATATTTGATCCTGATATATTTCTATGAGTATCTTTTCCTGCTTCTAAAGGAACAAGATTATCAGAAGAGCCATGCAGCACTAGGGCTGGTAAAGATATTTCTTTTAATCTAAGAGTTCTATCACCATCATCACCTATAGCAGCATATTGTCTTGTTGAGCCATCTGGATAATACATTCTGTCATAGCGATAGGAAAAATTTTCTCTTAAAATTTCTTCTGAAGTCGGATATTTTGGAGACGCCCACAATTTTCTTGTCATAAGATTGTTTTCAATAACATCTTCTTTACTCGATGATTTTGGTTGACGAGTCAGTCCTTCTATTACATCCTTTGATGGCCTTGGTAATTCTGGATTACCAGATGTAGACATTACAGAAATTAGACTTTTACATCTATCTGGATAGTTAAAAGCTACAAGCTGAGCGATCATCCCGCCCATAGAGGCACCTAGAATATGTGCTTTTTTTATAGATAACTCACTTAAAATATTTATACAATCCTCGGCCATATCTTTGAGAGAATATGGAACTTTTGGTTTATCTATATCTTTTGATAATTTTTCTCTAGAGAAAGAATATTTCCAGATTAAATTCATATCATCAATTTTATTGTCTTCAAACTTATGACTCAAACCAACATCCCTATTATCAAAAATAATTACCCTGAATTCTCTTTCTACAATTTTATTTATTAGATTAATTGGCCAGTCGCATAACTGAGATCCAAATCCAGAAATCATAACCAAAGGTATATTGTCTTTATGCCCAAATTCTTGAACTTCTAAATTGATGTTATTTGAAGAAACTTGCATTTCAAAGACTAAGAAATATTTCTATCTTTACCTTCCCAATAAGGAGCTCTCAATTCTCTTCTAAGAATCTTACCGCTAGGGTTTCTTGGAAGGTCTTGCGCAAAATCTATTGATTTTGGGCATTTGTATCCAGCGATTTTGGTTTTTACAAAGTCAATTATCTCTTTATCTGTTAATTCTTTATTTGTAACTACTATTCCCTTAACTGCCTCTCCCCATTTATCATCAGGTATTCCTATAACAGCTGCGTCAGAAATATTTTCATGAGCCATAAGTGCGTTCTCAACCTCAGCTGGATAAATATTTTCTCCACCTGAGACAATCATGTCTTTCACTCTATCATGTATATATAAGAATTTTTCATCATCAAAATACCCTGCATCACCAGTGTAGAACCATTCATCTATAATAGATTCCTGAGTCGCATCTTCTTTATTCCAGTACCCCTTCATAACACATTGACCTTTTATAAGTATCTCTCCAACTTGACCATCTTCTACTTCATTATTTTTTTCATCAACTATTTTTATATCAATACCAGGGTATGCCCTTCCACATGATCTCAGTTTTCCCTTTTTAGGATCATGGTCCTCTGGTCTCATTGTTGTTCCTAGTCCAGTAGTCTCGGTTAAACCATAAACTTGCCAAAAATCACAACCCATAACATCGATTGCTTTTTTAAGGGTATCCTCAGCTATTGGAGATGCTCCATAAAGAACCTGTCTTAAAGAAGAAAAATCAGTATTACCAACATTTGGGTGGTTTAATAAAAATAAAATAATAGCTGGAACAAGAAGAGCTAACTCAATTTTTTCTTTTTCAATTAAACTTAAAATCAATTCAGGGTCAACTTCAGGTATTATAATATTTTTACAACCAAAAACTATTCCCATTACCCCCATATTAGCTCCAGCAACATGAAATACTGGGGAGCAGATAATGTTTGCCGAACCTTCATGCCAATCCTTGCCCCAGGTTTTTTCTACCATTTGATTAGATTCAATAAAGTTCCTATTTGTTAGTTGAACACCTTTTGGATGTCCTGTAGTTCCTGAAGTATAAAGTTGAATAACATCATCTTCTATATTTGACTCAAGCATAGGGTCTTTATCATCAAATCTATCTCTCCATGCAATATACTCTTCCCATTCTGAACCTTCATCCATAGAAATTATTTTTTTTACTGTTGGAATCTCGTCAATTATTTCTCTAATAATTGGATAAAATTCTTTACCTACAAAAAGAATCTCACTTTTAGAGTCATTTATTACATAAGAAACTTCAGGCGGAGCAAGACGCCAATTTATACCTACTGCTACAGTTCGTGATTTCATTGTTCCATAAAGAAATTCAAAAAATAAATCTGAATTTTTTGCAAGAAAAGCAACTCTTCTATCTGGCTCACAGCCTTCACTTATTATTCCCTGAGCAACTCTATTCGCATTACTATTAAATTTTGAATATGTTAATTCTCTATTGTTAAATTTACTTACAATCAAATTAGATGACTCTTCAACTCTCCACCTAAAAATATCTACTAATGAAGTTTTTTCTGGTAATCTTCCCATTGTCTTCCTCTTAAAAAAATAATTATGAAATAATGAAAAAAAATGGTCAATAAAGATTATAATTTTATATCTTTATTTATTAATTTTTCATAAAAACTAACATCTAAATTAGTATAGTTTTCATTTTTATCATCAATAAAAAATAGAGGATCTGAAACATCCTGAGGATTATAGCCTTCCTTTACAAGATCAACCTTTTTATGTTTAAAAGTTCCAGTTATCTCAATTTCTTTTTTTATTCTTAAAATTATTGGCATAGCATAACTTGGTAGAGAATTTTTCAGATGATAATAAAGGTCTTTTAAATTTATATCACTATTTGCTACTAGGGCCGCCATTCCAGCTTTCCCATCATTTCCTGGTAAATCAACACCATAAACATTAACTTCTTCGATATGATTAAAACCTTGAAATGCATGAGCAACCTCTGAAGTAGCTACATTTTCACCCTTCCATCTAAAAGTATCTCCTATTCTATCTATAAAATAAAAGTATCCATTTTTATCGCGACTTAATAAATCTCCTGACCTAAACCACTGATCATCTTTAACAAATACATCGCTTAGGATTTTCTTTTGTGTTGCTTGTTTATCTACATAACCATCAAAACCAGCAGCATCAATTTGGATCTCGCCAATTGCTTCACCAACCTCTCCATCCTCACACGGTATACAAAATCCTTTTTCATCTCTTATTGGTTCTTCTTTTTCAACATCAAACTTTACAATTTCGATATTTAACATTTTTTTTAGATAACCTGGAACTCTGCCTATAGCTCCACTTTTTCCATCATAATTAATTAGAGATATATTTCCCTCGGTTGCGCCATAAAATTCTAAAATTCTTTTTATTTTAAATCTATTTTTAAAGTCATCCCAAATATCTGGTCTTAAACCATTACCAGTTGCTATCCTTAAATTATGATTTTGTTCAAATTTATGTTCAGGAGCATTTAGTAAATATCTGCACAATTCACCAATATATTGAAAAACGGTGACATTATATTTATTAACATCAGACCAAAAATCATTTACTGAAAATTTTCTTTTTAATACTAACGATGCCCCAGTTGTCAACGCTAGGCCCACAGCAATAATCCCACCTGCTGAGTGATAAAGTGGTAAAACATTATAAATCCTATCTGTTTTTCTAGGAACAACTGCAGATGCAAACCCCATAAGCATTAATCTTAATCTTCTATGTGTGATCGTAGCAGCCTTAGGGTCCCCGGTTGTACCTGAGGTATAAATATAAAGAGCAACATCTTCATTAGAAACATTATAGTCAATCACAGGCATTACATTGCTTAAGTTCTCGAGAGTTAATCCTAAGTCATTATAATCTTGTTTATTGATATCGCCCTCTACCCAAACCTGAAAACTTCCTTTTATTGTATCATCCGTAGTTTCAAAATTACTTATTAGCTCTTTGCCTAATATCAGTTTACTAGCTCCAGATATACTTAAAGAATGATTCAAAGGATGGCCCGTAAGGTTCGTGTTGATTAAGGCAGAAGTACCTCCAACTTGAGCAATACCTATCCAAGCCATTAAGAATTCAGGTCTATTCTCCATAAGAAGAGCTACTACATCACCCTTTTGTAATCCATTATCAAGAAACCAGTGTGAGTACTGATTTGCGCCATTAATTAATTCCCTATAGGTAATTTCTATATCCTCAAAATATATAGCTATAGAATCAGGTGAACTATCAGCATAACCAGCAATTTTTTTTGTTATTATTGCGCTTTCATCATTATTAATTGATTTCAAAGACGACAATATTCTTCTTAGAGTTGATAAATAGATTAATTCATTCTTAATTTTTGTTAACATTATTTCTTTAATTTTTCTAAATACTTTTGTTGTTCATCTAAAAAGCCTGGCTCTAACTGCTTTATTGCCTTTGAATTTATTTCCCAAAATGGTCTCTTAATTAGAGTGGGAAAATTTTCTAATATTGTCAAAGCATCAGATTCAAAATCGTTTTTTAAATTTTGATCAAGTTGTCTCCAGGTTGCACTCTTCTTGTTAAGAGCCTTGTCAATACCATGAACAGTCAACCATTCTTTAATTTTACTTTTTTTTATTGGATTAACTTTAATATCAAAAAAATCATATGAATAATTATTATCTTTAAGCCACTTAATAGCTTTTCGACAGCTATCACAATTTTTTAAGCCATATATATTTATCATAAATTTATGCCGCTACTTGAGAGTTTTTTCTTAAATAATTTTCTTCCTTAATAGAGAACTCATTTAGCACTTCTTTATAAAGCTCAGGTTTACCTGCTTTAAGAATAGTTCTTACTTCAGTTATTGGCTTTTCTAGAAGCTTTTCCCAATCCGCACACGCCCAAAATGACGCTTCTTTTCCTAATTCATATCCTTCTTTAATAACATCTCGTAAATCAATATTAAAATTTAATTCTTTAGTGACTTTGCCCATTATTCTATAACCATAAAGTACAATCGCACCAATACCTCTGTTTTTCTCTTGTGCATATGTAAAAGCTAATAAACTTAGTTCACCAAGAGCGTCTCGACCATATCCTGTTGTAACATGCCATAAATCATGCATGTCACGTAATCTTGTGTGAAAAATATTCTCTTCTTCAGTTTTATTGGGGTCAAAATTTATTTCACTAGCAGAAACAAGCTCATCAGGGGTAAGTTTCTCTTTATAAATAAAATTATAATAATTTTTACCGAGTGATCCTTCGGGTAAATCCGACAAATAATCTTTTCTCTTTAATGTATTAATTAAATGTATTTTATTCTCTAATATTCTTTTTCCTACATCACTTTTTTTAAAATCTCTAAAAGCTTTACGATTTGTACCGCCTAAAGCATCAATTACATGAAATACTTGAACAGTATCTTCCTTATTAGCAGCAAGGGCTCTAAGCGCTTTTAGTGCCTTAATAGGCTTTATTCTGTTAGCCCATAATGATTTTAAATAAACGATAAAATTTTTCATAACTTAAAATACTAAAAAAAAGATTAAATAAAACAAAAATTTAAAGAAAATTAACAATTATTATGACAATATTCAAATTGCTTTTTTAAATTAATTTCTTATTTATTAAATAAATTGCGGGTGTGGCGGAACTGGTAGACGCGCCAGATTCAAAATCTGGTTCTGGTAACAGAGTGGGAGTTCAAGTCTCCCCACCCGCACCAAAAAGGAAATGTGATGTTAAATCTTAATGAAAAAGCATTTGAAATAACTAAAAGTAAAAAAGCCAGTTGGTTTCTTTATTTTATTTCTTTTATAGAAAGTATCTTTTTCCCAATACCTACTGATATTTTTATCATACCTGTAGCTTTGGTTAATAAAAATAAAGTTCTAATAATTGCCTTTATGACAACTATTTTTTCTGTGCTTGGAGGAATAGTAGGATACCTGATTGGACTTTACTTCTTTAGTGAAATTGGCAGCGAATTAATTAATTATTATTATCTTCAAGAGGAATTTAATTTCTTTACTAATATTATTAGTGAATATGGATATATTTTTATTTTTATAGCTGGTTTTACTCCGCTTCCTTATAAAATTGCTTCTATAGCCTCTGGCTTTATAGGTTTGCCCTTAATAATATTTATCATTTCTAGTTTCTTTTCTAGGGGAATAAGATTTTTCATTGTTGCTTTTAT
>PVBE011833871.1_pt1 | contig 23167 bp, 21 predicted proteins | sample 1631181 | NCBI WGS metagenome assembly PVBE01 (sample SAMN08397723, study PRJNA350692) | Marine metagenome, whole genome shotgun sequencing project. | isolation source: water | place: Pacific Ocean | collected 2012-04 | reverse complement strand
CGACATTACCTTCATGATGGTGACCGGCGACGGCGGCATGGATATCGGCATGGGGCCGGCGCTCGGCGCCGCCCACCGCAATCATCGCATGATCATTCTGGAGTACGACAATCAGGGCTACATGAACACCGGCGCGCAGCTTTCCTATTCCACGCCGATGGGCCACCGCACCTCGACCAGCGAAGTCGGCAAGACCAAGTCCGGCAAGGGCTTCCACCATAAGGACACGGCACAGATCTTCGCCGCGTGCCACCTGCCCTATGTATTCACCGCCAGCGAAGGCTATCCCGAGGACTTCATGCGCAAGATCGCCAAGGCGCAGTGGTATGCCAAGCGCGAGGGATTGGTCTACGGCAAGGTCCTGTCGTTCTGCCCGCTCAACTGGCGGACCACCGACGACGCAGCCGAGGAAGTTTTGCAGGCGGCTCTCGATTCATGTTTCTTCCCGTTGTACGAAGTGGAGAAAGGGAACACCTTCCTTACATACGACCCGGATGCCGTCCAACGCCGCCGCCCGGTGGCCGACTGGCTTGGACTCATGGGTAAGACGAGGCACATGCTTGCGGCCGACAACGCAGAAGGGCTCGAGGCCATTGAAAAAGAAGTCGACCGGCGTTGGCAGCGGTTGAAAACCATGCATAAGCACGAGGGGCTGTGACAATTGGCAAGGATAATTAGCAAACGCCTTCTGACCCCGGTCACCAAGCTGTTCATTGTCGAGGCGCCGCTGATCGCGGCGGCGGCGCAGCCAGGGCAGTTTGTCATCGTGCGCGTCCGTGAAGACGGCGAGCGCATCCCACTGACCATCGCCGATTACGGCCGGGACCGGGGCGAGATCACCATCGTTGTTCAGGAAGTCGGTGTCACCACGAGACTGCTGGGGGCGTTGGATGAAGGCGACGATATCCTCGACGTGGTCGGCCCGTTGGGCGCCGAACCCGAGATTGCGCCCGACGGCCATGTGGTCGGCGTCGGCGGCGGTTTCGGAGCCGCGGCGCTGCTGTGCCTGATGCGCGGTCTTAGCGAACGCGGCGCGCAGACGACGGCAATCATCGGTGCCCGCCAGAAAGATCTGCTGATCCTGACCGACGAGCTGCGCGCCGTGTGCGACCATGTGGAATTGTGCACCGACGACGGTTCGGCCGGGCTCAAGGGATTCGTCACCGAACGGCTGCAACAACTCATCGACGGCGACGGTGAAGCGGACGGCATTGGACGGCCCGACCGGGTGCTGGCCATCGGCCCGATGCCGATGATGCGCGCCGTCGCCGACACCACCCGCGCCGCCGGGATCGAGACACTGGCCTCGATGGATCCGTTGATGATCGACGGAACGGGTATGTGCGGCGGTTGCCGGGTTACCGTCGGCAACGAAGTGAAGTTCGCTTGCGTCGACGGCCCCTTCTTCGATGCCCACCAAGTGGATTTTGACGAAGCAGTCAGGCGCAACAAGATGTATGCCGATATGGAAAACCAAGCAGCCGAAAGGCAGGCACCCGAGTGCCGAGCCCGGGCCGGAGCCTCCTGATGCCAGTCAAACGAATCGATAAGACCCTCATGCCCCAGCGCGACGCCAGCGTGCGCGCCCATGACTTCCTTGAGGTCAACGAGGGCTATGACTTGCAGCGAGCAATGTTCGAGGCCGAACGCTGCCTGCGCTGCCAGGACGCGGTTTGCGTTGACGGCTGTCCGGTGCGCATCCCGATCCCCGAATTTATCCACGCTATCGCCGCCGGCGACATGAACGGAGCTGCCTCGATCTTGCGCGGCGCGAACCCGCTGCCCGCCATTTGCGGACGGGTCTGCCCGCAGGAGACCCAATGCGAGCAGCTTTGCCACATGAACAACCGCTTCACTTCGGCGGCCATCGGGCATCTGGAGCGGTTCGTCGCCGACTGGGAACGCGACCAACCGGACAACGGCGGCCTTCCCCAGCCCTGGCGTGACGAAAAGATCGCCATTGTCGGCTCGGGTCCGGCCGGGCTGGTCTGCGCCGGCCAACTGGCGAACAGGGGCTATCGGGTGACCGTCTATGAGGCGTTGCACGCGCCGGGCGGAGTGTTGCGCTACGGCATCCCGGAATTCCGTCTGCCCAACGCCGTCCTCGATTGGGAAATCGATGTCCTCAGGCAGCGTGGCGTTGAAATTGTCACCAACGTCATTGTCGGCAAGACCATCGCGCTGGACGACCTTTTGAACAACATGGGTTTCAGCGCCGTCTTTATTGGTACGGGTGCCGGACTGCCCAAGTTCCTCGGCATTCCCGGCGAGAACCTCAACGGCGTATTCTCTGCCAACGAGTTTCTGACCCGCATCAACCTGATGCGGGCCTACGACTTCCCTAACGCCGACACACCGATGAACGTCGGCAAACGGGTGGCCGTGATCGGCGCCGGCAATACGGCGATGGACACCGTGCGCTCATCCTTGCGCATGGGCGCGGAAAAAGGGCTGATCGTCTACCGCCGCAGCGAGACCGAAATGACGGCCCGCATCGAAGAGCATCACCACGCCATCGAGGAAGGCGTCGAATTCCACTGGCTGACCAATCCCATCGAGGTGCTCGGCAATAACGAGGGCTGGGTCACCGGGCTTAAGTGCCAGGTGATGGAACTGGGCGAGCCCGACGAGTCGGGACGCGCGCGGCCGGTTCCGGTGGCCGGCACCGAGTTCGTCATCCCGGTGGATAACGTGGTGTTGTCGATCGGCACGACGCCCAACCCCATGCTCTTGAAGAGCACCTCCGGGCTGAAGACCAACCGCTGGGGCTGTCTGGTCGCCGACGAAGAAAGTGGCCGGACCACGCGCGCCCGGATTTACGCCGGAGGCGATGTCGTCACCGGCGCCGCCACGGTCATTCTCGCCGCCGGTGCCGGCAAGAACGCTGCCGAGTCCATCCATCACGACTTGTCCGCGGCAGGCAGCGAACATTGAGGAAGGCACATTCGACGAATTAGACGGCGAATATAGATGCCTTCGGCGGCGCCACGGTCAACGCCGCGATCAGCTGAGCGCTGTTTTCTTTCTGGAACATTGGTCCGGCTAGGGTCGGAAACGGACCAGTGCACGCGTTTTCCGGGTGTCCGGTTAGCGCTGGAACGCGCTCGCGCCCGGCACGGCGATCGCTCCACCCGCTTGTGATTGACGATCCGGCCCGCGGTCCCGGGCATCGCCGGCACCATCCAAATGGTGCCCGAGCCCTGAGAAGCGCGGCGTCCGGTCACAGCGGCGCACGCGCCGGCGTGACACGGTCTGGCCCATGATCTAAGTTCGCCGCCGCCATGCCCGTCGTTCCCCGCATTACCAAATTCCACGCCGATATGACCGCCTGGCGGCGGGATCTGCACGCGCATCCCGAGATTGCCTTCGAGGAGACGCGCACGGCCGACTTCGTCGCCGCCAAGCTTGGCGAATTCGGGATCGAGGTCCACCGCGGCTTGGCCCGGACCGGCGTCGTCGGCCGCCTCGTGAACGGCGACGGCCCCGCGATCGGCCTGCGCGCCGACATGGACGCGCTTCCCATCGCCGAGATCAATGCGTTCGCGCACCGTTCCGTCAACGCCGGCAAGATGCACGCCTGCGGCCACGACGGGCACACGACCATGCTGCTGGGCGCGGCCCGCTATCTTGCCGAGACGCACGACTTCCGTGGCACCGTCCACTTCATCTTCCAGCCGGCCGAGGAGAACGAGGGCGGCGCCCGGGTCATGGTGGAAGAAGGCTTGTTCGAGACCTTTGCCTGCGATCGGGTCTTCGGGATGCACAACTGGCCGGGAATGGGAGTGGGCGAATTCGCGGTCCGCGCCGGGCCGATGATGGCGTCTGCCGATAACTTCGAGATCACGGTCCAGGGCCGGGGCACTCACGCGGCCATGCCGCACCTCGGGATCGATCCCGTGTTCATCGGCGCCGAAATCGTAACGGCGCTGCAGTCGATTCCAAGTCGGGCGACCGACGCCGTGGACGCGGTTGTCGTCGGCGTGACCCAGTTCCACGGCGGCGACGCCTGGAACGTGATTCCCGACAGCGTCCGGCTTCGCGGCACCGTGCGCGCGTTCCGCGCAGACGTCCGCGACCGGGCCGAGGCCGCGATCGGGCGCATCGCGAGCGGGATCGCCGAGGCCCACGGGGGCAGCGCCGATTACACCTACATCCGGCGCTACCCGGCGACCGAAAACCACGCCGACGAGGTCGAGATGGCGGCCGCGGCCGCCTCGATGGTGGTCGGGCCCGAGCACGTGGACCGCGCGCCGCAGCCCTGCATGGGATCGGAGGACTTCTCGTTCTTGCGGCCCTGGCTCTTGATCTGGAGCGCGGTCAGGACGGTGATGAAGGGCGCGGCGAACGAAGTTCCGCTTTGCAGCCGCCCGCGACCGCCGCGATCGGCGGTGTAGACCCTGACCCCGGGGGCGGCGAAGTCGATGTAATCGCCCGAGTTCGCCTTCGTGTAGATGACATTGCCGGTGGCGAGGGCCGTCACCCCGAGCGTGTCGGGGTATGCCGCGGGGTACGCCTTGCGGGTGGCGCTTCCCCAGTTGCCGGCCGCCGCGACCATGACCAGATCCGCCTCCTTCGCTTTCTTGAGCGCGAACCGCACGGCCTTGTTGTCGCCGCCGGCGACACTCAGGTTGATGGCCAGCACCTTTTCGGCGGCCATCCAGTTCATGGCTTTGAGCAACCCGACGGCGTTGCCCACTTCGCGACCCGTCTCGTTCAGCTCGAACATGTTGGCGGCCTTGAGCTCGGCGCCGGGCAACAGCCCGCCCCACTCAGGCGTGCCGACCAGGATCCCGGCGACCGCCGTGCCGTGAATCGCCGAGCCAGGCCTGCGTTCCTTCTTGTGGAAGGATCGGAACTCGATGTTGCGGCCGGCCAGCGCGGGATGGGTGACATCGACCGAGGCGTCGATCATGCCGATCTTGATTCCGGCCCCGCATCGGGGCGTCGCCTTTTTCCAGCTGATCAACGCGCGCGCCATCTGGTCCTGATAATCCGTCGGCGCTTGGATTTCGAACTGGTGGTTGAAATCGATGGTGAGACCTGGGAACCGCGCCGCGAGGGTCTGGCGAGCCTCCGGCTCGCTTGCTCCGGGCGGTATGCGTACGCGGTAAAGCTCAATGGCCAGACTGTCTAGCCGAACGCGTTCGGTGACGGAAAAGCCGAGCCCGCGCGCGACGTCCTCGAAGTTGTCGGGCGGGTCGACGACGACGATCTCGCCCGCCTCGTAGCGGTTCTCGGGAAGGCGCGCTAACGGGCCGTCGGACTGGTTGGCGGCTGCGTCGGGGGCAGGCGGGCGCCGCTCGGCGCGCGCGCGCGCGTCCGCTTCCTTCGCGGCCGCGATGACCGCCTGTCTTTGGGTGCGTAGTTTGTCCTTTTGGGCCGAATCCCACCAGACCCCGCCCGCGATCGCGGCGACCACGAAAACGAGGACGCCGACCAGTATCCCGGTTCCCTTTGGCATGGCGGGCCTCGTCCTCGAAGGATCGGATGCGACCGGGCCAGGATATCGAGTAACGAGCGAATGCTCAACGGCCACGGGCGGCCGATTCGGCGCATGCGGATCGCACCGAGGCGGATGGAGTCGGAAGTTCCGGATGATCCCAGAAGGGCTGCGGCGCGCGGATTCGCGACCCCGGGCCCGTGTCGCCGGGTTCCGCTGTCGGGTTTAGACCACGATGTGCTGGATCGATCTATCGGGGCCTAGACGGGCGCCCGCGGGATCCACGAGAGCGGCCGAGGCTTCGTAAACCCGTGCCGCCCGGATCGACTCGACGAAGGCTGCGGTATCGGCGGCGAAACCGTCCTCGTCGCGCCCGTCGCCCAGCCGCTCGGCGCGCTTTTTCGCATTCAACTCGCCTTGTGCGTCGGTCTTGTGCTGGCGCGCCTGGTGGGCGATGGCGCGGTCCGCGGACGACGGGTTTGACGGCGCCTGGGCGGCGCGGATCACCGTCTCCATCTTGCGAATCGTGGCCTCGGGCGTGGCCTCGGGGCTCGTGTCGATGCGGACGTGACCGCCGACGGCGTAAAAGCGACCGTTGGGGCCGCGCTCGAACACATAGATCGGGGCGCCACCATAGGGGCCTGCGGCGATGGCGTGCGATTGCTCGTGGCGGCGAACTTCGGCGTCGTGGGTGCGAAGGCGCGCAACATCGCGCCGTTCCTCGTCGCTGAGATTGAGCGGCGAAGAAGTACCCTCTCCGCCCCCTTCGTTCTGGGCCGCGGGCGGCGTCTCGGGACTCACCGGCGGCTCGGACGCGCGCGCGCCGACCCCCCGGTGCTGACGGCTCCACCGGCGCGCTCACCTCGGAGGCGAGGGGCCGGTCGTCAAACACACGCAAAACCCCGAGCGCCGAAGGCGCTACGAGCGCAACTTGCATGCTGGGATAATATCAGAGTAGCGACGGAAATGCACAAATCTTCAGGCCTTACGCGCGCGCCGGCCATTTGTTATGGTCCGTGGTCGGTTACTGATGCATAATTTGCCAAAGAACAACGCGGTCAGGGGGTTGCCTTGAGCAAAATAACCAACTTCGAGGTTGCGCTTTACAACAAGGAAGTGCGGCGGCTGGTTGAAGACGGAAGCCGCCACCGGCATCTGACCGACGATTGGGCCGAAACCCATTACATCGTCGTGTCAGCCAGTGACGAACACGAAGCGCGCATCAAGATCGGCGCCAAGTATCCCGAACACAACGGATTCGTAATCGAGCAGGTCGTACCGGCCCAGGACGATCACTGAGCGCACGTGACGCGCCGCCGGGCGCGTGAAGACCGCTCGCGCCTGCGCGCGTCGCGGACGCGCCGTGAAACGGCTTTCGTCGATCGGCGCCCGATCAGCGAAACAGATCGTTAACCAATCCCGAACTAACCTGGAAATTCCCGCGCGGCCCAAGGCGCGCCGCGTGGGCGAGGAAACGTCATCACGTGGAGTGAACGAGAATGCTTCAGTTCCCTTGGAAGGATCTCAAGCCCTACGCGTTCGAAGTCTACAACAAGAAGGTCCGGGCCCTGGTCAAGAACAACCTCAGCGACGGGCTTCTTGACGACTACTGGGCCGACACCCAGGTTCGTGACGTCATCGCCCGGAACGAGGATCAAGCCCGCGCCCTGATCGACGACCGCTTTCCGTCAAATGAAGGTTTCGTTGTCGGGGCCTTGCGCGAGGTGCACGTCTGAACGCTGCCTTTCGGTTTCGGCCGCAAGCGCCGCGTCCGAGAACGCGTGCGTACGCCGTCCGGACCGGTCAGTCCGCGGCCTCGACCGCTTCGAGGCCGCCTTCGAAATAGTGATAGGATTCGACTCCGTCCAGGACAACGCCGTCGAATCCCTGGTCGATCACTCCATAGACGTAGGAATCCGTGTTGCCGGTGATGATCGACTGCCATTCGGGACGCCAGTACTCGACGAAATACCGGTCAGGATCCTGCGGCAGCGGCGCGCTGATCCAGATCGGCGATCCCTCGCGCCAGCGCGAGCGCCAATAGTACCGATAGCTGGCGGCGGCGCCGATGTTCACGTAGGCCAGAACCAGTCGGCGGGCGCCGAGCTTCTTGAATTTGAGCGTTTCCACCGCCTGCTTGCTCAAGGCATTGCGGCCGTGGAAGACATCGACCACGACCATGTCGTAATTGGTTTCGTGCAGCGCGAGCGCGTACTCGTCCTGACGGCCGAAAGGCGTCGAATCCCGAAGATAGAGGAAGTTTTCGAGGCTGTTCAGCGAGACGATGCTTGACGAATTCTCGTTCACGGGGCGCTTGGGGTACGCCGGCAGGCCGTTGGTGGCGGGCGCAGGGACTTCGGCCACGAAAGGAACGAATTCCTTGGCGCGGTTCAGACGATAGGAATCGTCGATCGCCGCGCGCGTTCGCGCGTAATCCATGACAAGCACCTTGACGCCGTTCGTGGTCGCCGTATCGGCCAAACGGAGCAGATTCTCGCGACGCTCTTCCTTGGTCGCGGCGTCGGGCTCGGGCACACCGTAGTAGAGCTTTTCCTGAAGGATGGCGTCGATGGATAGCATGTAGGCGCGCGCCGGGGCGACGCGGTCCTCGTCGCCTTCGCGCTGCTTCGAGACGAGCGCGAGGCCGTTCTGGGTCAGGACGACGAAGTTCCGGTTGTAGCTTTTCGCGAACGCGCTGATGTTCTGGACGAACTTGCGCATTTCCTCGCGGGCGTCGAAAAAGGGCTGGGCGGGACCCGGGCTCGGCACGACCTCCGTCCCACCGCCGACGTCGCGCCCCTGGGCTCGAACCCTGCCCGGCGCCTGCGCATAAGCGGCGGTCCACCCCGCGTAAAGGACCAGCACCGCCACCGTCATGAGACGCGCTATCACCACGTTCCACCTTCGCTTTTTCGGCTTCCGGGGCGCCGCATCTCGGCCCGTTCCCTTGTAGCGCATTGATGGCCGTCGCGCCACGCGCCAACGCGTGCGGCCCGGCGGATGCCCGTTCAGAGTACCTCGTGCGTGGTTAACGGTTCGTATCCGGGCAATCACAAGGAGACGGCGTCGGCGACCGCGCGGGCGATGGCCAGCGATGCGGTCAGACCCGGCGAATCGATCCCGAACAGGTTGACCAGTCCCGCGATCCCGTGCTGGCGCGGTCCCTGGATCACGAAATCACCCGCGGGCTCGCCGGGCGCGTGCATCACCGTGCGGATGCCGGCGTAGTCGGGATGCAAAGACCGGTCCCCGATCTCGGGCCAGTACTGGCGAATCGCCGCGTAGAACCCCTGGGCGCGGTCGGGCGCGACATCGTAGTTCAGTTCCTCGATCCATTCGGAATCGGGTCCGAAGCGCGCGCGGCCCGTCAAGTCGAGCGTCAGGTGGATGCCAAGCGTGGAGGCGGTCGGCATGGGATAGATCAAACGATCGAACGGGGCGCGACCGCTGAGCGCGAAGTAGTTGCCCTTGACCATGCGCCGGGGCGGGATCGAATCGCGCGGCATGCCGCTCAAGCGCCGTGCCACGTCCTGGGCACCGACGCCGGCGCTGTTCACCACGACCCGGCAGCCGAGCCGACATGCCGCACGGCCGCCGATGGCGAGAACGATCCGATCCTCTTCGACGCGGCCTCCCGTCACCGGGCTTGTGAAGGCGACCACGGCGCCCCGGTCCTCGGCGTCGCCCTGAAGGCTCAGCATCAGCGCATGACTGTCGACGATGCCCGATGACGGCGAACGAATCGCGGCGACTGCGCGAAGCGCGGGCTCCATCCGCTTGGCGTCCGCACCATCGATGCGCTCGAGATCGTCGACGCCGTTTGCGCGCCCGCATGCGAAAAGCGCATCAAGGTCGGGAACCTCGTTTTCCGTGGTGGCGACGATCAGCTTGCCGAGGCGGCGATGGGGAATCCCGCGCTCGGCGCAGTAGGCATAAATGGCGTGTCGGCCGGCGAGACAAAGGTGCGCCTTCAAACTTTCCGTCGGATAGTAGATCCCGGCGTGGATCACTTCGCTGTTGCGCGAACTCGCCCCGGCGCCGATGGTCTGGTCGGCTTCCACCACGACCACTTCGCGGCCCCTGAGGGCCAACTCGCGGGCGGTCGCGAGGCCGATGACGCCCGCGCCGATAACCACACAGTCGACGGATTCCAAAGCGCGTTCGCTTTCTCAAACCAGATCGTGGTCGGTCGGAATCGCTTACAGCGATCCGCCGACCACGTGAATCTGGTCGATCTTATCAAAATAGATCGGATGAGCGCGCCAAATTGCATCCGCATCGCGGTTCCAATCAACCGCGATCCGCGCTTGCCGGCGGGGTCGCCAGTCTTGCGAAGCAGGGCGCGTACGGTCAAGCGCAGTGTCCTCAGCAATGCACGGTCGCGGACGATCACCGAGAAGTGATTCGGAGCGAGTTGATCCGTTTAGGCATTCGCGCGCACTCTACCCGGCATGGACTGGACAAGGCCGTACCGGCGGTTTCGGGCTTGGGGCTCGCGATGGCGGATGGGGCGAATCGTCGCCGTCGGCGCGGTGCTCGCCGCGCTCGCGGGCGTCGCGGTGGCGAACCCGAGCTGGTGGAAGAGCGAATGGCAGCGGACCGACTTCACCAAACACTCGGTCGATCTTGACGACATCATCTCGGGCGGGGTGCGGAAGGACGGTATTCCGTCGATTGACGCGCCGACGTTCGTCGCCGTCGCCGAGGTCGACAACCTCGGTGAGACCGAGCCCGTCATCGCGGTTTCGATCAACGGCGAAAGCCGTGCCTATCCGCTGCGCATCCTAACGTGGCACGAGATCGTCAACGATACCGTGGGCGGAATTCCCGTTACCGTCACCTATTGTCCGCTTTGCAACTCGTCGATCGTCTTCGACCGCCGCGTGCGCGGTCAGGTCCTCGACTTCGGAACCACCGGCAAGCTCCGCAACTCGGACCTCGTGATGTACGACCGCCAGACCGAAAGCTGGTGGCAGCAGTTCCTCGGCGAGGCCATCGTCGGCGAGATGACCGGCGAGTCGCTGACGATGATCCCTTCGCGCGTCGAATCGTTCGCGCGCTACCGAGAACGCTTCCCCGAGGGCCAGGTTCTCGTCCCAAACAACGCGAACATTCGCGATTACGGGACCAACCCGTACGTGGGATACGACATCCGGTCGCGCCCGTATCCCCTGTTCATCGGCGATCTGCCGGGCGACATCGACCCCATGGTTCGCGTGGTCACCGTCGAAGGCGAAGCGTGGAGCCTGCCTCTCCTGCGCGAGAAAGGTACGATCACCTCCGGCGACCTCGTCCTTGGCTGGGAGGAAGGGTTGAACTCGGCGCTCCACACAAGCGTCATCGCCAAGGGCCGTGACGTCGGCAACGTGGTGGTACAGCGTCGCCGCGGCGCCGTTCTCGATGACGTGGTCCACGACGTCACCTTCGCCTTCGTCTTCCACGCGTTCTTTCCCGACGGCGTGATCCATCAATAGGCGCGGCGCGCGCGCGGCCCAACGTGGCCGTTCGCCCCGACCCGTTGCCCGCGGGCGACGGGGCCGAGCGCCCTAGGCCCCTGGTACCGCGACCGCCGACGGAGTACATTTAAAGGGCGGGATCGGAGGGGTGGAATCCGGCCCGATGAACGGATTTACGCGCGTGTCGAGCAAGAATGACAATCTTCCGAGCCGACCGTCGAGCACCACGGAGGTCGCGGCGTTCCTCGATAAACTGGCCGCAACCCCGGTGAACAAGGCGGCCGGAAAAAGAGGCCGTCTGATCTTCGCGATGGACGCCACGGCCAGCCGCCAACCGACCTGGGACCATGCCTCTCGGATCCAGGGCGAGATGTTCTCGGCAACCGCCACGCTTGGCGGGCTGGAAATCCAGCTCGTGTACTACCGCGGATTCGGAGAGTTCAAGGCGAGCCCGTGGCTTACCGATTCCAATGCCCTGCTTAAGATGATGACGTCGACGTTCTGCATGGCCGGCGAAACCCAGATCGCAAAGGTGCTCAAGCACGCGGTCAACGAAACCAAGACAAATCGCGTGAACGCACTCGTCTTCGTCGGCGACAGCATTGAAGAAGACGTGGACAAACTCGGCGCCATCGCCGGCGAGCTGGGGCTACTGGGCGTGCCCGCGTTCATGTTCCACGAAGGCGACAACCCGTTGGCCGCCTTCGCCTTCCAACAGATCGCGCGTCTGACGAACGGCGCGTGCTGCCGGTTCGACGCCAGCAGCGCCAGGGTGCTGCGCGAGCTGCTGAACGCGGTCGCCGTATTCGCCGCCGGCGGCCGTCCCGCGTTGGAGGATTTGGCCAAACGCCGGGGTGGAGAGGCGCTGCGAATCGCCCATCAAGTCAGGGGGTCGTGACCGCGTGCTCCCGTACTTCGTCCTCGGCATCGCGTTGCTGGCCGGACTGCTCCTCGCCGCCCGGTGGTTCGCCGGCGCCGAGCCCGCGGTTCTGGTCAAGGTGCTGAAAAGGCTTGTTTTTGGGGTCGTTCTTGGGGTCATCGTCTTCCTCGTCGTAACCGGACAGATGAGATGGGCGCTGTTTGCGCTGCCAGCCGTGCTGCCGTGGTTTTTTCGGTTGCGCGGCGTCGCGCGCGCGGCAAAGAATTTCTCGCGCATGGCGTCTGGCAGCTCGGCGCCGACCGGCCAGACATCCGAGGTGCAAACCCGCTTTTTGCGCCTTTCACTCGACCACGACACCGGTGAGATGACGGGCGAGGTCGTGGCGGGTGCGTATCGCGGGCGCCAGATCGAGGAGATGGGGCCGGACGAGCTGATCGAGCTTCTGTCCGAGTGCATGGGAGAGGACGAGCAGTCGGCGCAGGTGGTCGAGGCCTATCTCGATCGCGTTCATGCGGATTGGCGTAATTCCGCGTCGGCGTCGGCGTCGGCCGGCGCCGGAGGCGGGAAGCGGGCTTCGGCAAACGGTTCCATGAGCCGCGAAGAGGCGTACCAAGTGCTCGGCCTCGAAAAGGGTGCCGGCACCGAACAGATCAAGGAGGCCTATCATCGCCTGATGGCGGGCACGCATCCCGACCACGGCGGTTCGACTTACCTCGCCGCCAAGATCAACCAGGCCAAGGATCTCCTTCTCGGCGATTGATTGCGAGGGGGTGCATGTGGCAGAACAGGCGCGCCCAGCACCAACGATCCGCCCCGGACCCTCGGGCAAGACTACGCGAGGCCCTTTCATGGTAAAGCCCGTCGTCAAGGCGGTGTTTCCCGTTGCCGGTCTGGGCACGCGCTTCCTGCCGGCCACCAAGTCCATTCCGAAGGAAATGCTGCCGGTCGTGGACAAACCCCTTATCCAGTACGCGCTCGAGGAGGCCCGGGACGCGGGCATCGAGGAGTTCGTCTTCGTCACCGCGCGCGGCAAAAGCGCCTTGGAGGATCACTTCGAACATTCGGTTGAGCTCGAACAAGCCTTGCGCGCGCGCGGCAAGGACGCCGAGCTCCATTCGATCCTGGACTTCCTGCCCCCACCCGGCGCGCTTTCGTCGATCCGCCAGCATGAAGCCCTGGGCCTGGGTCACGCGGTGTGGTGCGCGCGCGCGCTGATTGGCGACGAGGCTTTCGCTGTCATCCTGGCCGACGATCTGATCATGGCGGCGCCCGGGTGCCTTCGCCAGATGATGGACGTCTACGCCGAGACGGGCGGCAACGTGGTCGCCGTCGAGGACGTCCCCCGCGAGCACACGAGCCGTTACGGAATCCTGGACGTCGTATCGGACGATGGCCGCCTGGCGCGGGCGCAGGGGTTGGTCGAAAAACCGACCCCGGACGAGGCGCCCTCGACCTTGTCGATCATCGGTCGGTACGTTCTTCAGCCCGAGGTCTTCCGCCAACTCGACCGCCAGCAACGGGGCGCCGGCGGCGAGATCCAACTGACCGACGCCATGGCCGCGACGATCCCCGATATCCCGTTTCACGGATTGCGGTTCGAGGGGCGCAGGTTCGACTGCGGGGTGAAGGCCGGGTTCGTTATCGCCAACATCGCGTTCGCGCTTGCGCGCCCCGATCTTGCGCCGGTGGTTCGCGAGGCGTTGGATTCGCTATAGGGTCCGCCTGATGACGAAAGGAACGCGGCCGGCGCCGACTCGCGGTCCCGAGCGAGAGGGGGTTCCATGCGCATCGCCATGATCGGAACAGGATACGTCGGCCTCGTGTCGGGGGCGTGCTTCTCGGAATTCGGAATCGACGTGGTATGCGTGGACAAGGACGCCGACAAGGTCGGGCGCTTGCGCCGGGGCGAAATGCCCATTTATGAGCCGGGCCTCGACGGCCTGGTCGCCGGAAACGTGACCGCGGGACGCCTGTCGTTCACGGAAGACCTCGGGCCGGCCGTCGGCGCCGCCGACGCCGTGTTTATCGCCGTCGGCACGCCTTCGCGGCGTGGCGACGGCCACGCCGACCTCAGCTTCGTCGAGGCGGCGGCGCGAGAAATCGCCGCTGCGCTCAACGGTTATACGGTGATCGTGACAAAGTCCACGGTGCCCGTGGGCACCGGCGACGTGGTCGAGTCGATCATCGGAGAGGGGTGCCCAGACGGTGATTTCGAGGTGCTTTCAAACCCCGAATTTCTGCGCGAGGGGTCGGCGATCAACGATTTCATGCACCCCGACCGGATCGTGATCGGCGGCGCGACGCCACGCTCCGAGGCAGTGATGCGCCAAGTCTATCGGCCGCTCTTTCTGATGGAAACGCCGATGGTTTTCACGTCGCGGCGTACCGCCGAGTTGATCAAATACGCGGCGAACGCGTTTCTGGCGACCAAGGTCACGTTCATCAACGAGATCGCCGATTTGTGCGAGCGCGTGGACGCCGACATCCAAGACGTGGCCAAGGGTATCGGCCTCGACGGCCGGATCGGCCCCAAGTTCCTGCATGCCGGTCCCGGGTTCGGGGGCTCATGCTTTCCGAAGGACACGCTCGCGCTGGTGCGTACGGCCGAGGAGGCGGACAGTCCGCTGCGCATCGTTCGCGCGGTCGTCGAAATCAACGATGCCCGCAAGACGCGCATGGCGCGCAAGATCATTGACGCCTGCGGCGGCTCGGTCGAGGGCCGGACCATCGCGATCCTTGGGGTCGCCTTCAAGCCCAACACGGACGACATGCGCGAAGCGCCCAGCCTCGACATCATCCCCGCGCTTCAGACCGCCGGCGCCACCATCCGCGCCTTCGATCCCGAGGCCATGGACGAGGCCAAATCCCTGCTAGACGGCGTCATCTGGTGCGAGGACGCATACGACGCCATGAAGGACGCCGACGCGCTCGCGATTCTTACCGAGTGGAACGAGTTCCGGGCGCTGGACCTCAATCGCGCCAAAGAGATCATGAAACACGGCGTGATGATCGATTTGCGGAACATCTACCGCCCGGAAGAGATGACGTCGGCGGGATGGACGTACTTAAGCATCGGCCGCCCCGCCGCCGGAACGCGGCGCGAGCGGGTTCCGGCGCAATGAGGGCGTGGCCGTGGGACACCGCCTCGATCCTTCGATCCTCCGCGAATATGACATTCGCGGTGTCGTCGACGAAAGCCTGAACGCCGAAGACGTCCGCGCCATCGCCCGCGGTTTCGGAACGATGATCGCCGGTGATCACGCGGCCACCGTCGCGGTCGGCTACGACGGCCGGACCACGTCGCCCGCGCTCGAGGCGGCCTTGGTGGAGGGGCTCACAGCCTGCGGTCACTCGGTGGTGCGGACGGGGCTTGGGCCGACGCCGATGCTCTATTACGCCACCCACGTGCTGGAGGCGGACGCGGGGCTCATGGTGACCGGCTCGCACAATCCGCCCGAATACAACGGCATCAAGATCGTCTCCAAGGGGCTGCCGTTCTACGGCGCCGACATCCAGAATCTCGGCACGGTGGTGGCGGGTGGCGATTTCGCGTCCGGGCGGGGTCGCGTCGAGGACCGGCCGATGGTCGAGCCGTATACCGACCGATTGCTCGCGGGCTATACCGGTACCAGCGCGCTCGCGGTCGCCTGGGACGCCGGCAATGGCGCGACCGGCGACGTGCTGCAAGCGTTGACCGCCCGTCTTCCCGGCCGCCATGTTCTCTTGAACGAGACCATCGACGGCACCTTCCCGGCGCACCACCCGGATCCGACAGTCGAAGCGAACCTGCGACAGCTCAAAGACGCGGTTAGGGGTGCGAATTGCGACCTCGGCATCGCCTTCGACGGCGACGGCGACAGGATCGGGGTCGTCGATTCGCGCGAACGCGTGCTCTGGGGAGATCAACTGCTCGCCATCCTGGCCCGCGCGGTGTTGGAAGCGCTGCCCGGTGCCACCATCATCGCCGACGTCAAGGCGAGCCAAGTGCTGTTCGACGAGATCGCGCGACTCGGCGGAAAGCCACTGATGTGGCGGACCGGCCACTCCGTCATCAAGTCGAAGATGGTCGAGACGAAGGCCCCTCTCGCTGGCGAGATGAGCGGCCACATCTTCTACGCCCACGGATATTACGGTTTCGACGACGCGATGTTCGCGGCCGTCCGGCTTCTGTCCGACCTCAGCCGGACGGGCGAATCGCTTGCCGAGTTGCGCGACGGCTTGCCCGAGACCGTGAACACGCCCGAGATCCGATTTCCGTGTCCCGACGCGCAGAAGTGGGTGGTGATCGACGACGTTCGGCGCCGGCTCGAAGACGCCAAGGGAATCACGGTCAACGACATCGATGGTGTGCGGGTCACCTCGGCCGATGGTTGGTGGTTGCTCAGGGCCTCGAACACTCAGCCCGTGCTGGTCGCGCGCTGCGAGTCCGCGGACGTGGACGGGCTTCAGCGTTTGAAGGACGCGCTGGCCGAGCAACTGAAGCTGAGCGGCATCGAGCCGCCCGCGCTCGACTAGACCTCTACGCCGGCGCGGCCGTTGAGCCGGGCCTGGCGGCTACGGATGGCGTCGGGCCAGCGGCTCTTGATGAAGGCCAGCGAGGCCCAGATCTCGGCGTCGCTCAACGCGTCCGCGAACGACGGCATGTTGCTGCGGAAACCGGCGGGCGCCAGCGCCGCGCCGCCCCGGCGCGTGTATTCGAAGAGATAATCGTCCGGATGATGCCAAGTGTGCCCGTTGGCGTCGTGCGGGGGCGCGGGAAACGTCCCGTCCGCCTTCTGCCACCGCCACCCGGCCTCGCCTTCGAGGTTGACGCCGTGGCACAGCGCGCAGTGCGCGGCGTAGGTTTCCGCCCCCAGCGCGACGAGCGCCGCGTCACCGGCGTCGGCGCCCAGCATCGGCGATGCATCGCGCAACAGCGCCCAGCCGGCGACGACGGCCGCGATGACGACCGCGATGGGGATCAGGAATGTGCGCAATCTCGGCGCCGCGCCCGGCTTGGACTGGCGCGGTGCGCCTGCGCGGGCGCGCCGGCGACGGGCGCCGCCGAGACGATTAACAGGTTTGCTTCGCATCACTATAATCCATAACCGAACCGCCCCAATAACGCCCGTCAGAATAAGAGGGAATGATGAATCTCAATCTCAGGGATGCGAAGCTTTTTCGCCAACAGTGCTACATCGACGGCGCCTGGACGGGGTCCACGACCGGCCGGTCGTTCGAGGTCAACAACCCCGCCGACGGCTCGATTCTGGGAACCGTGCCGGAGCTGACGGCGGAAGAAACCGGCAACGCGATCAACGCCGCCGAGGCCGCTTTTCGTGAATGGAGCCGCAAGCCTGCGAAGGAACGCGCGAGCGTGCTCAGGGCCTGGCTTGATCTGATCCGCGAGCACACCGAGGATTTGGCGACTCTTCTCACCGTCGAGCAAGGCAAGCCCTTGGCCGAGTCCACCGGGGAAATCGGAATGGGCTGCGGCATGCTCGAATGGTTCCTCGAGGAAGGTAAGCGCATTTACGGCGATACGATCCCGACGCCCGCGAACGACCGGCGCATCGTCGTCATCAAGCAGCCGATCGGCGTCGTCGCGGCGATCACGCCTTGGAACTTTCCCCACGGCATGATCATGCGCAAGTGCTCTCCCGCCTTGGCGGCCGGCTGTACGGTCGTTATCAAGCCCGCGAGCATGACCCCTTATTCGGCGCTTGCGCTGGCCGAGCTCGCCGACCGCGCCGGAATCCCGAAAGGGGTCATCAACGTGATCACCGGCGCGGCGTCCGAAGTGGGCGGCGAGCTCACCTCGAATGCGACCGTGCGCAAGCTTTCGTTCACGGGCTCCACCGAGATCGGCAAGGTGCTGATGCGCCAATGCGCCGATACGGTAAAGAAGATGTCGCTCGAGCTTGGCGGCAACGCGCCGTTCCTCGTCTTCGACGATGCCGATCTCGACCAAGCGGTGGACGGCCTCATCGCGTCCAAGTTCCGCAATTCGGGCCAGACCTGCGTTTGCGCCAACCGCGTGTTTGCGCAAGATTCCGTCTACGACGACTTCCTCTCCCGCTTCGCCCAGGCCGCGTCCGCGCTCAAGGTAGGGCCGGGGCTCGATCGCGAGAACAACCAGGGTCCGCTGATCAACGCGGACGGCGTCGAAAAGGTCGAGCGCCTGGTCGAGGACGCGGTCAAAAGTGGCGCGCGCATCGTCATCGGCGGCAAACGCCACGAGCGGGGGGGCACCTTCTACGAGCCGACGCTGCTGGCCGACGTCACTATGGACATGGATGTGGCGCGCGAGGAGATCTTCGGACCCGTGGCGCCGGTCATCCGGTTCAAGGACGAGGAGGAGGCGATCCGCTTGGCCAACGACACCGAATACGGCCTGGCGGCCTACTTCTACGCCCGCGACATGGGGCGCGTCTGGCGGGTCGCCGAAGGACTGGAATCGGGCGTCGTCGGGATCAACGTAGGCGTCTCGGCCAGCGAAGTGGCCCCCTTCGGCGGCTGGAAGGAATCCGGCATCGGCCGCGAGGGCTCGAAGTACGGAATCGACGAGTTCGTCGAGATCAAGTACCTCTGCGTCGGCGGCGTTGACCGTTAAGATATCGGCGCGTCGCGCGTAGCGGACTCAACCCGAACCAAAGGGCCGGGCGCACCCGCCGACGGGTCTAGGCGCCCGGCCCGGTTCCAATGAAAATCCGAGGACACCATGCAAATCAAGGATCAAAGCCTCTTCCGCCAGCAGTGCTACATCGACGGTGCTTGGCACGACGCTGATTCCGGCAAGACCTTTGAGGTTGACAACCCCGCCGACGGCTCGGTGCTCGGCACGGTTCCGGCGATGGGCGTCGCCGAGACCAGGCGCGCCATCGAGGCCGCCGACCGGGCTTTCCCGGAGTGGAGCCAGAGACCGGCCAAGGAACGGAGCGCAGTCCTGCGCCGCTGGTTCGAACTGATGATGGAGAACGTCGACGACCTGGGCATCGTGATGACCGCCGAGCAGGGCAAGCCGATGGCTGAATCCCGCGGCGAGGTGGCCTACGGCGCCTCGTTCATCGAGTGGTACGCCGAAGAGGGCAAGCGTATCTACGGCGACACCATTCCGACGCCGGCGAACGACCGCCGGATCATCGTGCTCAAGCAGCCCGTGGGCGTGGTCGCCGCGATCACGCCGTGGAACTTTCCCAACGCCATGATCACGCGCAAATGCGGGCCCGCGCTCGCGGCCGGGTGCACGGTGGTGGCCAGGCCGGCGAGCGCCACGCCCTATTCCGCGCTCGCGCTGGGCGAACTCGCCGAGCGGGCCGGCTTTCCGGCCGGCGTTTTCAACGTGATCACCGGCCCCTCGGGCGACGTCGGCGGCGAGCTCACTTCGAACCCGAAGGTGCGAAAACTGACCTTCACCGGCTCCACCGAAGTCGGCAAGGAGCTGATGGCCCAGTGCGCCGGCACGGTAAAGAAGGTGTCGCTCGAACTCGGCGGCAACGCGCCGTTCACGGTCTTCGACGACGCCGAGTTGGATGCCGCCGTCGACGGCGCGATCGCGTCCAAGTTCCGCAACACCGGTCAGACCTGCGTTTGCGCGAACCGCATCTATGCGCAGGATACGGTTTACGACGACTTCGTCGGAAGGCTGGGCCAGGCGGCCTCGGGGCTGCGCGTCGGTCCCGGCCTCGCGGGTGAAACCGACCAGGGGCCGTTGATCAACGCCGAAGGGATCGAGAAGGTCGAGCGGCTGGTCGCCGACGCCCTCGAACAGGGCGCGCGCGTCGTCGTCGGCGGAAAGCGCCACGCGCTCGGCGGCAACTTTTACGAGCCGACCGTGCTCGCCGACGTCACCGACGACATGGACGTGGCCCGCGAAGAGATCTTCGGCCCTGTCGCGCCGGTTCTGCGCTTCAAGACCGAGGATGAGGCGATCCGGATCGCCAACGATACGCCCTTTGGGCTCGCGTCGTACTTTTACGCCCGCGACATGGGCCGCATCTGGCGGGTCTCGGAGGCGCTGGAGTACGGCATTGTCAGCGTGAACACCGGCATCTTCTCGACCGAGGTGGCGCCGTTCGGCGGTTGGAAGGAATCCGGCACCGGCCGCGAAGGTTCCAAGTACGGGATCGACGACTTCGTCGAGATCAAGTACCTCTGCATGGGCGGCGTCGATCGGTAGCCGCCCAGGGAACTGTCGGCTACCGGCGCCAACCATGCGGACCCTTTGTCATTGTCCGATTCTGTGTTCGCTTCTGTGGAATCGAACTGGCTCACACGTCCTTCCGGTCACCCGCGGCATCGCAAGATTGGGGCGGCCGGATTGGTGTGTGAGCTAATTCCTCTTAAACGAAGAATGCGATAGCCCGGCCATGGCGAAGTTCGACTACGACCTCCTGACTATCGGCGCCGGCTCGGGCGGCGTTCGCGCGTCGCGCATGTCGGCCGAGTTCGGCGCCCGGGTCGCGATCTGCGAGGACAACCGGGTCGGCGGCACCTGCGTCATTCGCGGCTGCATACCGAAAAAGCTTTTCGCCTACGGCGCCCATTTCGCCGACGAGTTCGCCGATTCGGCGGGATACGGCTGGACGACGCCGGCGGCCGAATTCGACTGGGGCCGGCTGGTGGAGGCCAAAAACCACGAGATCGACCGCCTGAATGGCGTCTACATCCGTATCTTGCGGGAAAACGGTGTCGAGATCATCGAAGAGCGCGCCCGCGTCGTGGACCCCCACACCATCGAGGCAGGCGGGCGAACGCTCACGGCCGAGACCATCTTGATTGCCGCGGGCGCCCGGCCCGCGACCCCCGACATCCCCGGCCGCGAATACGTGATCACGTCGGACGAGGCATTCGAGATGGAGACGTTGCCCAAGCGCGTCGTGATCGTCGGCGGCGGCTACATCGGCGTCGAGTTTGCGGGCATCTTCAACGGCGTCGGCGCCGAGGTCACCGAGATCGTGCGCGCCGACACCATCCTGCGCGGCTTCGATCAGGACGTGCGCCTCGCGCTTGCCGACGAGATGGCGAAGCGCGGCATCACCATCCGAAGCGAGTGCGTAGTGCGCGGAATCGAAAGTGAGAACGGGGCCTTGAGTCTGCGTCTCGCCCACGGAGAGGTGCTTGAGACGGACCTGGTCATGTGCGCGACCGGGCGCACGCCCCGGATCGAAGGCCTCGGTCTCGAAGCACTCAGCGTCGACGTCGGCGAATCGGGCGGGGTCGTGGTCGACAAGTACTCGCGGACATCGGTTCCCAGCATCTTCGCCATCGGCGACGTGACCAACCGAGTCATGCTGACCCCGGTCGCAATCGCCGAGGGCGCGGCGTTCGCCGAAACCGTCTTCAACGACAACCCGCGATCGATGCACTACGGCGACATACCGACGGCCGTCTTCAGCCAGCCGCCCTTGGCGTCGGTCGGTCTCACCGAGGATGAAGCCCGCGCCCGCCATGCCGAGGTCGACGTCTACATGTCACGGTTTCGGCCGCTGAAGCACACCCTTTCGAAGCGCGACGAATCGACGGTCGTCAAGCTCGTCGTTCACGGTGACTCGGATCGCGTCGTGGGATGCCACATGCTCGGAATGGACGCGCCCGAGATCATCCAGGGCCTCGCCATCGCCATGACATGCGGCGCAACCAAGGCGCAGTTCGATGCGACCGTCGGCGTGCACCCGAGCGCGGCGGAGGAATTTGTGACGCTGCGCGAAAAGCGGCCCCACCATCCCGTGCGCGACCTCCGATGAGCGGGGCGGCGATAACGCTTGCCGTCGATTTCTACTACTCGTTTCGCAGCCCGTACTCGTACCTGGCGGTTGCGCGCATGGTCCGGCTCGCCGCCGATCATGATGTGGAGGTGCGTTTGCGCGCCGTCTATCCGCTGGCGATCCGCAGGCCCGAGCTGGTGGAGCGAAATATCCGGTTGGGACGCGGGGACGGCGGCGTCGGCGCCGATGTCGCGTTCTCGCCCTACATCGTCCGCGACGCGCCCCGCCTCGCGGAATTCCACGGCATTCCCTTCGCCTGGCCGCGACCCGATCCTATCGTCATGCAGCGCGACCCCTTCCGGGTGGCGGCCGAACAGCCAAACATCCGCCGCGTGACGCGGCTGGCGATCGAGGCCGAGCATCGTGGTCAGGGTCTGGCCTTTGCTGACGAAGTCTCCGGCATCATCTTTTCGGGCCGCGTCGACGGCTGGGATACGGGGACTTACCTCGCCGAAGCGATGGTGCGTGCGGGTCTCGACGCCGCTTCGATGGAGGAAGCGGTGGCCGCGAATGCCGGCGGCCTGGACGCGGCGGCGGAAGAGAACGCGACCGCCCTTGCCGCCGCCGGACATTGGGGCGTGCCCACCATGGTGTTCGAGGGCGAGCCCTTCTTCGGCCAGGATCGGATCGAGGTCCTGATCTGGCGGATGAAGAGCCGCGGGCTAGAGTCGACTAGATGGAAAAAGCGCTAGCCCACGGGCCAGATAGTGGGCGAGCCGCGGCCCCGGGCGGTGGGCACCGCTTCCTCGCCCTCAGGCGCGATCGTCATACCGCGCGCGACGCCGGGGCGCGCGCCCATGCGTTCGAACCAGGCGATCAGGTTCGGATAACCCTCGAAGCGCATGCCGAGGCGGTTGACCACCACCATCAGCGGGTAGTTGGCCATGTCGGCGATGGAAAACGCACCGCAAAGGTAATCGCGCTCCGCGAGGCACCGGTCATAGACGGCGAGACGGCGTTGCGACTTCTTGTTCACCATGTCGATGATGGCGTCCGGCGTCTCGCCCGTCTCGTCGCGCGCAAAATGGATGAATTGATCGAAGATCGGGGCCGCGCTGGCCCCGTGGAACAGCGTCCACTCCAGCACCTCGATCCGACGCTTGGCGTCCGTCGGCAGAAACATTCCGGTCTTCTCGGCGAGGTAGATCAGAATCACGATGGATTCCCAGACCGTCACGCTCTCGCCGCCGGGGCCGTCGCTGTCCACCAATGCCGGAATCATGCCGACGGGGTGGATCTTCACGTACTCGGGCGTCCGGGTCTCGCCCTTCCAGATGTCGAGCCAGTGGAGGTCGTAGTCGAGCCCCATCTCCTCAAGGCAGACGATGGGCTTGCGTCCGTTGTTGGTGGTCCACGTGTAAAGCTCGAGCAAGGGACGTCTCCATGTCCGGGGTACAAACCACCGGCGGGGGCGGCGAGGGGCAATCTAGAGCGGATTGCGCTCGATTGGAACCATGATGCGGATCCAATCGGGCGCGTGAATGCGCTCTATTTCAATAAGATAGACAAGATTCACGTGATCGGCGGATCGCGGTGGACGATTCCGCGCGATCACGATCTGATCTAGCCGAGCGGGGTGGCCGGGGAAGTGGGCGCGCGGCGCCTCGGGTCCTGGCCGGCGGTTCGCGATCCGCGGGCACGCCTG
>PVBE010002214.1_pt1 | contig 23168 bp, 19 predicted proteins | sample 1631181 | NCBI WGS metagenome assembly PVBE01 (sample SAMN08397723, study PRJNA350692) | Marine metagenome, whole genome shotgun sequencing project. | isolation source: water | place: Pacific Ocean | collected 2012-04 | reverse complement strand
CGTACGGCCGAGGACATCGAGTGCGTTCCATCGCTTCGTGCGCTCCTCACCGGTCGCCTTCCATCCCATGTTCGCCGCTACGTTACCGCCACTCTCGAGGCATTCGGCGTAACGCTCTACTGAATAGCGTGATACTGGGGTGTAGGCCTGGGATGAGGGAAAATGCACCCGCCACGCCGAGGTCGGCTTCCACATTGGACGAGATCTAACCGAATTCGGCGCGACGTGATGCGAGACAATCTGACAATCAGGCACTAAGACCTGATCCTCCGATCGGTGATGTGTGTATTATAGAGAATGAAATTTGCGCTGCAAAGCATTTGCTCTGGTGAGTAATTATGCAGTGCCCCTGATTGCCTTCATTCGAAGTCTGAGGCTTCGAGAGAAGCGTTTTACGCTGTGCCTACGGGATATTGACACGCAGAATAGCGGCTCTGTCTGAAAGCAGAGCAACCCCCAAAGGCGCCGTTAGGCCTCCATCCATGATCCCGACGGCGAAGCCAAAGTAGTAGCTTATATTGAGCCCAGGTGGCACGCAGGGATGGGTTGGGAGCGTGAAGGTTGCTGTGGCCTGCCCCGTCGCATTGAGTCCGCCCACGAAGGAACTGACTGTGCCAGGCGCTGAGCCCGGGCAGAGCGGACCGCTGAGGTCGATAAGGAGAATGGACCCTGTGCCACCTGCGCCTACTGCAACCAGGCTCTGGCTCAGAAAGAGGTCGTCGTTCAAGGGAAGACGGCGGTGTTCACCAGCGGCAAAGCCTGTGGCAAAGGGGTGGGGCTCCGCAAGTGTGCCATTGAGAGCGAGCGAGGCATCGAGCATGGACATTACCATTCCATAGGTGGCGCCGGCGTGGTCCGGTGCATCGATGTCGATGTTCACAGTGCGGACTGCAGGAGCCGAGACGTCGATGATGGGCCGACCATTGCCGTCGACACCGTCCGGAGACTGGACTGTCAGGTCGAGTGCCGCTGGCAGAAAAGCGACGTCAATGGGGCTCTTGTGTTCAGTTCCCACTGATGGAGGGAGGAGGGGTATGCTTGTTTTGACGTCGAGAATGAAGATGCCAGGAGTGGCACCGTTCTTGTTCCGATTGGCCAGATAGAGGTTGCCGTGATTGTCACCGAAGAGGCCGGCCGGTGCGTTGAGGCCGGGAAGTGTGGAGTAATCGAAGACCAACGTCTGAACAGCCGCGCCGACCGCGCCGGTGATGCGGTAGATATGCTCCAGCGTTCCATAGCTGCCTGTGACGTAGACCGAGCCCCACTGATCACAATGCAAGCCGATGGCGGTGAACCCGCCGGGGAGGATGGAGAAATCCAGATAGACTTGAAACGTCCCGGCAAGAACGTCGAACACGATGACGTTTCCGGCCGCCGAATTCGCGATGTAGAGAAACTGGCCGGTCGGGTCGAACGCCATCGAGCGGGGATGGGCTACCAGGGGATCGGTGAACGTGTTGATAGCGACGCCAGCGGCTGACATTTGGATGATCTGCGCCGAGGAGGCATCCACTCCAAAGGACACCCAGACTTCCTGAGTGATGGGATTGACGGCGATGTCCTGTGCCTTCGAACCAGAGGCGAAATTTGCGGGGTCGGCGACAGGAGGAAAGCCCGTATAGCGAAGAACGGCGTTTCCTCGGGCTACATAGATGTTGCCGAGCAGGTCGGCATCAAGAGCACGCACCTGGCCTGATCCAGAAGCAGGCAACGTACTAATGAAGCCTCCTGTGCGGTCGTATCGACGAACCTCTCCGTCGCTTCCGTTATTGCTGTTGCCTCGATCGGCAACAAGCATCTCGCCTTCAACATAGTTCTGCGAAAGCCCGCGGCCGGTAAAGGCCATCATGAAGGCAACGATAAATGTGACAACCAACCTCATGGGATACCCCGCTTGCATTCCAACAAAATAGCGCGAACTCAGGCAAAGTGCGCTGATGGACTCTAACGCGAGGGAGGTGGCGTGCCTATCCACGAATATCGGGAGCGAGTCAGAAGATGTCGAGAACTCGATGCAGTGCATTGCAGCTGATGAGTGCGTAGTTTGAGTCGATGGAGATGCGAGAGAGCTCATTGCGGGGTCGCTTGTCACCCAGGAGCCCCAATGCGACCACTGCGAAAGAGCGCGTTTGGTCTGTCTGCTTCGGGTCGGCGGCAACTGACAGGAGGATTTCAGATGCTCTGTTGTCCCCGAGACGACCGATGGCTCTGGCCATGGAACCCTTGACAGTGATGCTGCCTGAGGTTTTGAGGACGCCAATCAGAAGGTCGAGAGCCTTGGTGTCGCCAATGACCCCGAGAGCCAGACCGCAGGCCATTACGAGTTCCGATTTTCGAGCACCGGCCATCAGTCGCCGCAGTTCTGCGAGAGCTCCTTTGTGCTCGAGCATGCCAAGCGACCAGATAATGTTTGCACGGAGATCGGGGTCACCAACCGATTGCAGCAGTTTCAGGAGAGGCGCGCCGGATTCTTCATCTCCCGCAATCCCGAGTGCAATAGCTGTAGCACCGCGCAGATTCAGGTCGTTTTCTTTCAGCAGCGCAACCCTCAGCTTCTTGACGGCGTCGATATCCTGGCTGATGCCGAGCCCAACGGCGGCGAAGCAGCGTTCGTCACGATTGCCACCTTTCGTCCAGAGCTTGATCAGCTGCTTGACGGCGTCAGGGTGGCCGATCCTCCCCAGTGCGATGCAGGCCATATTGCGGGCAAAGCGATCCCGTTCTCGCGCAAGTGCCTTGAGCAGCGAGCGCACAATCTTCGTTTCGTGGAGTTGGACAGAGCGGCCCGCGAGGATCCAGGCGCTCCGACGAATATCATTCCTGCGATGGCTCACGGCGCGGACTGCTGTGCGTGCCGTAGCCGGTTCGTCCAGACGTGCCAGGGCCGTGAGAATCATCGGCTCGAAGTTGGCATCGCGACTCGCGTGCTTGCTCAAACGCGCGGTGAGCAAGTCGATACAATCCGGGTCGCCGATCAATCCCAATCCCAATGCGCGGCATCCCTCGAGCTGCCGGGTCTTTGCTCGGGAAGCACCCTTGATGGGGGATGACTTGCCGAGACGCTCCTCCAGGGCAGCCCGCGCTTCACGCCCGCCACTTAGTCCGAGCGCGATGGCGGCCAACGCGCGGTCATCAGCGGTGGTGCGGGTGTTTCGCAGGATGGTGATGAGCGACTGCGCGCCTCGCGGGTCTCGAAGAAGCCCAATACCCAGCATGGCGGCCTCTCGAATCTTCGGATTGCCATGCGTCAATAATGGCACCAGCAGGTCCGAATCCGAGGCGTCACCTATCCGCCCGATAGCGATGGCGGCTGCGTCGACGATCTCGGTAGAACCGTGCAGCAAGAGTGGCGTTATCACTGGCAACAGGACCTTGCGTCGGTCGATGGCAGAAACGGTCTTGGACTGAGTGTCACTGCCGATTGTGGTCGTTGGCGGCTTCTCATTCGCCTGTCGCTGCTTGCGGTCGCGCGCGTCAAGGAATTCTTCGGAATTGTGCTGCCACCAGTTTTGCCAAGTGGGTTCGGTGCCCGGAATTCGGATTCCCGTCGGCCTGGGAGAACCGGAAGGGACTGCGGTCGATACTCCATTTGTGTACTGCCCACCATGCGCCTCTGCTTCATCGGCGTGGAGGAAGATGGCAGCAATGAACAGCAATCCCATCGCCCGAGATTTGATCGTCGTCATTTCCGAACCTCCAGATGTCTCGCTCCGATCTCAATCATACGTTACAGCACCGTTGGGCGGCAAGGCTCGCCGAAACAGTCAGGATTTGCGGATCAGGATCGAGTCGTTGTTATCGTAGGTCGTGGAAGTAAAGCCGAAAAACAACTCGTTGATCGAGATCATCACCCGCCGATCGGTTTCGTGGCTGGAGGAGGCATGGCCTGTGCCTTGGGCGCAGAAGATCGGCCGCTCAGCACCTCTTGCACTTGAGATCGGATTCGGCAATGGTGGGTTCCTGTTTCAGGCCGCGCAGGCACGGCCTGAGATGGATTTTGTAGGAATTGAGGTTTCGTGGGGCTTGACAGTCCATCTGCTGAAGCAACTCGATCGCGAGGGGATAGACAACTGCCGTCTTGTCCGCGGTGATGCTCATGCCATTCTGGAGCGGTGTTTTGAATTCCAGTCGCTTGCCGAGGTCACCATCAATTTTCCCGACCCGTGGCGCAAGGCCAGACACCACGGACGACGCCTTGTTCAGCCCGGCTTTGTGGAGCTGTTGTCACAGCGCATTCTGCCAGGCGGGAAGCTCATTATTGCAACAGACCATGCAGATTACGCCGACTGGATCGAACACGTGCTCACCAGTCAGGATTACTTCGAGTCCTCATTTGACACTCGGCGTGTTCATGAACTCGAAGGGCGTGTGCAAACCAAGTATGAAATGAAGGCCCGTCGGCAGGGACTGCCGATCAACTACTTCGTTTTCGAAAACACAAACCCGGCAGACTCTGATTGCCGGCAACCCTCGGAGGTCGCACCGATGCCCAATGTCACATTTCGTGGCGATATCGTTATTGATGACGTCATGCAGAAGTTCGAACCGATGGAACTGAAGACCGAAGGGGAGGGCGAACCTGTTCTCGTGAGTTTGGCGAAGCCATGGCGCGAACGCGATGAGCCCACATGGATGGTTGAGGCCCATGTTCGCGACGGTCGATTGGCCCAACGGCTGGCACTTATCGTTGTGGGTAGAGAGCCGGGCAGCCTGATTGTTCGTGCCGCTGCAATGGGGACTCCCCGCGCCACTCCTGGCTTTAAGGCAGCAGTCAATCTGCTCGCCGGTTGGATTGCCGATGAGGCGCCGGCTCTTGAGGTCGTGAACTCAACTGTCGGTCCCCTTAAGTCTGAATCGACTGGCTCTATCGGAGACAACTGAGCCCCTACATGTTCTGGCATTCGTTCGTTAGACTCGCTCCGACCATACTGAGCGAGGGTGGCGGAATTGGCAGACGCGCAGGATTTAGGTTCCTGTGCCGCAAGGCGTGAGGGTTCGAGTCCCTCCCTTCGCATTGATTCAAATTTGAGGGTTCATGAATGGTAACTCGCAGGCTGACGGCGACGCTGCTGGCACTGGGGGCGCTGCTCTTCGCAGGGACCCTGGGCTACATGAAGATAGAGGGATGGTCCGCCATCGAATCCCTCTACATGACCGTCATTACCCTCACGACGGTCGGGTTCTCTGAGGTTCATGCGCTGACAGCAGGTGGCCGCATCTTCACCATCTGCCTGATTCTTCTTGGCGTGGGATTGGCAGCCTTCCTTTTGTCAAGCATCTTCGAACACGTGATGTCCGAGGAATGGCGGCACCGTTGGCGCTCTCGTAGGAGATTTAAAATGATCGATCAAATGAAGGACCACGTCATCATTTGCGGCCTGGGTCGCATGGGGCGGTTCATCAGTGAACAAATGGTGGCTGAGGGTGTGTCCTTCCTCATCATTGAGGTGGACGAAGAGACGGCGCGTAGCGGCGAACGGGATGGCTACGCCGTTTTGCAAGGCAGTGCCGCCGATGAAGAAACTCTCAAGCTCGCTGGAATCGATCGCTCCCGAACGCTGGTCGCTGCTGCCAATTCTGATGCCGAAAACGTCTTCATTGTGCTGACGGCTCGAGAGCTCAATCCAGACGTTCAGATCCTCGCGCGTGCTCAAGCGCAGTCATCCGAAGGCAAACTAAAGCGCGCCGGTGCCGATCGCGTCATTCTTCCCTACGCCCTGGGTGGTCAGCGCATCGTCAGTCTGGTCCGACGACCAGGAGTTGCGGACTTCCTCGACGTCGCCATGCACTCTGGTGAGCTGGAACTCCGCCTCGATGAAGTCACGGTGGATTCCGAAAGCGAACTGACCGGAGTCACCCTTGCCAATGCAAAGCCCCGCGAAGAGCACGGAGTAACCGTCCTCGCGATCCGCCCACCTGGCCGAAGCTATCTCACAACACCTCAGGCTAATGACCAACTGAGCTCTGGCAGCTCTCTCATTATCCTCGGTACCCTCGACGGACTCCGTCAGTTCACCCGCCGCGTCACGAGACCATAGCCTCGGGTGGATTGCGAACATCCCTGTCCGCAATCCGAGGGAGGTCTCTCAGCCCGCCCTAAAAGTCCTTCACCTCTTTCACCATGTCCTGAATCGCCTGTTTGGCGTCGGCAAAGAGCATGCTGGCGTTGTCAGCTTCAAACAGCGGGTTCTTGATGCCTGCATAGCCGGCGCTCAAGCTGCGCTTGATGACAATGACTGACTGAGACTCGTTGACATTGAGTACAGGCATGCCGGCGATGGGACTTTCGGGGTCGGTGTTGGCGACAGGATTGACGACGTCGTTGGCGCCTACCACGATGCTCACCTGTGCGTTCTTGAACTCGCCGTTGATTTCGTCCAGATCATAGAGCTTCTCATAGGCGACACTCGCTTCGGCAAGCAGGACGTTCATGTGTCCTGGCATGCGTCCGGCCACGGGATGGATGGCATAGCGCACTTCTGTCCCGTTTTTTGTCAGGAGATCGTCGAGTTCGGCAAGAACATGCTGGGCCTGCGCCACAGCCAGACCGTAGCCCGGAACAACGATCACGAGTTCTGCGCCGTCAAGCAGCATAGCTGCTTCCTCTGCGCTGGTTGAGGTGACACCGACATACTCGTCACTGCCGCCACCGCCGCCGGTGCTTGCGCCTGCCGTCTCGCCGAAGCCACCGGTCAGCACGTTGATCAGCGAGCGGTTCATGGCTTTGCACATGATGTTTGTAAGGATCAGCCCTGCAGCGCCAACAAGCGCACCGGAGATGATCAGCATGTTGGCACCAGAGTTTCCTGTCGGCAGCAAGACAAAACCGGTCATCGCTGCAGCGAGTCCCGAGTAGGAGTTCAGCAGCGAGATCACAACGGGCATGTCAGCGCCGCCGATCGGGATAACAAGGAGAACGCCGAGTGCAGCGGAGAGGATCGCCGCCAGGACGAGGGCGGACATTGCAGCGGTTGTGCTATCTGACCCGGCAACCCACCAACCCAGAAGGGCAATGCCAACAAAGAGTGCGAGATTGATGATGTGTCTCGCCGGCAGGAGGACAGACCCGCCTGGCACTTTCCCGGAGAGCTTGCCATAGGCGATGAGGCTTCCCGTCAGCGTCACAGTTCCGATGAGCAGACTGAGCATCACAGAGACGATTGTCTCGGTATTGAGGGTCGTTGGATCTTTAAGAACGCTGTAGGACAAGGCAACAAATGTTGATGCCGCTCCTCCCAGACCATTGAAGACTGCAACCAGCTCGGGCATGTCAGTCATGGGGATACGTCTGGCCAGAGTGCCGCCGACCAAGGTGCCGACAATGATGCCCGCAATGATCCAGATCCACTCAAGTTCCAGCGGAGAAGCGAGGGCACCAATGATGGCCAGCAGCATGCCGAACGCCGCCAGTTGGTTACCGCTTCGGGCTGTCTTGACTCTGCCAAGCCGCTTGATTCCGTAGACAAAGAGTGCTGCGCCTGCGAGGTAGGCGAGGTGTATGAGATGTTCTTGCATGGTGTGGTTCAGTCCCTATTTCTTCTTGCCAAACATCTCGAGCATGCGATCGGTGACCATAAAGCCTCCGACGACATTGATCGTGGCCAACGACACTGCGAGAAAGCCGAGGATATTGCTGCCAAATGAGCCTGCAGCGACGACGCATCCGATGGCACCCACGATTGTGATGCCGGAAATGGCATTGGCACCTGACATGAGTGGTGTATGGAGAGTCGGTGGGACTTTCGCGATCAACTCGACGCCCAGGAAGAGGGCAAGAATAAACAGATAGATGCCAATAATCATGATGTCGTCTCCTCAGCGGCCAGCGCGTCAGCGGTCGGCTGGTGTTTGATTTCTCCCGCGTGTGTCACAGCAGCACCTGCGATGACCTCGTCTTCGAAGTCCAATTCAACTGCGCCTTCTTTGATTGTCGGAATCAGGAATGCCAGGACGTTGCGCGCGTACAATTCGCTCGCGTGAACTGATACTGTCGCAGGAAGGTTGGTCTCGCCGATGACCGTTACACCTGAATGGCTCACTGTCTCATTGGCAACCGTAGCGGCGCAGTTCCCGCCTTGGGCTGCAGCCATGTCGACGATGACGCTGCCGGGCTTCATGCGCTCAACAAGTTCTAGCGGAACGAGCATCGGAGCCTTGCGTCCTGGGATGAGCGCGGTCGTGATGACTACGTCTGAGACTGCGATCTGATTGCCGACGACCTCCTGCTGCTTGCGCTTGAAGTCTTCGGTTGCTTCTTTGGCGTAGCCTCCGGCATCTTCCATGTCTTCCATTCCAGGGACATCGATGAACTTCGCGCCGAGACTTTCAACCTGTTCCTTGACGGCCATGCGAACGTCAGTTGCGAAAACCTGTGCACCCAGTCGCTTGGCGGTTGCGATGGCCTGCAGCCCTGCAACGCCAGCCCCCATGACCACGACCTTCGCTGGCTTGACGGTTCCGGCAGCTGTCATCATGAGTGGGAAGTAGCGGGGGAGTGCCGCTGCGGCCAGGAGTACCGCTTTGTATCCACCGATATTCGCTTGGCTGCTCAGCGCATCCATCCGCTGGGCTCGCGAGATGCGTGGGACGAGGTTCATGGAGAAACAGGTGACGCCCGCGTCCTGTAATGCGCGTACGTCCTGCAGGCGCTCTGACGGCATATAGTGGCTTACCAGAATTGATCCGTGAGAGCACAACTCCTGCTCGTGCTTTCCAAGGGACTCTGAGAACTGAGGCTCTCGAACTTTCAGGACGATGTTGGCCGCAGCCCATGCTGCCGCCGAGTCGTCCGCAATGGAGGCGCCCGCTGCTTCATAATCAGCATCCGAAAGATGCGATGCGTCGCCAGCGCCTCGGGCTACTGCGACTTCGCAGCCAGCCTCAATGAGCTTCTTGGTGGTTTCGGGAGTTACTGCGACGCGGGTTTCGCCGAGCGCAGTCTCAATCGGTACGAAGATCTTGACCATGTCAGTATTTTCTCGAGAACAGGTGTCACCCAAGGGATGGGCTGATTCGGAATCACGCTCCGCAGTGTCCAACGCGCTGCACCAATCTATGCACGTCCGCGTTTCAATCAAGACGGTGAGGAAGGAGTTCGTGTCAACCGAGCAGAGGCAAACGTCACAACGGTTTGGGAGCTATTGACTTTCGTGCGCGCCAGGGTGCATTGCGCCACAGACCAAAGCTCAAGATTAGCTCGGTGATGCTGAGAGTCATGGGATGGAAATTCGCTCGCGTGGCACCGGCGTAGGGTGCGAGTCCCTTGGCAATCAGTGCATACAGGCCTATGCGGCGCACATCCGCCAGCCCCTCGAGATAGTCCTGAACGATTTCACGATAGGCCATCCGCGCGCCGACTTCGACTCCTTTTACGAGCCCGACGCCCGCTCCGTAAGCACCGCGAGCAGCCTTTCCCGACACATAGGTCGCCAGGCCTGTGGACACTTCAAGTAAGCTCCTGTTCTCGAGGCGAGCCACCTCAAGAAGCTCGTCGGCCAGTTTGTTCATGTCTTGAGCCAGTCCTGCCGGCGCTTGTTCAATGTCACCGGCACCTTCCTTCACCGATGCTGCCACGGCCTGCATCTGCTTGAGCGACAGGGGCGGCGTGTCGAGCGACTCGCCGACATCTCCCGTCACCTTCGACACAGAATCCAGCAGCGAATCGACACTGTCAATCGTGGAGCCCTCGTCGATCACTCCGGCTTTCTTCAGTTCAGCTGCGAGTTCACGGGCATAGGCGCCTGCACCTCTTGTCAGGTCTGAAAACGCCAGAATGAACCATATCGGCGACGCGTGGAAAAGGACAATGGCGGCATTGTCGATCGTGCTTCCGACGATTTTCCGAGGGACGTAGCCTTCACTTCCAGGTTTCTCTTCCTCTTCGTCAAAAACACCTGCCTGACCAATTGAGTCGGTGACTATCTTGAGCATCTTGAGAACAGCGACACGAAAGAAGCGGCTGTTTCGAATCGGGCGAGGAAGCAGGCGCGATGCCGAAAAGAGGAGACCACCGCACCATCCCGCAATGCTCCTGATGATTCGCTCCGGGAGAGAGAGAACATACGCAACTGCGTGCCAAGGGAGGAAAATAGGGCGCTGTACGGCCGAGAATTCAAAGGCACCCCGACGGATTCGGTTTCGAACCTTGCTGACTTTTCGTTCGACAGCGGGTATGTGGGCCTCGCTCCTGTATCTCAGTAGGTGTCAGCTTCTGAAATGAACTCAGACTGACTACGCTTCGCCATTTCGGACAGTTGATGGGTGATCGTCTGAACGAGGCACCGAGGGGTGAGCCCCATCTCCTCAAGCATTTCGGTGCGAGTTCCGTGCTCGACAAAGGCATCGGGCAGGCCGATCGGGAAGAGCTTGTCTGTAGCTCTGCGAGAAAGGGCAGCTTCTTCCAGACACGCCGCACCCAGTCCACCGTTTGTCGTGTGTTCCTCGATCGTACAGACCAGTGGGTGCTCTTCCAGGACTTTGTGCAACATGTCGCGGTCGAGTGGGCGCACGAACCGAGCGTTGACAACCGTTGCTTCGATCCCAAGCCCTGACATTGTTTCGGCTGCCTCCATTGCAGGATAGACCATTGAGCCGTAGGCGATCAATGCGACGTCGGCACCGTGCCTGAGCGTCTCGCTTCGGCCCCATGCGAGGGGTGTTTCCCTGGTGTACTCGCGGTCGGGCGCCGGTGCCGCTGCCCTCGGATAGCGAATCGCGGTAGGTTTCTTCTCGTCCAGCGCCATGTTGAGCATGTCGTCCAGTTCCGACCCGTCCCTGGGGGCCATAATGGCGATGTGCGGAAGGCTTCGGACGTAGGCGATATCGAAACAGCCATTGTGCGTGGCACCATCGGGGCCCACGATGCCGGCACGGTCCATCGCCAGAACGACAGGGTTCTGGTTCAGAGAGATCTCCTGGAAGAGTTGGTCATAGGCGCGCTGTAGAAATGTCGAATAGATGGCGGCAACGACGTTCTTGCCGGTGTGCGCGAGGCCTGCTGCAAATGCGATAGCGTGTGATTCGGCAATGCCTGTGTCGTAACAGCGATCGGGGAATTCGGCGGCAAAGTGCCGAAGCCCTGTGCCACAAGGCATGGCGGCTGTGATAGTCTCGAGATCGGGATCGATCCTGGCGCGTCGGATCATCGCTTGCACGAAGAGATCAGTGTAGGGCGTCTGGCCCACGCGTTCGAAGTCAACAGCTTCATCGCCCGGCTTTTTGGCACCTCCAACGGCGTGCCACTTCCATTGGTCTTTTTCGGCTTCAATGTGGCCGCGACCCTTGACTGTCTGCACATGCAGGACGGTCGAGCGCCCACCTTCTCGCACCTGAGAGAGGACTTCGATCAGCGACTCAATGTTGTGGCCGTCGACGGGACCGACATATCGATGACCCAATGACGTGAAGAACCCGCCGAGGTGATCGTTCGCCCCTTCACCGTCGGCCGGTCCGCATTCTTCAGCTGCTTCGCATGTTTCCTGGAAGTGCCTGGAAAGCGCACCAACGGTTGGCGCGATCGACATGTTGTTGTCGTTCAGGATGATCAGCAATTTTTCATCAGGCATGACACCTGCGTGAACCAGTGCTTCGAGTGCAACACCGCTATTGATCGAGCTGTCGCCAATGACTGCAACACCCCAGCCGTCCTTGTCGCGCATGCCGCGTGCCATGCCGAGGGCTGTTGAGATGGACGTCCCTGCATGTGCCCAGAGGAAGGAGTCGTATCGGCTTTCAGACGGGCGCGTATATCCAGCAGGCCCGCCCTTCGTTCTGATGTGATTGTAGGCCTCATTCCGACCGGTCAGCATCTTGTGAGGATAGCATTGATGCGACACGTCCAGAGTGAGTCGATCGACCGCGAAGTCGAATACTCGGTGAAGCGCAATCGTCAGCTCAACAACTCCGAGGCTGGAGCCAAAGTGTCCGCCGTTTCTCGGCATGACTTCCACAATGCGATCACGGATGTCGTCAGCAAGCTGCAGTAATTCATCGCCGGAAAGCCCGCCCAGGTCGTCGGGTCCGTCAATGCGATCAAGAACTGTGGTCATCTATCGGTCTCCTGTGGCGCAGTTTGCGATAGTTCGGGCGGTAATGCAAAGTGAACGTCTTCTTCTGCGTACACAATTGTCTCTGCTGAGCCGAAACCAAGCCCTTCAAGTCGCATAAGAAGCTGTTCTACAAGCTTTTCGGGCGCAGAGGCTCCTGCGCTGACTCCGACAGATTTTGCGTCAACGAGCCATTCCTCCTGGAGCTCTGAGGCTTTCGGGATGAGATAGGCATCACAGCCACTGTTTTCAGCCACTTCACGGAGGCGTTTCGAGTTGGAGGAGTTCTCCGCACCGAGAATAAAAAAAACGTCACAGTTGTTGACCGTGGCCTTCACTGCCCGCTGCCGATTCTGGGTGGCATAACAGATGTCGTCGGCTCGCGGCGTCTCGGCCTGGGGGAAGCGCTGTTTGATTGCCGCCAGGATGTTCGCGGTGTCGTCAAGGGAGAGGGTCGTTTGCGTCAGGACGGCGATCTGCGCGTCATCGGGCAAGTCGATTCTGGAGACGTCCTCTACGCATTCCACAAGTTGAGTCGCCTCAGGAGCTTCTCCCATCGTTCCTTCAACTTCCTCGTGCCCTGCGTGCCCAATGAGGAGGATGGCGTAGCCTCGCTTTTGAAAATTCAGGAGCTCGAGGTGCACCTTGGCCACAAGAGGGCAGGTAGCATCAATAACCCGAAGGTCTTTTGCGGCGGCTTGCTTCCGCACTGCAGGCGAGACTCCATGGGCGCTGAAGATTGTTACCGCCCCCGCCGGTACCTCATCGAGTTCCCGAACAAACACCGCACCGCGTGGCTTCAGACCGTCGACTACCGTCTTGTTGTGGACGATCTCCCGACGCACATAGACGGGGGCACCGTGGACTTCCAGGGCGAGCTTGACGATTTGAATAGCCCTTTCGACACCGGCACAAAAACCGCGCGGCACAGAGAGCAAAACCTGCTTGTTCATTGGTGGTTTCCGATACGACTTGTGGACATCCTTGGAATAGCCGAATTGTGGCCCTGTCGCAAGAAAGAGAGGCCTCTCGACACAGTTACTTATAGACAACACGCGCAGCTGATGCTGCGGCGCCTTCCAGTGTGGAAGGCCAGCCAGAATCAGTCCAGTCACCTGCAATGTGCAGGTTCGAGATCGCTGTTTCCTGAGGAGGTCGAAGGTGTTCAGTCTCAGGCGTCAATGTGAACGTCGCTCTGGGCTCCCGAACGACCCGTTGAAAGAGCAGTGAATCCTGGGCTGCGGCGCCGAGCGAGGCACGCAGTGTGTCGATCGTCTGCGTCACAATTTCATCGTTGCTCATGTGCATTGCAGCGTCGGCAGCAGAAACAACCGCAACCAATCGCTGGACGGCACCTGTTCGTCTGGTTGCGTCAGGGGACACAGGGTGCGCGAAGAACCACTGTGGCAGACCGCCGATGAGAATCGCATGGGGCAGGTCGGTGATGGTTGCTCGGAACCAAAGATGGATGCAGATAATGGGCGATCCAGAGTCTGTCGGCCAGGGGTCAATCCGGGGCAGGTCGGCAGAAGGAGTGGTCGCAGCGAGGAGCTTGGCGGCGTCCTTCGCCATGATCGCAAGTGTGACCGAACGCGTCGCCTCAGTCTTGCCATCAGTAAAGACAGCATGGCTGACGCGACCTTCGGTGACTGTGAGTGATCGCACGCCGACACCGAGCCTCACCTCGCCTTGGCGGCGTGTCAGATTCTCCTTGGCGGGTTCTCCGATCAGTTCCCTCAGGCTCACCTTCGGAACGCCAATCATCGCTGCCGACCGTGTCGGCAGGAAGGCTCTTTTGAATAGATCGATTCCGGCGGCTGCCGAGCATTCATCCATGGGCTCGTTCAGTGCAGAGACAACGATGGGTTCCCAAAAAACGGCTCGTGCGTTGGCGGACTGTTTCATGCGGCTCAGCCAATCATCAAATGTTGTTTTGCCCCACGCCAGCCGTCGGGCCTCCGACGTGAAATAGAGGCAGCTCTGAGCTGTCATGACACGTAGGCGTTCTCGAAGTGTCAACGCCTTCAGCCGCATGAGGGATGGCATGTAATGCAGCGGTGCAGGTAGCGGCGCGCGCATGAGGTGCGCCACCTGGTTGTTTCGCATGGCCCAGTTGATCGTGCTTGAGAAGTGAATCAGATGATCGGTCTGAAGGGTCTTCAGGAGGTCGAGGATGTGCTTGCAGCAGCCGAGGACGACATGCTGCCCATTGTCTATCACTTCGCCGGTTTCGCGAGATTCAAAACTCGTGGCACGACCGCCGAGCCAGGGTCGCTTCTCTACGAGGGTTGGGGCTCTGCCCATTTCAGAGAGGCGAAGAGCCGCCGCTATTCCAGCAACGCCACCGCCCACAACAAGGTCGATCCCCTGATCGCTCATGGTCCGCTCCTGAAGACGGTGGCACGCAATGCGAGGAGGAGTTTCTGGAGCGACGAGATGCGCACTCGAGCGCCAAAGACGTCATACTGTCGCTTTTTGATTTTCAGGTGCAGCGCGTGGTAGATGGCGCGCATGGAGAGCAGGCACGGTTGAGCCGGTCGAGTCAGCATGCCGGCCAGATTGGCCGATTTTCTGTAGAGCTGGTCTGCTCGCTGCCACTCGTACTCCATCAATCGGCGGAAGCGAGCGTCGGCGCACTTTGCTTTGAGGTCGTCATCCGTCAGTTCGAATCTCTTAAGATCCTCCTGCGGCAAGTACACACGATCTCGGTCGATGTCTTCTTCGACGTCTCGCAGGATATTTGTCAATTGAAAAGCCAGTCCGCAGTCGATCGCCAGCTTTTCGCTCAACTCGATGTTGGAAGGCGTCGGATTCGCGAGTTCGAAAATCCGAAGACTCACAAGGCCGACGACGCTAGCTACTTTGTAGCAGTAGGCACGGAGTTCATCGAAGGTCTCGAATCGTGTGACGTTGAGGTCCTGTTCGGTTCCGTCGATCAATTCGTCCAGAAGCGAAAGTGGTATGCCGTATTTCTCCGCCGTGTTTACAAGTGCCGGGTAGACGGGGTTTTGGTCGGCCTCACCGTCGAAGGCGGCATGAAGCCCTGAGCGCCAGTCACGGAACCGTTGAGCCCGACCTGTTCCTTGCGGCTCGTCACTGATGTCGTCGGTGAGTCGCATGAAGGAGTAGATGACTTCGAACGCAAGGCGTTTTTCAGGGCTGAGTGTTCGAAAAGGAACGAGGAAGTTTGACTGAGCTCGGCGCGTGATGTTCTGACAGTGGGCAATTGAGTCGGTGAGTGAGATTGCTTGACTCATGGGCACCTCACCAGAGCACCGAGCAGCAAGAACACTTTTCGGATGGCACCGATGCGTGGGCGCCGGTGAAGTACGTCATAGCCCTGCCGCCTGATGGCTGTGCAGATGGCGAGTCCGCCTCGCGTAAAGAGGTCGACGTCGAGTCGCCCGCGACCGTGCAGGTGAGGGAGAATCTCCTGGCCTCGCCGCAGGAAATCCTCTGCGCGCCTGACCTCAAACTCAATGAGCCTTCGGGTCGGGTCGTTGGCCGCAGGGGCGGCGAGGTCCTCTTCATTGACTCCAAAAGACTGCATGTCCTCGAGCGGAATGTAGATCCGCCCCTTCCGCAGATCTCGTTCGATGTCCTGCCAGTGATTGGCGAGTTGAAGGCCTGTGCAGGTGAGGTCGGAAAGGCGGTCAGCTTCGTCGTTGCGAATGTCCAGGAGCCTCAGGAAGATCCTGCCGACAGGGTTGGCGCTCTTTTGACAATAGGCGAGCAGTTCATCGAAGGTCTGATACCTGAATCTCACCTGGTCTTCTTCGAAGGCACTGAGCAAGTCTGTAAACGGCTCGGTAGGTAATGACAGTTCGCGAATAGTGTGCGCGACTGCGAGCATCACGGGATGATGGGAGTTCCCATCCATGGCTGACTGAAAAGCCGCGCGCCACCACCCAAGGAGTGCTGTGGCAGTTGCGGTGTCCTTCGATTCGTCAGCGAGGTCATCGGCCCAGCGGCAGTAGGCGTAGACGTTGTAGGCATGCGTTCGAATGGCCTTTGGCAGAAACCACGTTCCGACGTGGAAGTTCTCGTAGTGGTCGCGCGCCAGGGAGTGGCAATAGGCAATGGATGTCTCAAGGTCGATCGTGTCAGAGGCATTGCGTGGGAGAGTATCGGAGAGGCTCTTTGGGAGTGGGAGGTTATTCGGCAGGAAAGTGATCAATTGAGTCACAGTGTGCTCGCTCGATTCTTGCGTTGCTCTATCCATGAGAGGGTCGCTGGAAGCACAATAAGCGAAGCGATGAGGCAGGCCGAGCAGCCGATGAGCATTACGTTGCCGAGGCTACGTAGCCCGCGGTGTCCAGCGCCGGCCAGGCAGCCGAATCCGATGAGTGAAGTGAAGGACGTCAATAGAACACCTCGCCTCGTGGCGCCAAGAGTCAGGCGCTCGGCGCCGCCTTCACGATAACGATGCAGAATGTGGATGCCGCTATCGACGCCGATCCCGATGAGGATCGGAATCGAGAAGAAGTTCGCCAGGTTGAAGTGTACGTCCAGATAGCCCATGGCTGAAACGGTCCAGATCGTCCCGAGCGTTAATGGAAAAATGGCGAGGAGTGCGCGTTTGAGGCTGCGGAAATCTGCCCAGACCAATATCAGAACACACGCGAGCGCCAGAAGTGCGGAGAGTATAAAGCCCTCTCTCATGTCTCGCGTGGCCATAAGGTGAGTCACGGGACTGCCAGTGGCTTCCGATGAGATGTCGCGCAGTTCGCTGACGAACACATCGAGGTTGTTGATGTCCCAGGGGTTGTTGCGCGGGTGCAGCATCACAAGGAACCTGCCTCCCTCTGAAAGCAGCATTTGTCTGATACCGGCAGGGAGCACCTCTCGGAGGTTTGTATTGCGGTTTCCGGCGAGCAGGGCGGTCACCCCTCGGGCAAACCCCTGGGCGCTCTTGTTCATGGAGGCGCGTGCAGCCGGCCCTTCTGTATCCGATGTCAATCGAATGGACAGGGTATTGACGTCTTTCGCCAGCGCGGCCAGTTCCTTTGCATATCCAGGTGACTTCTCTTCGGTGAGTTGCGAAAGCCGCATGAGAAGCTGACCGGTTCTGGCCAGTTGGCGAGGAGAGAGCGGCTGCTTCGTAGGCTTTTCTCCCGAGATTTTATTGAGCCTGCTGCGGAGATCTGTGCGTTCTTTTGTGGGCAACTCAATCGCGTCGAGGGCGCTGTGAACACTGCCCACAGTGGCGTGTTCCCGAGCCTTTGCAATCAGTGGGTTGATGGCATCGATCGAGTCAACAGCAATGACGCCGAACCAGCTGGCCGAATCCGATTCTTCGATGATGCGGTGTTCCCACTGCACCGACTCCAGACCCTCGGCTTGAAGTTCGAGGACATTCTCTTCGAAGTGAGTGTAGCGGAGGCCGGGAAGCAGCAGGGCAGTGAGCGCAATTGTCAGGATCAGCACGCGCTTCGGGCGTTTGATCCCAAAGGGCCGAAAGATGATGAAACTCTCCTGCAGGCGTTCCTTTGGAGACCCGGCTCCAAACACAAGCAGGAGCGAGGGCAGGAGAAGAGTCATCGACACAAAGGAGAGCAGCAGCCCTGAGCCTGCTACGAATCCGAGTTCTCGCAGCCCTTCAAAGTGGCTGAAGCGCGCCATGAAGAATGCAGCGGCTGATGTCAATGCACCTGTGAGATTGCCGCGCCCTGCTGTAGCCAAGGTTGCATGAACGGCCCCTTCTGCCGATAGTGAGCGTCGTTCTTCTCGAAAACGTGCCAGCACATGTATGCCGAAGTCGATGCCAACGCCGACCTGAATCAGCGTGAAGATCATACTCAGGACATTGAGCTGCCCGATGACAACTGTCGTCAGGCCGAAGTTCCAGGCGATGGCCACAAGGAGTGAACTGAGAGCAAGGCAGGGTCCCCGAATTCCTCCCAGAACGCCTACGAAGAGGAGGGCGACAACAATGACTGCGATGATTGAGGAGCGTGTCATGTCGCGGTCGGTGGTGACCATTTCGTCGGCTTGGAGCACGACCTTCCCGGTGAGCCCGATTTCGAGAGAAGGGAAGTCGGCTGCGACAGTGTCAATGACTTCTCTTGCCTGGCGCAGGGGTTCTTCGACGACCGCCATGGAGCCGAAGTCCTTCGCTGGCATAACTTGAACGAACAGGAGTCGACCTGTGTCAGAAGCGAAGTAGGTCTTGCTTGAGGTATCTGGATTCCATTCAGCGAAATCTCGGGTCCAATCGTCATCGGAAGAGGCGGCAACCAGCGTGCGAAGCTCCAGGATGGCCCGCGCACCAAACATGCGCTGGCGTTTTTCGCTCATGACCAGTCCGGTCTTGAGAATGCGATTGATGTTCTTTTGTGCGTCCTCGGCGATGGCCCGTGGCTCGCCTGTCATGACAATAGGGAAGGCATCACGCGCAGAGACAAGATCATGGAGATTCTCCATCGGCATCTTGCGCGTGGCGATGTTCAGCTTCTCCGTGGCCGAGACAAACCCGTGGACACTCTTGATGTCTTGAACGTGGCCGAGGTTGTCAACCAACCGATCAACACACCGTTCTGCTGTGGCTCGTTCTCCGTCGTGTGCGACGACAACCAGCATGCCTTCAGGGTCGCCGAACTCCTCGACGAAGCGGCGATAGTCCTGCATGTACGGGCGTTCGGGCGCGATGAGATCGTCGGTGCGTGCATTGATGCGCAGAGTGAACGCTGCGAGGAGCGCACCGATGACCGCGAGTGCGAGAGAGGCTCCAATAATGGTGCGAGGATATCGGCAAGCCAATCGTGCACATAGGTTCAATAATCGATCACGCATGGGGTCTTACTTACAGCGGGCCTTAGTGATTGTGTGACAGTGGCCCGCTCGGATTGAATTGAGGGGGGCCTCTTCGGCGTGCATTCTGACAATAGACCGAGGGTGCGCAAAGAGTCCCCGCGCCTATCTACGCAGAAGCCGAGGCTTCGCCGCCGGCCCCATTGCTGGAAAAGAGGGTGTGCATGGCTTGCTGCAGATTCTTGAGAGCCAGATCAAATTCCCATTGGGCCCAGTTGCGGACGCCTGCCTCGTTGCTGACCGACCGCAAGACAGTCAAAGGAACACCTGCATCGCGGCAGGCCAAGGCGACGGCCCAGGTCTCCATGTCTTCGAGTGAAGCGGTTGTATGGCGCGATCGCACACCTCTGGCTTGTTCGGTGTGCTCGGAGGCACTCGCGACAGAGCAAGTGACGCCTGATGGCCCGGACCAGCAACTTGGGATGGTCAAGGAGAGCGAGTGCCCGGTCAGGCCGGGAGCCTGGACAAACCCCAGAGAATCGACACCTTGATGGGCGTCTCCCTGACCCACTCCGATGCCATCGGACTCGACAGAGTTGACGGCGAAAACGCTGCCAATGGGGGCTCTTTCCACATCGAGTGTTCCGGCCAGTCCGACCAGAAGGCACTGTTTGGGGCGGAGCGTTCCAAGATGTCGAGCAGTCAGAGTTCCAGCAGCAGCCAACCCGAAACCGGTCAGTACTGCCCTTGGGCGCCCTCCGAGTTCAGCGACGGTGACATGTGATCGACCGATTGGCGGGACTGCAAGCAGGCCGGTTGCTTCGGCGTGTGTCGGAATGAGGATAAGTGTCTCTTGCGCGAACATGCCCTACTATCGCCTGATTCCACCTCAATTGTCTACCCCCTGTCACCCTGATTTTCGAAAGGAGTATCGGGTATGGGCACCGTTTGGCAAAATAGTCGTCGTCGCTGCAAATCAAAGGAGCGAAAACAATGACAGTTTTTCGAGCGAGATGTCAACTCATGGGGGTTGTGCTGATTCTCGCATGTGCCTCGGAAGCCAGAATCTCGTCTTTGCACCCTTCCCCTATGACATTGGTCTGGGTGTTGCGGTAGGTATTTGTCTGGACGTCGCATCAGAGTTCTATCTGCCCGACAAGCGCGCGATTCGTGTCAACATCGCTGATCCCATTCTGGCTCAGTCAACAATGCTCGATAATCCCTGCCTTATTCAATACACACCTGTGGTGCCGTTTGGGCAAGTGACACTGAGCATGAGCATTCCGCCGATTCCCGTGCTGACAGGTCTTGGTGCCTATTTCATTGGAGTCACAGCCAGCCCTAATTCTCCTGGCAGTATTTGATCGATCCTCGGGCCTCAGCGATTCGTTATTCAGTAGTTGCTGTGTAGTCGCGCTGCCACTGAAGTGCATCCCGAATGGTGGCTGTGAGATTTCGGCGGGTGTGCCCCAGTTCGCTGGCGGCCTTTGTACCGGGGATGTCGCGGCATTGAACTCGCAGCATGTAGAGCGAGCCGATTGAAAACCGTGCGCGATTTCCAGTGATACGAGATGTGAGCGCTGCGAACGGGACTGCGACATAGGCCAGCCACAGTGGGATCTTCAGTCTCGGAGGGCGGTGCCCTCCTGCATCTTGGACCGCTTTGGCGACCGATGAAAAGGATGCCCAGCTGCCGGGAAGAAGGTAGCGTTCTCCGGGACGACCTCGTTCAATCGCTGCGATAGCAGAGGTGCAGACATCTCGGACGTCTACCCAGTCAAAACCTGTTCGGAGGAGAGCCGGCATGGCGCCTCGGGCAAAGTCATCGAGCACCTCTCCCATGCGAGATGGCTTGGTGTCGTGGGGGCCGAGGATCCCAGTTGGACTGAGGATGGTCGCGGAGAGTCCTCGACCACAGGCCTCCAGCACCGCCTGCTCTGCCAGAGCTTTTGTGTGGTTGTAGGGGTGTGATCGCGGGTCGAGTTCCAAGGGGCGGTCTTCTTCAAGTGGCTCACTTGTGGGATGCATGCTCAGTGCGTGAAGTGACGAGAAGTGGATGAATCGGCGGACCCCCTCGTCTTCTGCGGCGCGGAGCATGTTGCGCGTGCCTTCAACGTTAATGCGCATCATGATGGGGGCATCTCTGCCCTCGACTCCGATTGCGGCGGCACAATGAAACACCACGCTGCACCCTGCAACGGCGTTGGCCAGAGAAGCGGGATCGGTGACATCTCCCTTGGCGAATTCGCACGGCAGTCCGTCGATGGCGGAAGTCTCCGAACGCACCAGGCAGCGCACCCGATAGCCGTCGTCAAGCAGATGGCGCACCAGGTTGGCGCCGAGGTGTCCAGATGCACCGGTCACAAGGACAAGGTCATGGGGCATTTCGTGGGGGCTCATGGCGCGATTCTACAGGTTTTTGGGGAAGGGGTGTGCTGCGTCTGTGGGCGGGCGTAGAATGCCAACCATGCGTCAGTACCTTGATCTTCTTCGCCACGTTCGAACCAACGGTCTCTCAAAAGAGGACCGAACAGGCGTCGGTACATTGTCCGTCTTCGGCTACCAGATGCGCTTTGATTTGGCGAATGGTTTTCCAGCAGTCACCACCAAGAAACTGCACATGCGGTCGATCATTCATGAGCTGCTCTGGTTCTTGAACGGTGACACAAATGTCGCGTATCTGAATGAGAACGGTGTGACGATCTGGGATGAATGGGCCAGTGAATCGGGAGATCTCGGCCCGGTGTATGGAGCACAGTGGCGGTCGTGGCCGACGGCCTCAGGTGGTTCAGTCGATCAGCTTGCTCAAGTGATTGACGGTATCCGAGAAAACCCGAATTCGCGCCGTTTAATTGTCAGCGCGTGGAATGTAGGCGAGCTGGATGCGATGGCACTGCATCCCTGCCATTGCTTGTTTCAGTTCTACGTTTCAGGCGGACGACTCAGCTTGCAGCTCTATCAACGCAGCGCCGATGTGTTTCTTGGCGTGCCCTTCAACATCGCCTCCTATGCACTGCTGCTTCACATGGTTGCGCAGCTCTGCAACCTGCAGCCGGGCGAGTTCGTCCACACGTTTGGTGACGTTCACCTCTACAAGAACCACATTGAGCAGTGTGAGCTGCAACTCAGTCGTGAACCACATCCTCTCCCACGCCTTGAGCTCAGCCCCAACGTGAAAGCGATAGATGGCTTCCAGTTCGATGACATTGCGATTTGCGGTTATCAGTCTCACCCGCGAATCACAGCTCCGATTGCGGTTTAGGCATGCAGGTGTCGATCATTGTTGCCATGGATCAAAACGGTGTCATTGGTCGGGGAAATGATCTTCCCTGGCGTTTGCCCGCTGACCTTGCCTGGTTCAAGCGTATGACCATGGGCAAGCCAATCATCATGGGGCGCCGAACCCACGAGTCTATTGGGCGCGCGCTGCCGGGGCGTCTTAATGTGGTCCTGAGTCGGAGTGAATTGGCATTGCCGGATGGATGTGCCTGGGCCGCATCGCGGGAGGCTGCTCTGACCCTGGTCGCAGAGGAACCTGAAGTGATGGTAATCGGCGGTGCAGCGATCTATGAGCTTTTCGCGCCGATTGCCGATCGCCTCTACCGCACGACGGTGCAGGCCGAAGTCGAGGGCGACGTGTACTTCCCGGATTTCACCCTGGACGGTTGGAGCCGAACACTGCACGAGGCGCGAAGCCGCGACGAGAAGAATGGCTTTGACATGCTGTTCGAAGTGTTCGATCGCTGACGCCCGAGTGTCACTCGATATCGTTTGGCAAATCGTCAGCCGGTGCCGTGATCTCACCCTTGAGATTGAGGGGCATGAATGTGCGGACAGCCTCCGAGGGCAGCCCCATGGCAAGGAGGTAGTAGAGCTTCGTCAGGGCTGCTTCGGGAGTCATGTCGCCGACTCCAATGGCTCCAGCTGCCTCGAAAGCGCCGCTTGTGGCGTAGCTGCCCAACTGCACTGTGGCTTCCGCACATTGACTTCCCATCGCAACGACAACACCTCGATCACAGGCGTCCGAGATGGCATCGATGAGATCGTCCGCATCGGCGGGACCGTTCCCTGAACCGTAGGCGAGAATGACGAGTCCTTGAAGTGGGGCCTGAGTCGCATTCCTGACAGTGGCTCCGGTAATCCCCGGGAACAACTGAAGCGCTGCGACGTGTGCATGTCTTAGCGGGCGTTGTCGAATAGGCGTGCCATCGTGGGGCCGTAGCAGGCTGTGATTGATCTCGATGCTCGTTCCGGCCCGACCCAATTGGGGGAAGTTGGGCGATCGGTAGGCGTCGAGATCATCGGCAGACATCTTGACTGTTCGGTTGCCCCTGAGGACCCGATCTCCGAAGACAATGCAGACCTCAGCAATTG
>PVBE012250165.1_pt1 | contig 23169 bp, 28 predicted proteins | sample 1631181 | NCBI WGS metagenome assembly PVBE01 (sample SAMN08397723, study PRJNA350692) | Marine metagenome, whole genome shotgun sequencing project. | isolation source: water | place: Pacific Ocean | collected 2012-04 | reverse complement strand
TAACAAGCGAAAATAGTGGTTTCGCCGTTCCAGGTGCGGACAGTGCTTTATCGGATCCGGCTCTCGCTCCCGCGGGAACAACAGGAATTCTTAATAAAGACTATTATGTTCCAGGCGGACCGGTCAATAACTATTCCGCGACGAAGGGTCTTCTTGTTTCGAGTATGTTAGAAGGGGTTCCTACTCGAACTGCAGAAACCGGTCAATCAGTTGTTAGTATTTGGAACAATCAAATACCCTTTCCGATTGTGAATGACATTCTAGGATCTGTCGGTCTGGGTGAAAACCTATGGTTGACAGCCCTGTGGGGTGTCAATGGACCACCGCTTTACGGAGCCCAGGTATTTAATCCCATTATCGCCAACCAGAGTTCTACGGGAGGTACACCTCTCCTTTGTACGGATCCGAGCGGCGTCACGATAATTCCATGTCTTGACACTGCTATACCACCTCCCATGTTCTCCAACAATCGGCTCACGGGTGTTAACGGTACTCAAAAGTTTATTGGGGGTAGCTTGGTTGATTTTACACCTGACAAGCCTGTCCCAGAGCCAATCGAAGGCAATCCCGTGTCCAATATTGACAATCCTTATTTGTTCCCTAAATTTAGAGGTTCCGGTATCGGTTATGGAGATGACGAGATGCGTCAGCAATTAAATTTGGGCCAGCTGCCCATGGGTCAGTCAACAACAACGAGTGGGTTTGGTACACCGACTTTTGGCAAAGAAACACAAGTATTGGACCCATCGACTGGTCAATTTGTCTCGATCGCACCCCAGACCGCTGTACCGGTAACTACTACTGTTTCTGATACGGAGAATATTGGCCTGTATAGTCAAAATCTCAATGGCCTGCAGCCCGTAGGCCGCCTGTCAACCAATGCCGGTCTGATATTACGACTAGATAAGGACATCAATCCACTGTTTGGACGTCCAAATACCTTTTTACAGGGATGGGTAACCAGAGGATCGAAAGTGGGTTCGAAAATTTAAACTTAATTCAAAAGAGTTAAGTTACCAATTAATAAATGGAAGCTTATCATGAAAGATTAGTGAAAACTATCTCAGATATACGAGGCACATCAGAGAAGAGAAGTGTAGAAATTCTAAGAAAATGTATCCATACTATAGCAATTGCAAAATCCATTGATCCAAACAAAATCAAATCTATGATCTTTACCGAAGATTTCATGGAATCATGTATTTTTTCCGACTGTAGTGAAATGGAATTAGAAGAATGTCGAAAATCATGCCATTGCGTCGAGTACCACGACGGAACATGTGTTTCCAGATACATCAAAGACGCAAGATCTATTAACAGGGATCCCGACAAATACGCTAAAGGATTAAAGACGAAAGAGCTCGAGGAACTATTGGAGTTAGCTAACTATTTGTATCATAATTTCGAGGGTGGAGGTCTGTCTGACAACGCATTTGACGGTCTGGAATTCATTCTGAACAAACGAAAAAAGACTCGGGAGCGTAGGAAGCTTCATATGGGAGCCCTCCCTGTCAAGAAAATACGAGCAGCGTTGCCGGTTCCTATGCCATCATTAAACAAAGTCTATTCTGGAACAAAAAAATTCAAACAGTTTTTGGTGAATTCCCCGGGAAAGATCCATTGGTCGGTTAAACTAGATGGAATTAGTGCCTTGATAGTTTATAAAAAGGGTAAAGTGCACAGAATATTCACTAGAGGTGATGGCACTACCGGAGGGGATATCACATATGTGAAAGAATACATAAAGGGCGTTCCAAAATCTTTGGGTGATGCGGAGGCTGATATGATGGTCCGGGGGGAATTAGTTATATCTCGGGAAAAATTCAGGAGCGCTTACGGAGAACTTTACAGCAATAGTCGTAATTTTGTCAATTCGCAGATCGCATCTGGAAAGATAACTAGCTTTCTTCCAGATGTGGAATTTGTGGCGTATGAGCTGATTAAGATGAATGATAGAACGGATCTTCCCAAGCCAATAAGCCGATACGAAATTCTTGCTCTGAATCGATTCAAAGTCGTAGAACACGGTGTACTTTCGGGAAACCTCATGTTTGATACGTTAATGCTCTACAAAGAAAAGCGGGTCGACAGTACGTATGATATAGACGGATTAGTTCTCCAGTATGATATAACGCTGCGGGTTTCCGATGTTCTTGTGAATCCAACCCACGCGGTCGCGTTTAAAGCCATTTTGGAAGAGCAAATTCGCGATACACGTGTGACAGATGTAGAATGGCGAATTTCCAGATATGGTCGGTACGTTCCTGTTGCAATCTACGAAAGCGTATACATTGATGGTATTCGACTACATCGAGCAACAGCGCACAACGCAGCGCACATTAGAGATTGGAACATGGGAGAAGGAACGGAGATGCAAATCAGGCGTGGCGGAGACGTTATACCGGTCATTCAGAACGTTATAGTTGATCCAAATGTTAACCCTATCTTTCCGGGAGACGAATATGAATGGCACTGGAGATCAAATGATAGAGGCGACGAAATAGATATTGAACTAGACGAAATAGATGGAAATCAAGAAGTAGAAAGAGCTCGTATTTTGCATTTCTTTCAAACAATCCAGGCAAAAGGTATCGGACCTGCGACGGTTAAAAAGTTCTATGATGAGGGATTAGACACAATCAAAAAAGTCACGAAAGCTAGCGACACTCAAATGCAAAAAATCAAAGGATATGGAAAGAAAAAATCCAATACTATTTACGATAATATCCGAATATCTCTTCGGACAACTCCCCTTGACCGCTATCTTGTCGCAATAACTGGAGTGCCACTTCGTGTAGGACGTAAGCTTATTAAGCAATTGCTCCAAGTGTTTCCAGATCTCTTGGAAAAGGCATATACGACGGATGAGATAAAAAAGAAGATGAACAAGCTCAAGAAGGCAAAAAAGCTTCCTGGATTTGGTATCAAACGTATTGCGGCCATTTCAGATGAAATACCCAAACTTCGCAGAATGCTTCTTGACATCAATGAAGAAGATATTCGATATGCGATGCAAGAAACCGCAAACAAGCGGGCAAGTCTGAAGAAAAAGGGATATGATCAAAAAGTCGAAGGAAAAACTTTTGTGCTTTCTGGATTCATGTCAAACGTGCCGTACAAACTCGAAGATTATATCTACGACAATATGGGCACCATTTCATCTACAGTTACAAGCTCTACGTCAATATTGATAGTCCAAGGACTTGGTACTGTTACCAAAAAGATGGAAAGAGCCCACGAACTCGGAATTCCTGTAATGACTGTCGAAGAATTCATGGATTCTGTTTCCAAGAGATAAGAAATTTTATTATGAAACGAATAATAAAATGCCAACAGTGAATGAATTAAAAGCTGAAGCAAAAGAGCTTGGTCTGAAAAGAATTTCCAGATTGAGGAAAGCCGAATTAATTAAGGCTATCGAAAAGGCGAAAAAAGCAAAGTCCAAATCAAAGAAGTCTAAATCCAAATCGAAGTCCAAATCAAAGTCCAAATCAAAGTCCAAATCAAAGTCTAAATCGAAGTGTGCTGGTGTTCTATGCTCGGAAAACCAGATCTGTAATCCAAGAACCGGTAGATGCGTTCTCCGAACAGGTAAAATAGGTAAAGGGCTAGTAAAATCTGAAAAGCCAGCAAAAAAGCCAGCGGCAAAGAAGGGTTGTTCGAGGCTCAGAAAAGCTGAGTGTTTGAAGATGGATGGATGTGAATGGAGCGGTGGCAAATGCCGAGCTTCTAGCATGCCGAGACCAAGAGAGGGGATAGAAGTGCACCTGCTCGCCCCAGAGAAATCAAAGTCGAAGAAATCAAAGTCGAAGAAATCAAAGTCGAAGAAATCGAAAAGGGGAAAGAAGAAGAAGTACTTTATCTATCCTTGCGACATGAGGAAGGCGGTTGCAAAAAAAGAGGTCTACCTGGCCGATGATGAAATTCTCACGTATCCTCAAGCTAAGATAGACGGTGTGCCACAGGGTTGGGATACGTTCACACTAAAGAAGGGAGCTCTGCTATTCAGAGGCGAGAAAACCACACGTAAAAATACATTGCTCGATAATATGAAAAGGGGAGAAATCAAACCTACTTGGTACACGGACGTTTTGTCAAACGCTGTTGGTTATATGCCCACAGCCGCCGGAAAAACTAAAGGTGGATATTTGTACGTGTACGAAGTAACAAAAGATCTAACGTTGTTTAATGTAAATAGCGCGAGAAACATCAACCAACTGATTCATCTTGCATATGACAGAAATACAGGCACTCTCGACGAAACTCCGTATTGGATGCATTCGGATAGGGATGGAACCAAAACTGCTGTGAAGCAAGCTAAGCTAAGAAGTGGAAATTGTCTATACGAAATGTTGGACCGGACATTTTTGAGCGGAGGCTTGCATGTACAAAGTTGTTTCAAGCACCGCCCAAGCAACAAAGGTCTCTGCGAGAGAGTCAAAAATGGCACTCTCCTTCCGACAGATATGAATAGAGGCAGTGTTGTGGGGTTTGACAATATATTGTCAGACTGGTTATGTCATAACGGATTTGACGGATGGCATCAGGGACCCGAAGCTAAATCTCAGGTTGCCCCAGAGGAGATGATATGCAAACCCAAAGATTGTTTAAAATTGGTCAAAAGAATCCCCTATCCTAAAGGTTGGGGTGGAGGGCTGGGTCCCCGCGGTGCTGCCAACAGGAAAAAAGCATCGCTAATGGCTGTCGATGTCTTAAACAAAATGGGGATAGACCCAATGACATACTATCAGTATGCAAAAAGACAAGGAGGGGTATGGGAAGTAAACCGGTATTATACGTAGTTGTAACTTGTAAGAATTACAACTAGCTTATTTCTTGAACAGTCTTAAATGTTTCAACAGCTGTTTTTTATGCCATGGTATTCGCGTCCGACATAATGGGCATTTTCTTGATCTTTTTTCGACCAATTTGATGACACAACCCGTGTGAAACAGATGTCCACATGGAAGAGCGACCACCGTTTTACGAGAGATCTTTTCAATACAAACTCTGCATTTTGTCATTTTTTTGTTCACACTTAGCTATTAAACTGTAATTCATTCACTTGGAATTTTATCTTTGCTAAATAAAATGCCAACAGTGAATGAATTAAAAGCTGAAGCAAAAGAGCTTGGTCTGAAAAGAATTTCCAGATTGAGGAAAGCCGAATTAATTGATGCTATCGAAAAGGCAAAATCAAAATCAAAGTCTAAATCGAAGTCTAAATCGAAGCCTTTGATAGATTTAGCGTTGGCACAACTGGTAGCAGACTGTAAAGCGCTAAATCTAGTTTATGATAAAAAGACTGGAAAATGTCGCTCCAAGAAGTCTCAAAAGTCCAAAAAGTCTAAGAAGAAATCAAAGAGTTCTGGATGTACTAAGCTTCGGAAACAAGATTGTAAAAAAGGATGTGAATGGATTGTCGGAAAAGGTTGCAGAAAAAAGGTAGATGCCCCCGAAGTTGATGCCCCTGAAGTTAACTATGCAGAATTGATGAGGAAATACATTGCCGGAGAGACAGCTCGAAAAACAATCAATAAACTAACAAAGAAATATCGAATCGATCGTTTCAATGCGGTGAAGTTTCACGGCACCAAATTTGGAAAGGTTGGTTTCTTCAGGAAGTGTTTGGAGAATTCGCTCGGTAAAAACTGGCCTGAGCGTGTTTTAAATCCAAAAGACGACCTATCCGACGTTGCGGGGGTATCTAGACTTGGTGTCCCAGGTCGTCAAGGTACGACGATAAAAATTAAAGCTAAATGCTGCGTGGATGGGAAAAAATGCAAGTACTACGCTGTTAAGGTAGCCCCGAAGGGAACCGCATGCGGCGACGGTGCGACAGGCGGAATGGGATTCTTAAAGCAAGCTCGTATGCAGCAATTAGCTTCGGAATATGGAGTGACGATCCCTGTCGACGCTGTGTATTGTGGAAACAAGAAAGAGGTGTCTTTTATGGTAATGGCTCCATTGAAAACGCGATTTGTGGATTTTTACAAAAAGGGAGAGACAATGTCTCCCAAACATCAGCGCCAGCTTTGGGATCTTTATCGAATTCTCGATCAAAAAGTGGGAATTATACATAATGACAGTAACTGTCTAAACGTTATGCTTGACGATGAAGATAATCTCATATTGATTGATTTTGATCGTTCGAAGATTATAGAGAAGAAGGACGTAAAGAAATGGGGTCCGTACATCAATCTAGCCTTCCTTAACAGAGTGAACTGCTTCTTCGCTCACGGAAGAATACCTGGCAGCGAGATTTCCGAGAATTATATAAAGCTCTTCGCACCGACATTGCCAGGAGGGCACGATTTAAACAGTCAGCGCGCTCTTTCGGGACTGCGAGATCGTAGCCAAAACACCGGAGACACACCAGTGAAGAATATCGACTCAGTTGGTATCGAATGGTCAACAAAAAAGAAAAAAAGTAAATTTAAGGTCAAAAAAGGAGACCAACGACACAATGATTGCGTCGCTGCAGCGCGTGGTCTAGGTAAAGATAGAAAATTTAAAAGGGAAATACCGTCTTTATTTGAATTAGCTGCTCGGCAGTTACCTCATACAAGAGACTGGTCTGATGATTCAAACCAGCAACTTAAAGATCTTGTTATGAAACCACAACAAAAAGGTCTCAAAAAGATTATGGGTTCTGAATTAATCGGTAAGATATCTTCTAGGGTTGAACCGGTGGGTGATATAGAACCACTCAGCGAAGATGAAATCAATATTTTGATGAGGATAGCGTTTCGGCTGGATGATATGGACGGCCCGCTGTGGCCGTCAGAGGAGCATTTTCAAAGGACAATGAATGCGGTTTATTCAACGCTAAGGAATTTGCGAGATATACCAGAGGAGAGAGACGCAGACATCCAGTTTTTTCATACATACGCTGATCGCCTCCGAGACGCAAAAGAAACGTATATGCGTAAACTACGTGAAAATTTACAAGCAGTGAAGGATGATATTCATGCTGTTAAAACGGAGGTAGAAAGTGAGGGTAGACCATTTGATTTTGAAAGGGATTTTACGTTTGAAGACGATAAAGATAATATGCTTACTGGTTCCGCGGCAGCGCGCGCCGAAAGACAATTTCTAGATCAGATGGCATTGGAAAATTATAGACATTCACTAGCTCTGGCGGAATCTTATCGCAACGACTTATTTAATTACGCGCATGCATTGGCGCAAAATTTTGCAAAATATGGTGATAATTGGTGGATTATGGACGATTTTGGAGAAAATAATGAACTTTACCACCGTTACAGCAGGCAATGATTGTAAATTACCTTAACAAAGTAACTGTTTAATCTTTCAAAGATTAAACATTTTTGTACATAGGAACTCTTCCTCTGATTAATAGTTCATGTTAAATTGCATAGTAGCTGGTCTCTTTTCTCTTAATTTGATCTTTGGATGTGCTCGAAGACCAGCTGGGTTGAAATCTCCATACAAAGAGTTCCAAATGCTGAGACTGTTGTTACAATCTGCCATTTCACGCAAATTCCGAATTTGACTAGTGATCGACTGAATAACAATCTCAACGATTCTTTTGAAGGGAGTCTGCGCTGGGCGTTCCCACTGCGTACCAACATTGTTGAAAGTGTCTTTTGTGAAGATACCAGCAGGTCGTACACTCTCGACATTCCAAACGCTCGTTATCATTTCTCGTATTTGCCTGTCGTCTACCACGACAGGCCTTCCCGTCAGAGGAGTCAAATAATTAGACACCTCTCTCTGAATGTAGTTGACGGTCTCCTGTTTAAACAAGTCCGAATATTGACCGCAATGAACGTCCTTGCAGTTAAGTTGATTGGCTGACCACCCAATAAATTTCAAATTATTATAATCGTCGGGGCCATTAGAAAGACTTACACCGTATTCCATTTATCTAAGTGTTTTAGATTTTTTTAAAAGCTTACAATAAATGACTGAATTGGAAATTTACTTTCTATATGCAGGAGCTGCTTTAGCAGGTGTCATGGCGCTATTTTGCGCGCTGAGTGGATCCCTAAAAATAAAGCCTAAAGTCTCTAAACTGGTCCTCATTATTGGATGGTCACTTACGAGTCTGAGTATCATAGCTGGAATAGTTCTGAGTTATCTTAAGGAGAGCTTTTGCTGTGGTCGTCAATACACACAAATCTTTCAAACCCCGATGAACAAAGTCAGGGACCCTGATGCACCGAGGGTGGAAAACGTGAGACGGCTAGCTAGAAAAGCTCGCAATGATCGCTACACGCAGAACCAGTACGCAAGGTTCGGTAGACGCAATAACTATGCGTCTCAAAGATACCAATATGCGTACTAAACCAAAAATTGATTATTTTCTTAATTGCATTTAAACCAAACAGCTTAAATACAAAAATGACGGATTTCACTATTCTAGACAAAGTTCTCAGAGGCCTTTCCGAAGCCACTCTGGAAGAAAAACCCACGGATAATACCTGCATGCATAAACGCACTCATAAAGACAGGGATAGATATACATGTTTGGATTGTGGTGAAGAAGTTCCCCCTCCAGCATCTGATAAAATTCCCGCTAAATTGACACAGGGTCGTATTAGACTAGAGCCGAACCGGTGTCAAATTCGGAAAAATCCGGAAAAGACCATAGATCGGGATGTCCAAGCATATAACTTCAGCGAATCGGTCGTTCGCACAGCTAACAGTATCTTCAGTGAAACCACAAATGGTAAAATCTTTCGGGGTAATTCCAGAAAAGCGATAATATTCGCTTGCGTGTTTCACGCATATAAGATTTTGGGTACACCTCAAAGTTGCAATAGCCTGATAGAAACATTTAAACTCGATCGAAAGGTCGGATTAAGAGGTCTGAAGTACGTTGCAATGAACGCTCCGAAGAAATCTAAACTCAGAACGACCCACATCACTCCAGAAGATTTGGTAAAGGAGATAATGAAAAAGTTCTCGGCTACACCCGAGCAAATAAAAGACGTAATATCGCTGTATGCGAAAATCCAGAATCGTTCTTCAATCCTCAATAGATCTAGACCTCAATCGGTCGCCGCAGGATTGACCTATTATTACATTCTTTCCAATCATAAGTCCATATCTTGCCGTGAGTTCACAAAAGAGGTGGAACTCTCAGAACTTACTGTAACGAAGATTACAAAGGAAATATCAAGGGTCCTACACGAACACCATGGATACCCAAACCTGCTTAATTAATTTCATATCCATTCGATTTAAAATTGCAATAAATAAAACATGTCTTCACCATCTAATCTCATAGAATGCAGTGTGTGTCTTGATTCCAAAGAAAAACAAGCCTTTGATTATTTACCTTGTTTCCATTCTTTTTGTCGCGTATGTATCGAGAAATTCCGTGTTCGAACTTGTCCCCTGTGCAGGCGTCCTTTTGGGGTGGATCCCAGCGAATCCAGGACTCAACAAGCTTTTTCAGCTCCGGGGAGATTGGAAGGTCATTCTCTCGTCACTCGTACTTACGTGGCTGTTGAGCATGTTGAAGAGACTCCAAGAGCGAGACGCCGACGGCGTCAACCAAGGAGAAGGGATAGAAGGCGGCAGCGTCCACGTGACAACAGAAGGGATGAAATTTTCCATTTAGAGATGGATGAAATATTACCTGAAAACGAAGAAGAAGAACCGATTCTCACTGAGGATAAAAGAGAACCACAGCGAAGACGTTCCAATCGCCGAAGAGATGCGTATCAACAGCTTAGGCTACAACGTAACTTGCGGACTTCGTAATTTATATTAACTTAATATAAATGTCCAGTGTTCTAGGCTACAGCATTGCTGTAGGATCCGCTGCGATTATAGCATTCATTTGTTGGAAATGCACGCCAATAAGAAGGGGAGCCGATCCACAATAGTTTTTGTCAGGTGCACAAAATCCTTTTTACACCAAAACCGAATCTTTCTTTAAATTTATTTGCTTGAATAAATGACTAAAAAACTAAAACCGTGTAATGCCAACCAAATACGAAATCCAGAAACCGGTAGATGCGTCAAAAAAGACGGAAGAAAAGGGAAGGAAATTTTGATGGAAATGAAGAAAACCAAGAAGTCGGGAAAGAAGCCAGCAGGATGTTCCGGAGTTAGAAAAGCCGATTGTGTGAAAAGGAAAGGATGTAAATGGGAAAAGTGGTGCAGAGCCGATAGAAAAGTAAAGAAGAAGCCCGCCAAAAAGGACCATGGGATCCCGGCGGCAGAGCTAACTAAAAAAGAAATAAAGAAAACAATTGCGCAGCTCAGAGAAGACTGCAGGGCCCTGGGTCTAGTTTACGATAGAACGACCAAAAAATGCCGTGAGAGTAAGAGAAATAAAAGCCGAAGGAAACCAGCAAAGGAGAAAGCCGTGAAAGCCGTGAAAGCAGTGAAAGCAGTGAAAGCAGTGAAAGCCGCCAAGAAAGACGGAGAAGTCGTCAATATCCGGGGCATCGGAAAAGCACATGTTAACACCGAGTCGTACTATTCTGAACGCGATCATGTAAATGTAGATGGCTATACCGAACATTTGAAGGAAGGAACAGTGGTTATGAGACTGAAAAGGCATATATCTTATGGGAGAAGTCATCCTGTTCGATATGAAATCGAATTGACAGGAGAAGACGAGAAAACCGGGCGCAAAGTGCAAAAATTTTTCTCCGCCCCGAGCTCTAAGATCTATTTTAGAGAAGCAAATGATGGCCTAAACTTTGTCATAGATTACGCTGGAAATCCCAGTGAGGGGTATCCAGGTAAGACAGCAGAGATATCTCTTAATGAAGAAGGAGAGAAAAGAGTCAAAGAATTTTTTCCTCAGTGGAATAAGGAAAGGTTTAAAAAGAATTTTGCTTATTAATTCTTCAAAATTTACTTCGTAATCGAAATAAATTGTCAAGGGCACAAAATCCTTTTAATTTATTTGCTTTGATAAATGGCAGCAGCGCTAACTAAAAAAGAATTAAAGAAAACAATTGCGCAGCTTAAAAAAGACTGCAAGGCCCTGGGTCTAGTTTACGATAGAACGACCGGAAAATGTCGCGAGAAATCTCTGGCGGACAGAGCGATAGAAAATATAGATGCTGAGGCTTTTGCAGGATTACATGTACCCACTTATAGTGAATCCCCGGACTCTCCCAAGAGAGTTCACCCAGTGGCTGGTGCGTTGGCCAAACAAATTAGGGAAGCTCGTCCTCAAGTTTCAAGTGGGGCACTACAGAGTAAAGAGCTAAATACGGTGCTCTCTCGTATGCTAAAAATTAGCGACTTCGGCCCTTCATTTCATGAACTCGGTCGTGCTAACCATTATGGGTCAGATTTAGTCGAATCAATAAAAGAAATGATTAGACTTGGTGCATTTCACGGATGTGGAACTAGTAAACCGACCGCCCTCGTCGCCGGCATGCGCGTGACTGCGCGATGGAAGACGGGGGGGCGTCACTACCCCGGTCAGGTCGTGCGGCAACGCGCGGACGGCACGTGCGACATCCGGTTCGACGACGGCGACACCCGGGAGGCGACGCCCCTCGCCGAGATCGACGCGACCGGCGCGATTGCACCTCGCTCCGCAACCCAACCCCAGAAAATAACCTATCATCCAAAGGAGGGTTGCTGGCTCCCCGTTGTTTTCCCACCTGATCTCCCCATGCCCAAGCTTGGTGACGAACGGGTTGGATGTAAAAATAAGGATGTGTTAACAATGGAACCTTTTGGAGTAGATGATGAGGTTGTCCGCCTAAATATTTTAAATGATGCTGGTACAATTGACTATTGGTGTTTGTCAAAAGATTTTATCAAGCATTATTGTTCACAAGCAATGATAGATAATCCTCCATTTTGTGAATGGGTTCCGTTGAAGGGCCCCCAAGGAGAGGAGCGAGACATGGACGACTCTGGTCACGGTGGAAGTTGTGGAAATCTTAAACTTTTACAGATTCCCAGTCGCGGTGGGGAAACGTGGATGATTACAGTCAACCTCGGGAGACAGCTACTAAAGGCTGCAAACTCGCGAGGCTCATTAGAAGTATCAGTCAAAAGGATAAAGCAAGTGGCAGTTGGAGCGACACATGACCAGGCAGGAGGTGCAAGTACTTCTCATGGTAACACCAGGCATTGGGTATGGGGATGTCGTGGCAGTTGCAAGCAAGTTCAGTTTAGCAGAGCCATTTTGGAGGGATCCTGTGAGCACATGATTATGAAAACGTTGAATGATAGAAACATTTTCCCTGACTCTTTGAGACACGCCGGTGAATGGAGCGTACTTGCGAAAGACGCTTGGAAAATGTCTGCTGTGTTGAGGGCTGAATGCTTTCTCAAAGAAATTCTTGATGACGACAGTTTGCAAAGCAATGCCAAACTTCTTGCTCTGTATCGCACAATGGTTTCATATGAAATCAATAACGACCCTAGCATAAAAGTAGGAGATTGGGTCTGGGTGTATCCCAATCATGACAGGGAAAACTATAGTTTAGGAAGAATTAGTGCAAAACAGACAACCCCTAAAGAATACGCAAAAATAAAATTACGCCCCGACGTTAATGTAAAAACTTTAAAACGTCTTGGGATAAAACCTGTAATTAAAACCATAGTTACAAACGAAGGTAACAATCCTGCTCGTTACTTTCCAGCTTTCGTTAGAGAAGCACTGATGGCAAAGGGAAATCAACGGATGATCAGGTCTTTACAGCCGAGGGCCAGGCCTAATAGGGGTAGTATGTCTTACGAGGCCGCGTTGTCGATTTTGGGATCGAATGCTTATGATGGGGACTCGGATTGAAATGCCGGTGGTGAGGGCTGGAGATGTTTTGAAAATGATGAGGAGTTATTTTCATATAAATTTACTTCGTAATCGAAATAAATTGTCAAGGGCACAAAATCCTTTTAATTTATTTGCTTTGATAATTCTTTTACTTACTCACAATTTATAAACAGGGCCAACAGTACCAACACTCATTCGCCTCACCTTCATCCATATACTTTTTTAGTAAATTTAGATACCCAATGTTAGTTTGCAGGTATGCTAAAAATTCAGTGTATGGAATTTCATATTTACATACCGGACAATGTTCAGACTCGCCGCTACAATCGTACATATTACCAGTATGCTTATAAGTTTTAGCATTTGGACACCTTTCATAGATGTGTCCGTATCCACATGTCGTGAGATTACGATGCGGTATTTTTAATAAGTATCGGTTTTTACATTCTCGACACATTTTACGGTCTTCGTCTTTTCCACATATTTCACATTTATCGGTTTCATAAACGTATATTTCACAATCAGAATCTTCGGATGAGGTTTCTACTTGATCATTCATTTTAAAATATTAGTAAATTTTAAAATAGTTATACTCATTGCAATCGAAATAAATTGTTAATATCTGAACGAAATATCTTATTTCTTGGTCTTCCTAAAAGATCTAACTAAAGCGTAACCGCTACCAAGAACAATAACTCCTGAGAGTCCAACTAAGATCCATCCTTTCGTGTTTGCTTTGCATTTGTCAGAATTAGCCGCTGATACGATGGAGATCGACAGCCAGAGGGATACCCCTCCCAGAAGCAAAGCCATGGACGCCATTGCTTCTTTGGAAAAACTACGCTGAGACATTCCATTCGACATCATAAAAAAAGTCATGGTCATGGCAAATATTGCTGCATTGAGAGCAAGTAAATATCCAAGCGAATGGTTCATAGAAGTGTCTTCACACTCGTTGTTAATATTAATGGACAAAAGTAATCCAATGCTAGTTGCAGAAAAGAGGCAAAGAGCTATCATGATGTGAGTTAGATTGAACATTTTATATTAACAAAAACTTTTCAAAAAGAAATGAGTGAATTGTGGAACACACTATCGCATCCGGAAACTTTCGAACAGATGACACTGCTAATACAGAATAGGAGTGTACAGTCTGATGTCCGCGGTTTTTTGGCAAACATTAATAGCGCGAGAAAACCCCAGACTTTACTGTCCGCTTGGCTCATATCTCGTTTTCCCGAAACTGTGGAAAACACAGCCAACGAGGCGCTTCTCATGGCTGCAAATAATGTTAAGAATAAATGTTCAGACGGCACGATCAGCCAATATACATTAGAAGTGTATGCTAATGCCTTAGACTGTTGGAAACGAGCAGACAAACCAAATCTAGAAGAACAACTAAAGATAGCATACTGTTCATTGTACGACAGGAGTTTGGAGACACCTGATAGCAACGTCGTGCTTCAAGAAACACGCCGAGAACTGCTAACTCAAGCTAGACTCGTTGGTGGCGAAGAGTTGGTCTCTGCTATTCTTGCATCGGTAAGAAAATAAATAGACAATAATAAAATGCGCCGAGTGGTAAAATGTGCCTTCAATGGATCAAAGAGATCCCAAATTGTGAAGAGAGCCACTAAGTTCTGCGAAGGCTATCCTGTTTACGAAACAGACAAAGACAAAAAATGTCACAATAAATATGATTGTGAAAAGGAAGCATGGTGTTCGGAAGTAACACCAGTTTTGCTCGAAAAAAGCGCCCGAAAATAATTTCATAGATTGATCTGTAAAATTAGTTGAACTATTTCGATTCATTTGTAACTTCTTGTGTGTTTAGGAGAAGCGCGAAAACCAGCCAGGCAATGAGTGGAGCAATTAGAAGCTTTCCATACATCGAATTAACAGCGAAGACCATCAGAGAAACTGCCACACATGCAAGAAGCACAAAGGCCGCTCCCTTTTTATCCTTACCACATCCATAGACAACAAGCCATAATGCCAGCATTATGGCAAGCGCCGCGTTCATTGTATGAACCAAAATCTTATTACTAGATTTGCGCACCGAATAGTACCATCCAAGTCCAAACAACAGATACAGGATGGGCCAAATCGCCGAGAAGACCCATGATGGTGGTCGAAAGGCTACAACCGACCCGGCTGATTTGCCGGGTCTACAGAGAGATGCGGTTGCGAATCCAATAATCATTGGGATCATTATAACAATAATATTTGCGTCAAATGTCATTTATTTGAAAAACAAATAAATCACAAATTTACGGATCTGGCCCCCGATTACCTAAGCTAACTGGATTGAATATCATTTGCGGAACACCGACGACATATACCAGATCTTCAATAGTGATTTCTTCCGATTCTGCCAGACACAGAATGCATTCCCCTGACTCAATCTTTGGACCATAAACCCCGAAATCTCGGCGGTTATATTCTTCTTCGGACACTCTGTCCAACAATAGGAATTTTCCGTTCAATTCATCAGAACCATTGGGTAGATTTCCGTGAATTTCTGCATTCCATTTTTGTAAAACTGCCATAAAAACCATGTTTTCTTCGCTGTCAAAAACTTATGAAAATCAGTTTTCATTCTAGTGGATACACGACACGAACTGGGGTATAATGAGAACCGTTCCAATTCAGGAAAAATATGGCCTCTGGTTCACCATCCGTGCAATCGACCTCGTGGTTTGTATTATTCACACCCGACACGTTAATTCTGATATTAAACAGTTTAGACATGACCGAAATCTCCATCGCGCCACCCCACGCAGAGGGATGGCGCATTCTTGAGATATATCCAGACGACGGCATTCTCATATCTTCGGCTACCTGCTCTACCCACCATTTAATCGTCTGATCGTTTATTTTATAATTCGGATTGTGATCCATAAAAGTGGTGATCTTTAACCTCAACACGTGTGAATCTCTAAAATGGATTCCGTGTTTTGTAAGCAAATTGTGCATTGAATCAAATAAGCAACTCATTTTGTTCAAAAAGTAACTCGTTTAAATATCATAATAAGATAAACAAATGGATCCAAAGAAAGCAAACATTGTGTTAGATCTCGACAATACATTGCTCAGTGCATTACCTACCGAGGAATATCCCTTTAAGGCTCACCCATTTCCCGATGCTGGCAAAAAAAAGAAGTTTAGAGACGCTCTCGGGTCTTTTAAAACTCATAGCATGGACGATACGTTCGTAGTTCATGAAAGACCTGGACCCCAATCGTTTCTGGATTTTCTGTTCAAGAACTTTAATGTTCATGTCTGGACAGCTGCGTCTCATGGATATATGGCGGTCATAATAGATAAGATCATAGTTCCGGTTGACAAGCCAAATAGGCAACTGGGGTGGGCTCTCTGTTCGTACCATGGCAAAAGATCCAAGAAAAAGTATAATGGCCCTAAAAACCTAAAACTTTTGTTTGAAACATGGAAACTGCCCAATATGAACGATACAAATACTATCATTCTTGATGATCATCCAGGCGTGAAGAAAGACAACGGAGACAAATGCGTCCACGTCATTGAATTCGAACTAGACACAGGTGGTCAATTTGGCGATGAGGAACTAAAGATTGTACAGAACATGAAGAAAGATAACTATCTTACCCAAGCGAAGAAAGCGCTCATGGAATACAAGAAAAGATTTTCGACAGGTGGTAAGGTTGAAAATGCAGCTGAAATTTTTCAAGCATTCAATGCTGAACAACCAAAAAAAGAGTAAATATAATTCTCGGGGAATCATATTCATTTTTCCATAGGCTTACTACACACATTTGTATACCTTTGGCTTGCCTAGTGTGTTTTGAGTCACATATGTTATTCTTGAATGTGTAGGGATCTCCACTTCTTCTGATTCCTCAAATACGAGGAAAGGGCGTTTGCAGCAAGACCTCGTGATACCTAGTCTTGTCCAGATCTTGTCGTACGCGGCAATTCGCAGCTTTTCTTGCGCTTCTTCTGGAGTTTCGGTTGTATCACCGCTCTTCATATTCATTCCTGCTTCAATTTCAGCCGGTATATTCTGCTCTAATGCTTTAAAAGTCAAGTATTTGTTACCAATTACTTTATTACACGAGATACATCTTATTGGAAAAAAGGGATCTGCCATTGTTTGTTAATACAACGTCTCGGTATAAAAAATTCAGTTTTCGTAATGTTCCGCGTTCATGACTGTCAAATTCCATTGTTTAGCGAGTAAAAAATCTTCTCGACTCAATGCAACAACCTTCATCTCAGATCCACTTTCATCAATCTTCCCAACGATCCCTTCCTCTTTGTTTGTACACACAAAATTTGTCTCACTATGCACGAAATATGTTCCGCCTTCAAACTCTTTCAGTCTCTTAAAAACTGCTCCTGTACTTTTCTTTGTACTTTTCTTTTTCTTTCTGGTTGTCCGAGATTTTACGGCGTCTTGGTCCACATCATGTCCGTGATGTTGCAGAAGATATGTTATTAGTTGATATTTTCGACCCTTAGAGGATCTCAGAATCTTTTCTCCTTGTCCATCAACTAAATCTAATTCTTCGCAATCGCGTTTCAATTCGGGCACTTTGCGTTTAGAATAATAAGCAAGTGCCTCTTCCTCGTCGCTAAAATTAACTTTAATGTCTTCGCCATTCCAAATCTTAAGAAGATCTTCGACCGTAACTTGGGCATTGTTTTTTTTGTCCCGGATGTCACACTCAGAAAAGATCTTTCTGATATATCCTAATATTAGTTCATCAAGTTTTGTATTGAAGCTCATTTGCTCTGCTAATTTCGAAAAAAAATATTCATTTTCGAAATGAATACCCCCTGCGGGACTTGAACCCGCAACCCCTCGATTAGAAGTCGAGTGCGCTATCCAATTACGCCAAGGGAGTTTGTATTAGTCCTGAAGTCTTTATACGATTTTATAGATTCTATAAAATCTCATTTTTGAACATCGGGCACCCAGTGAGTGGTGCGTTTGTCTTCGGTTTGTTCTTTCTTCACTTTGTTTCCATCGGGATCCTTTTTCTTCATATAAACTTTCAGGGAGAACTGAAAAGATCCCTCGCTGTCATCTGGAGTCACATAGTCGCGTATAGATACTCCCTTTTTCGCCAAGCTAGCGAGAGGTATTGATCTACAATATCCATATAAACTCTCTATTTCTGGGTCTGTCAAACTTGAAAGTTTTCTGTGTGGCGAGAGTTTAGCCGCATACAAAATCTCACATTTGAGATAATTTCCTATCCCAGAAATTTTTCGTTGATTCATTAGAAGTTTTGGTAAAGACCAATGAGTGTTCTTCGTGAACAAAGCTTTCATTTTTTCCAAAGTAAAGTCTCGAGTCAAAACATCGGGTCCGATACTTCGAAGTTTCTTAGCCATTCCATCTTGATCAACAAATTTTAGGGTTCCAAAGTGTCTCTGATCCTTAAAATAGATACGCTTAACGTCACCCTCATCCGTCTCGTACGAAAAAGATACGTCACAATGTTTGCTGTTTTGTTTACGCCAACACCCACTCATTCCCAGCGTATTGAGAAGATACCAACCGTTAGAAAGTTTCCAGTAAATAAGCTTTCCTTTTGTTTCAATGGATCTGATGAGTAATTCTGTTGACTTGATATTCTTTGCTATGAAATCCCAACCTTCTGGAGCTCCATGCTTTTCGTATCTACCACCGTGAATAGCAATATTCTCGAGTTTTTTCCCACTCAATATCCTGTCTAACTGAGATCCAATAACTTTGACTTCTGGACCTTCTGGCATTTTGGATACTAAAAAAACTTGAAATAAAATCAGTTGTAATAAAATGTCAATCGTTAGAGATAATGTAAATGTGATCAGAGATCAAATAGCGGCCAAAGTGTCGTCAACTCCTTTCTTTGCTACTCAAAACGCGGTTCCGTTAACGGTCACTGACCAGGACACGTTTCCATATCCGAGACACTACAGAGGTATTTATCAGTCGTCTGAACCTGTCGTTTTTGAACGGGAAGCAGGATGGCGACAGCGTCAGGACATGTGCTACGCTCCATTGTACGAATACGAGATTAACACTCCGAGATATTGCTGGCAGGTTCCATGCAGTACCGTATTTCCGTGCCGTAAGGCTATGTCCCCCGAAGCCTTAGCGGTGGCCCAAGAATATAACTGCGTGCCAATATCAAGATAATAAATTTTTGACCGTTTCGTAGGTCCAAAAATTTGCAGCATTCACCAATACGGCCCTGGTAGCACATATTGGATATCCTTTCCAGATATTTCGTTGACCCAATGCTTGTCGTATGCTTATGTTCTGAGCTAACTGACGATTCTTAACCACTTCGATAGGATAAGTCAGTGTCCAATTCGCCAAACCAGCCATGCCTCCAGATAAGAGAACGTGATAATTCTTTTCACGCATGTAATTGTACATTCCAAAATAACTACTCATAGCTACCATTTCACGAGACAGCATCGCAATTCTCCCAGAATTGTTTAATAAGCCGTTGAGAGTAACTTGTTGCTGCGTTTGTCTTCTTATCTTACCGTATTCAAAACAGTACATGAATGGTGCTACGCATACTCCGGCCAATAAACCTGACAAAGCAACGCTGCCAGTATACTTCTGGGTTCTTTCGACCACTGGGAATACGGTGGCGTTGAACACTATCGAGGAAGTCATGGGGAAACGCCATCCTCGATAGTAATTTTTGATTGGTAATCCCCACCAAGGTTTCTTGTTTTGAATCAGCGTCAACGAGGTGTCGAATGGATGACCAACGCCAATTTGGGCGAGTCCTACACAACTTGATGCGATGAAGTCTGTCATTTCTGTTCTTATTTCTTTCTAGAAATAAGAATTAAAACATTCTGTATATGATATACATCACTATAGCGGATAGTACCGACACCAAGCTCGTGTACAAGGTCAACAGACCTCCGTTTACGACTTGTTGTCCATTTACTTCTCTTGTGACAAATGAAGGACGAGTATGATAAAGAATGAGCGCCGTAGAAGCCGTTAAAAGAGCCCAGAAGGAGATGAATAATATGAGACGTACATAATTTCTTCCCTCGCGAGCGCGGATTGATTTTCCGACCCCGACCCCCTTCTGTAAACACATTGGCGAGGTTCCAACAATTGCATATGCTGGTGTATTTGGATCTCTATTAGCGTTAGCGGCCGCAAGTGTGTCATGGCGATTACCGCAGTATATTCTTTTGTTATCAATGGGCCGATAGCCCCTGGTATATTGTGGATCGTAAGGAAGACGCCTTCCTTTTCCAATTCCGACTCTAAAGCAGTCATATCGGGAGCCGTGAGGCTTTCCGGTTCCATTGAGCGCATTATTGCCACAGTACAATCTAGAATGATGAGTTCCCATTTATTGTAGTTTTCTAATTTCGATTTAATGACACTCCGTCTTTTCAAAAAATGTCAAGTTACGGAACAATGATTGATTCCGATCTTTTGCCAGAAAAAACAGCTATATATGATTTATTTACCGCTTATTTTAGCAACCCTATCCTTACGAAGACTAAAAACGAAGATGGCGGGTCCATATATGCAGCTAAGATGAACCTTCTTATGCGAGATTATAGATATCTCATTATAGTTGCTCCCGAAGATCAACAGCCGATCGGATCCACTTTTCGGCTCGACCAAATTAAATGGGTATATCTTCAAACACGAACCTTTGAATACGAAATGAATTGTGCAGACTTTTCTTATATATCAAGCGGACGACCACCATTTGATTCAAGATTGCGTTTAGTCGAAAAGAAAGGGAATATGGCGACATACGAGTCCAAAGATTACCCAAATCTTAGCATGTGTTTATTAGCAAAGAAAGGTAACGAGTTTACTTCTTATCCGGAACTCGGTACGATAGCAGGTGCTCTGGAGACCTTTAGAACTATTTTCCAAATTACAATCTAAAACAAAACGCCCTGAGAGAAAATGGTACTATCGATAGAAAAAGTCTTGAATGGGAAATACCCACCTGCTACCCGCCCTTACTCGCAACTCGAGTTGGCAGAGATTCGCACAAAAAATCTGCGTAGACTCTCCGTGGGCAACCAAATGGCCTGTCACGATTGCGGGCATATATATTTCGCCAAAGAAAATGGCAAGAAAGAAGAACGAATAAAAAACGGAGAAGATGACATTGGTCAATGTTCTGTTTGTTGGAAACTCAAACGGACACCACCCGAATTGCGAGGTCGTGCACAGGATCTCGTGGATGAATATCAATATCACTTTAGCGACAAGCCCGCTAAATGGTCGCATTATATTGTGCATATAGAGCAAACTTATTACAGATGGCTCTATTTGAATTTCGAGGAATGCCAAACCGACAACCGCGACCGAGACAGGCGTCGCAACAACCGAGGTTATAGAAATGAGGGACACACAGCATCTTTTGGAGGTGGTCGTGATAATCGCCGAAATAACCGAAATGAAGGTCGTGGCGGCAATCGTCGAGATAATCGGAAAAATTCAAATGGAACGGACCAAGTGGTCGCCCCAGATCTTGAGAGTAAGACAGATTTTCCTGGATTGGGATGAACTAGTTTTAAGACCGAGAGGTGTTAAAAATATACCAAGAAGCTATGTTAAGGGACTCGTGCCCAGATAAATATATTGGTGTTTATAGGTGGTCCCGGATCGCCATAGTTGAGAGGTAATGGAAAGGTATAAGGTTGGGTAGCCATGTCACCTACACCTTTTACGGATATTTTGGGGCCTAATTTGTAATATGGATTGACATCTGAGAGAGCTGGACACTGTTGACCGCTGCATCCCTGTAAAGTTGTACAATTTTGACAGTTAACATTACAAGAACCTTTAGCCTTGCCACCAGCACAAGTGGGTACTTGATCCTTCCAACTATTCAATGCAAAATTCTTTACATCTCGTTGATTGAAGCATCTTTTTCCACCACATCCTGTTTGAATATTGAACCATTTGGTAGACATTTATTGAATGAATAAAAAAGGAAATATATCTTGTGGTGAACTCGCTCAATTTGAGTTTAAAAAAAGTTACTAATAAGTAGTAATGTTGCTAGAGATTCTAAATTCAGTAGAGCCTCGCTATTCCATAACGGGGTTATATTATTTCCATCCCTGCGTCCATCGAAATCTGGTATTTGCTCTCCTCGTCCGGAAAATCAGATTGCGAATTGCATTTAACAGGCTCCGCGTGTCCGAGGAAGAGGAAGACTGGTGTATATGCGAAAAACAAGAGAATACAACGCTTTCATCGATGAAAGAAAAGTTTACACAGATTCTATCCTATCTAAGGCGATGGGAAAGATTGTTAAAATGAATAAGATTCCTTCTAATCAAGCAAGAAAGCGACCTGAGATCAAGTTCGCGGATGAATTTCTCAAAGGAAAAATTCAATCGATCGCCGAAACATGGAAAGATAAGTGTAATACGGAACAAGAAAGATTGACTGCACATGGCACCCTCGCGGCCCAAGTAGCAGCTCTTTGTATGGACATTGTAGTTATGTATTCCGGAGATGACGTAAAGAAGCTTGGTGGAACTGGTGGAGTGTACAAGCTAAATAAGTACTTGGCATTGCGTCAGCTATGTGAAAGACAGATTGCTGGTATCCAAGAAGGCCATTGGGGGCTGACACCGGAATTCGCCAAATCAGATCCGTTCATTTCGACGGTAAAATTAAGCCAAGGACTATTTATCACTAGAGAAGAGATAGCCGACTTTTTGAACGTGGTTGAGATCTTGGATGCACCAGAAGATTCCGAGACTTTGGATTGCGAACTATCCGAAGCTCTTGGTGGCCAATCCAAGTCCGAGGAGTCATCACAGAAGTGTGAAAGCGATCTTAAAGATTAACGAATAGAAGAAAATGGATTGTTACCAGAGAACTTGCACGGCCATCGAATCTGAAAAGATAGATGGGAAATCACTTCCATCTCGCGAGAGATACGAGATATGGGGAGGTGGACATAGAATGACCCGCTTTGTTGAATCGAATGATGGTTGGTTTACCCCAGCAGAATATACTCGGAGCGGACGCCGTCGAGCTGCTTTCAGAAGAAGGCGCGAAGAACGAAAACTATTTGATTAGTTATAATTGCAAATTATAACTCTCTACCTACGACGGCCTCCACCCATTCTAGCTCCACCCATTCTAGCTCCACCCATTCTAGCTCCACCCATTCTAGCTCCACCCATTCTAGCTCCAGTAGCTCTACCCATTCTAGCACCACCAGCTCTACCCATTCTAGCACCACCTCTAGCACCAAAGCTTCCAGTAAACGCACCAACCCCGGCTGGAGTTCCCGCTCTAGCTGCTGGCGTTGGCGTTGGAGTCGGAGTCGGAGTAGGTGTAGGTGTAGGCGTTGGAGTTGGAGTCGGAGTAGGTGTAGGTGTAGGCGTTGGAGTTGGAGTCGGAGTAGGAGCTGGTCCTCCGCCTCGACCCCCAC
>PVBE010052691.1_pt1 | contig 23172 bp, 28 predicted proteins | sample 1631181 | NCBI WGS metagenome assembly PVBE01 (sample SAMN08397723, study PRJNA350692) | Marine metagenome, whole genome shotgun sequencing project. | isolation source: water | place: Pacific Ocean | collected 2012-04 | reverse complement strand
TGTAAGTTGAATCTTTCTTAGTGATGTAAAATCATCTAAATATTGACATATTTGGATGGCAAGTGTTAGATACTGTTGCGTTGATTGTTCTATGATCAAAGACGACTTTGAGCTTGATTAGTCATTGATCAATTTTTCCGTAGTGATGTTTTTACATTCATTGGTTTTAATTTTAATCATTGCAGTAAAGCTCCTGGAGACCCGTCTCGCTTGCTGCCGCGACTCCGCGTTCGGTGATTAGGGCCGTTACGAGGCGCGCAGGGGTTACATCAAAAGCAGGGTTGAAGCCTTCGCTTTGATTGGGAGTGAGTTGCACGGTGGTGAGTTGGTTGTTGCTAGAAGCGTTGTTGTTTCGTCCTTGGATGTGGGTCACTTCCATCGCTGAGCGGGTTTCGATAGGGATTTCTGCGACCCCATCCGAGATTGACCAGTCGATTGTTGAGGCGGGTAGGGCCACATAAAAGGGCACGCCGTTGTCTACGGCCGCTAAGGCCTTGAGATAGGTGCCGATTTTGTTGCACACGTCACCGCTGCGTGTGGTTCGGTCGCTACCTACGACGACTGCGTCAACATATCCTTGCTGCATAAGGTGCCCACCTGCGTTATCCACGATCACGGTATGGGGTACGCCTTCACGACCTAGTTCGTAGGCAGTGAGGCTCGCTCCCTGGTTGCGGGGGCGTGTCTCGTCAACCCATACATGAATGTTTAGGCCAGCCCGGTGGGCCTTGTAAATCGGTGCCAGCGCGGTCCCCCAATCAACGGTGGCCAGCCAGCCAGCATTACAGTGGGTGAGCACTTGTATGGGCTCTTGTCGTCGCACGCTTGGTCTGCCTGCAGCAAGCTTTTGGATGATTCCTAAGCCATGGTTGCCGATGGCCTCACACATGGCCACGTCTTCCTCGGCAATGAGGGCAGACTCGGCTCTGGCGGCCTCTGCCCGCTTAGCTGGTTGAAGCGGTTTTACTTTGTCTCGGATTCGTTTGAGGGCCCAGCGCAGATTGATTGCTGTTGGCCGGGTGGCATTGAGTTGCTTAAAGGCAGCCTCTAGGGCGTCATCGCTGGGGTCTTCTTGTAGGGCCAGCATTAATCCATAGGCGCCGGTGACTCCGATCAATGGAGCCCCACGCACCACCATGGTGCGAATTGCGGTTGCGGCCTCTTGGCAGTTGCTGAGCTTGAGGGTGCTGAACTTGTGGGGCAGCTGGGTTTGATCGATCACGCCGACTGAATGACCATCTTTTTCGAGCCAGATGGTGCGCCAGGCTGTGCCATCAATGTTCATGACATTGCACCATTTAGATGATCCTGGGCAGTGTTGATCGAGTCGATGTTTTGCCTGGGCAGATCCCAATTCTTAAAGCAGTCAGGTTGCATGGCTAATTCATTCTGGTGCAATCGCCCATTACGATATTTGGCTACTAATACATTGAGCCTTGCTGCCCTCATGGTTTCTGCGTTGAAGTCATAGTTGAAGATTAGGTCAAGTGTGGCCTGTTGGTCATTGCTGGGCCCAGTAATCCCGCAGGCTGAATGAAAGCATTCGGCCTGGTCTAACCTTTGCCTGGGGTAGGCCTCTTGTGCTTATGAGTTAACTCTTTTTTAAATTAACCTTATCAAGATAAGCCTTGCTCTCAGGTTTTAAAATATTTTTTAAGCCAGTTAGGATTTCTTCTGTTTCAACCCAATGCAGTGGATCAAGGTGGCTCTTTAGATGCTTGCCCGCTTGAATAGTTTAATTGTTATTTCATGTGGGTACATGCATCTTGATGGTAAACACTTTGCAAGGTATCTGAGAGATTTATGGATTCCTTCTGCTGGAGACCTTGGCCAGTTCAATTCTTTGAAGGTTGAATAGATATTCGCTAATTAAACTCATGACTTGATGTGATACTTTGGTGATCAGTTGTTTGTATGAAGCCCTTGAAGGCTATAAGTATTGATGGAGTTATTGACGGGCTATGCTATTTAAAGCTGAAAGACGTTAATTGAATCGCCTAACAACTTCTCCTCTCGAAGGCGCTCGTTTGGGAGTTTTGGGAGGCAGTGGTCTCTATGCCATCGAAGGCCTTGAGAACATTCAAGAACTGGAGATTGATACTCCTTTTGGAAAGCCTTCGGATGCTTTTCGACTCGGCAACCTTGACGGTATGGAGGTGGTGTTTCTTGCTCGCCATGGGCGTAATCACACTTTTTTGCCTACGGAAGTTCCTTATCGAGCGAATATTTGGGCGATGCGTTCGCTTGGTGTGCGTTGGATCCTTTCGCCTTCAGCAGTTGGTTCATTGCAGGAACAGGTGCGCCCCTTAGATATGGTGGTACCTGATCAATTCATTGATCGGACTCATCAGCGACCACTGACTTTTTTTGGAGATGGGGCGGTGGCTCATGTGGCAATGGCTGATCCTTTTTGCCTCACGCTTTCTCGCTTATTAGCGGATGTTGGCGAAAGCCTGATGCCGGATGGACGCCAATTGCATCGTAGTGGTACCTATCTGGCGATGGAAGGTCCGGCCTTTTCCACTCGGGCGGAATCGAAACTTTATAGGAGTTGGGGCTGCATGGTGATCGGAATGACCAATCACACTGAGGCGCGACTGGCTCGGGAAGCAGAGATTGCCTATGCTTCTTTATCAATGGTTACTGATTACGATTGTTGGCATGGTCACCATGACAGCGTGACTGTGGAGATGGTGCTTGCAAATCTGAGGGCCAATGCACAGGTGGCCACAAAGATCGTTCGGGCAACAGCCAAAATGGTTGCAGATATTCGCCCCGTCAGCACAGCTCACAATGCTTTGGAAGATGCTTTGCTAACCGCCAAAAAACATGTAACTGACACAACTCGCCGCAAACTTGACCTGTTTACAAGGCCTTACTGGGGCAAGTTTGGCGGTAGTTGATGGTCAGTTTTTGTTTTTTAGAAGATCTAACTCTGCATGTAAATCCCCACCCTGCTAGGTAGGGTTTACACACAGAATCTTGACTCTAAATTAAGCTGAACCGACTCCAGTGAAGGAGCCGAAGAAGAAGAGGCCTAGGACTGAGAGGACAGCCATGCCGCCAACTGTGGCCACTAACCATAGAGGTAGGGCTCCTTCTGTCCAACGGCGTTCCCATGAAACGGCTGGAGTGCCGTCTGGAAGACGGTCAGGGATACGTCCGTCAGGGCCTTTAAGTTTCGTACTCATGCTTCAGATCCCTCAGTTGAAGAAGTAGCTGGTAAACAGCACGGCAGTAACAAAAACCAGCAAAAGCCCTAAGTAAAGGCTGGTGCGGTTCATCTCTGCCGGCAGGTTGTTCGGGTTTGGGTTTTGCTCCATGGTTTGGGAGAGTTGATCAGCGACGGATGAGCTGCATGGCGGTTATGGCGCCAAGAAAAAACACTGTGGGTACACCCAGGACGTGTACAGCCAGCCAACGCACCGTGAAAATCGGATAGACACGGACGTTGAGAGCTTGAAGAGGTGCGGAAGAAGATTGAGCCATGGCTTATTGCAGGCGCAGGTCGAGTTGGGATTTGGCTTCGTAGCGTTGGCTAACGACAGGAGCCTTACTTTCGCTTGCCTGGAAATAGGCATCAGGGCGAGGTGTCCCGAATGTGTCATAGGCAAGGCCCGTGGACACAAACAGGTAGCCGGCGAGGAAGATCGCAGGCAGGGTAACGGCGTGGATCACCCAGTAGCGGATGCTAGTGACGATCTCGAAAAAAGGGCGTTCCCCGGTGGAGCCAGCAGCCATGGCCTCAGGCGTATCAGCTTTTAGATCTTATAAGGCTGAGCCTCAACACTGCGTCTGGTGAACGGGCATGGTTACAGAGCGTTGCTCATTTGGCTGAAGGTCAAGCCTTAGCCCACCCAGCGCAGAAGGTGGCCCCGTTCCCCAAGGACAAAGCCCTTGGCTTGGCTTTCAGAGCTGGAGTCGAACAGGATCCTGATCAAGTTCGAGGGCTGTGTGTCGCCCATGGGATCGATCTGCCAGCTTTTACCGTCGTCCTTGGTCTTAATAAGCGTTCCGTTGCCACCCGCTGCCCAGATGCCCCCGTTGGGATCCCAGGAAAGATCCAGATAGTTGTAGCCATTGGTGATTGGAATAATCGGTTTGCCCCAGCTGTCGACGTTTCCGGGTTGATCGTTGAGGCGGATCTCGGCCCCCCTGGCCACCATCCATAGTTCACCGTTGGGTTGATAACCCAGGCTCTGCACCCGCTTGCTGCTCACCCTCTCATGGTTTTGCCAAACATCCTGGCCTATATCCAAGGTGGAGAAGAAATTGCCGAGACTGCTCACGCTCACGTAATTGCCAGCTGCACTGCGCCTGAGGTCGCGCACTGCACCCGCAGCTTCACTCACAGTTGCTTTCCAGGTGGTGCCACCATCGCTTGTGCGATAGATGGCACCTGCATTGGTGGCAAGCTCAGCATTATTGGGACCTAGGTTGGTAATCAGATATGGATCCCCTGGGAGTTTGTTTTCAAGCTTCAGGCGTGACCAGTTCTTGCCTGCGTCGGTGCTGTGCATCACCAGCCCTGGCTGCCCAGCGATCCAACCCTCATTGCCGTTGAAATCGATACTGATTAGCCGGAAGTTTTCCTCCTCTTCAAGATCCAAGCTGCGCTTCTTCCAGCTGACACCGCCATCATTTGATTCCATGATTAAGCGGTTGGTACCAACAACGAAGCCGTGGTTGGCGTCAGAGAAACTGATGTCCAGCGGATTTGACTCAGTGTTCAACTCCAAGGGTTGCCATGGGCTGGTGCTGGCGACCGGAAGCCGGCTGGTGACGCACCCACTGAGGCCGAACCCGATGGCCACAATCAGCAGCAGGTTGAAAAGGTTCGAGAACAGGCGGATCATGGGAGGGATGCGTTAACGCAGTGAGTAGAGGGAGAGGAAGAAGGCGAAGGCCAGAGCCAGGCCTCCAAAGATCAGGACATTCTTTTGTCCAGGTGTTAGGCGGTTGACGCCGATGCCGTAGTTGAGATTCTCGTCAAAGCCGCTAGGTGCACTGCGAGGACCGATGTTTTTGAAGGCGTCGATGCGGGCACGGCATACGGGGCAGCGAAAGTTGGTTGGATCGAGATCCTTGAAAGCTGTTCCGGAAGTGATACCAAGCTTCTTTACTCCTTCCTCTGGGTCATAGACGTAACCGCAACTGCGGCACTCAAAGCGATGGGTGAGCTGATCGGTGTCGGACTCTGCTGAGACGATGGATTCTGTGGCCATACCATCAACGTCAGTTTGAGCAACTGATTCGGCTTCTGTCGAGTCTTCGGCAGATGTGGTTTTGTCGCTCACAGCTGCTCTGTCAGGTGGAATAACTCTATCGGCGTTAGCCCATGGCAGTGAATGCCAGACTGAGTAGCAAGTCGTACTTGTCCATGTTTGCGCTGCCGGGTTATGACGCTTTTCTCGGCTTTCTGCTGATCTCAGCGGCAGTACCGATCTTGGCGCTTGTCACCAACAAGCTCTTGGCGCCTCGCAGTCGCACCGGCGAGCGGGAGCTGACCTATGAATCAGGGATGGAGCCCATTGGTGGTGCCTGGATTCAGTTCAACATTCGCTACTACATGTTCGCTTTAGTTTTCGTCATCTTCGATGTGGAGACTGTTTTCCTTTATCCCTGGGCTGTGGCATTTCATCGCTTAGGTCTATTGGCTTTCATCGAAGCCCTTATTTTTATTGCCATTCTTCTCGTAGCACTGGCTTATGCCTGGCGGAAGGGTGCCCTCGAGTGGAGTTGATTTCATGTCAGTGACCCCCTCCATCGATGCCGTACGTGACTTGCGTGCAGCGAGTTGTGGCCCTGTCGGTGCTCCCAGTGTGACCAGTGAATTGAGTGAGAACATCATTCTCACAAGTCTGGACGATCTACACAATTGGGCTCGGCTTAGCAGTCTCTGGCCGTTGCTGTATGGCACCGCATGTTGCTTTATCGAGTTCGCGGCTCTGATTGGATCACGTTTTGATTTTGACCGTTTTGGATTGGTGCCCCGAAGCTCTCCTCGGCAGGCAGATCTCCTCATCGTCGCGGGCACGGTGACCATGAAGATGGGTCCAGCTCTGGTCAGGCTTTATGAGCAGATGCCTGAGCCTAAATACGTGATTGCTATGGGTGCATGCACGATCACTGGTGGCATGTTCAGTGCTGACTCCACCACCGCTGTGCGTGGAGTCGACAAGCTCATCCCCGTAGATCTTTACCTCCCAGGGTGCCCACCTCGCCCTGAAGCGATTTTTGATGCGGTGATCAAGTTACGCAAAAAAGTGGGTAATGAATCGGTCGCTGAGCGGATCAAGATTGCCCAGACCCATCGCTACTTCACAGTGCCCCATCAAATGAAGCGAGTTGAGCCAATTGTCACCGGGGCCTACTTGAGTGCTGATACCCAGAAAGCTGCTTTGAAGCCTGGTGCTGGGCTACCAATTGCTGCGGAGTTGAATACCACTCAAATTGATACCAGCCCAGCTTCTCAGCCTTCATCAACCTACGAGTCATGAGCGAGACCCCTTCCACCCCCACGGTGCCGGCGGGTCCGGAACCTGGACCTGTAAGCCGGTGGCTCAACCAGCAGGGTTTTGAGCATCAGTTGCTTGAACCTGATCATCTTGGTGTGGAGGTGATTGGTGTGGAGTCGATGTTCCTGCAGGTGATCGTTGCAGCTCTCAAGGCTGATGGTTTTGATTATCTTCAATGCCAGGGTGGCTATGACGAAGGCCCTGGCCAGCAGCTTGTGTGCTTCTACCATCTCGTAGCCATGGCTGAAATGGTTGCAAAGATGGGGGTGGGAGATTCGTCGGTCGCGGCCAAGGTCCGTGAGGTACGTCTCAAGGTGTTCTTGTCCCGTGAAGACACACCTTCGCTCCCATCGATCTACGGCTTGTTTCGAGGAGCTGACTGGCAGGAGCGGGAAACCTTTGACATGTTCGGCATCAACTTTGAGGGACATCCCCATCCGAAAAGGTTGCTGATGCCTGAAGACTGGAAGGGCTGGCCACTGCGGAAAGATTATGTTCAGCCCGACTTTTATGAGATGCAGGATGCTTATTGAGCATTCTTTTTATGCTTTCGATAGAAGCGCATCACCGCTAGGGCAAGGCTGCGAGGGTCATGGCGCAGTGTTGCGCGAGGCCGTTTCCCTTGCAATGGAGCTTGCATCAACTCATAGCCCTTGGCGATCAGTGCTTGAGCATCACAGTTGACCGGTTCAGCACCTCGTGCTTGATAGTGCTTCACCAATGGGGATTCTCCTAGTTCGTCCTGGGCCAATACGGCGTTGAATAGTTTCTGGCTGATGCCCAGGCTGGCGAGTTGGGCTTCGATTGCTCTTAGGTGACCAACAACATCCAGTCCATCTGTTTCGCCGGGTTGAGTCATTAAGTTGCAGATGTAGAGCTTCGGTGCTCGGCTCTGCTGGATGGTTCGAACTAATGCCGGTACAAGCAAATTGGGTAATAGGGATGTATAGAGGCTGCCAGGTCCTAGAAGAATCAGGTCTGCATTAGAAATTGCCTCTAGGGCACTGGGCAGGGCTGGCGGTTGTTCGGGCAAGCAGCCAAGCCTCACGATTGGACTTGGGGCCTTGCCGATTGCTGATTCCCCTTCAATGCGCTGGCCGTTTTCCAGTTCCGCCCAGAGCTGTACATCTGCATTGGTTGCGGGAACCACTTGACCCTGAACTGCGAGCACTCGACTAGACGCTGTGATGGCTGTCTCTAGATTGCCCGTGATGGCTGATAGTGCGGAGAGAAAGAGATTGCCGAAGCTGTGGCCCTCTAGACCACTACCTGCTGAGAAACGATATTGAAACAGTCGTGTGAGCAGGGGTTCTTCGGTGGAGAGTGCAGCCAGGCAGTTGCGAATGTCGCCTGGTGGCTGAACACCAAGTTCACGACGAAGCACTCCGCTACTGCCGCCATCGTCAGCCACTGTGACGATCGCTGTGATGTTGCTGCTGTAGCGCTTCAGGCCACTGAGCAGAGTGGAGAGGCCTGTTCCACCTCCAATGGCGACGATGTTGGGGCCGCGGTTGAGTTTGCTTTTGGCACGAAGGGCGTCAACGAGCACGGTGTCCTTGTCGGGCGCTAGTGCTTGTTGAATCGAACCAAAGCTGCGGCTTTGTCCCCACAGCACTAGGGCGGCCCCGATCAAGACCACCAAGGGACCTGTAATGCTGCGTGGCAGCACAGTTGTGATTGTTCCCAGTAGCCAGATGAGGGTCTCGATCATCCAGTAGATGGGCTTGAGATCCGCCCAGATGGCTGCTCCTAGAAGTGCCATGAGAAGGCCGAGGCCCGAAGTGAGCAGCCAGCGCTTGACGAACAGTCCAGGTAGCAGCCAACTCACTGCTCTGCGAGAACGGATCATTAGACCCCTTTCGCTAGCAGCCTTTATCCCTTTCATACTGGCGCGGCGCTGATGAGAGCGGCGCTGACTAAAGCGGTGTTTGGGCGAGGTCACATGCGCGGGAAGAAACCGGCCATAGGTCTTTCAGGCAACTGTACGAAAGCTTTCCTTCTTCGACATCCCGGGCACAATGACTCGGTTCCCAGCACAGGGTATTTGTGTCAAAAGCCACCCCCGTGGTCGAGATGTGTGATCTCACCATGCAGTGGGGACAATGGCCAGTGCTTGATCAGGTCAACTTGGTCATGCAGCCTGGGGAACGCTTGGCGGTCGTAGGCCCTTCTGGTGCTGGTAAGTCCACGGTGTTGCGGCTGCTGGCAGGTTTGGAGTTGCCTACCAGCGGAGAGCTTCGTCTATTTGGTGAGCAGCAGGCTTATTTGCGTCTTGATCAGGAGCAACCACCTGATGTGCGCCTTGTTTTTCAAAACCCAGCGTTGCTGGCCTCCCTCACGGTCGAGGAGAACGTGGGGTTTTTGTTGATGCGGGGGGGACGCATTAAGCAGAAGGAGATTCGTGAGCGAGCCATAGCTTGTCTAGAAGCTGTGGGGCTTTACGATGTGGCTGATCAACTCCCAGGCCAGCTCAGTGGTGGCATGCAGAAACGAGTAAGTTTTGCTAGGGCCCTGATTGATGATCCTGATCGGGAGAGCGGAGCGATGCCGTTATTGCTTTATGACGAGCCAACTGCTGGCCTTGATCCTGTGGCGTGCACACGAATTGAAGATTTAATTGTTAAGACCACCACCGTGGCCAGAGGTTGTTCGGTAGTGGTGAGCCATGTACGCAGCACGATTGAACGTTCTGCAGAAAGGGTGGTGATGCTTTATGGAGGCAAGTTTCACTGGGCTGGCTCTATAGAAGACTTCGGTAATACGGATAATCCCTATGTCGAACAGTTCCGTACCGGTAGTCTTCGCGGGCCAATGCAACATGAAGAGCATTGATGTCTATGCGACGCAGCGTTCGTGATGCCATTGTCGGATTCTCCATCGTTGGAGCAGTGGTTGCCTTTGCAGGAACCTTGCTCTGGTTAAGGGGTGTGCGTCTTGGCGCCAAGGTTTGGAGCATCAAGGTGAACTTCCCCGATGCAACTGGTCTTGCTGAACGTTCCCCCGTGACTTATCGCGGCATCTTGGTGGGCACTGTCGTCAAAATCGATGTGACTTCCCAAGCTGTGAGGGCCACCCTTGAAATCAATAAGGGTGATCTGCGCCTTTCCAAGCCGGTCGTCGCCAAGGTGGCCTCTAGTTCATTGCTTGGGGGTGACTCTCAGGTGGCGTTGGTGAGTCTTGGCAAGCAGTTGTCTGCTAATGCTCCCCTGCCTGGATCAATGGATTGTTCTGGCAGCAAGGTGTTGTGTAACGGGGCAACGATTGTTGGTGAGCCTCCGGTGAGCATCTCTTCAGTGACAGAGACGCTTGAGCGCCTCCTGCAAGAGGCAGAGAAGCAGAAGTTGGTCACGTATTTGGTTGACTCCACCAAGCAGATCGAGAGCACCGCCGAAGATGTCTCCAAATTAATGAGTCAGCTCAAGGATGAGGTGGCTCGCGCTGAACCGATGATCAGCAATCTCAATCTTGCAACCGGACATATCAACAATGTGGTTGAAGCATTCGACAATCCCAAAACAGTTAATGATCTCAAGCAGACTGTGAGTTACGCCCGCTCTCTTGCCGCAAAATTTGATGCAGTTGGTGGAGATGTGGAAAAGCTTACGAATGATCCGCAATTCATGAATGCTGTGCGTAGCGTTACGATTGGCTTTGGTGAGTTTTTCAATGAGCTTTACCCAGCTCAAACTGGTGCTGAAAGACCTTGAAGTATGAGGCTCTTTAGAGAGCCTATATGTGTGATGAATTCATAGGCTTAAGCATTACTTGACCTGGTCTATTGCTTCCATTGCGATGGCGGCAATAGCTTGATCAGTTGCCTTTGGTAGTTGGACGTATTTGCCGGCGGCGGCTTCTGCTAGTTCCTTGCCCATGCCACTGCCGATGAACTTACGCTCGGTGTCGATGACCAGCAATTTGATCCCCAGACTGCGGTAGCGGCTCGCGACATCAAGTAATTCCTGCTTTAGATCCGGTGGCTCTTCTCCTTCAAGTTGTGGCTGACCTAGCGAGGTCCCTAAAGGCACATTGCCGCGTCCATCAGTGATGGCAACAACGACAACTTGGGCGAGATCTCCTTTTGACAATGCGTTAGCACCCACACGAGCAGCCTGGGTAAGACCATGGGCGAGAGGAGAGCCGCCGCCGCAGGGCATCACTTCTAGCCTTCTTTTTGCTGCAGTAATCGATTTGGTTGGAGGTAGTAAAACCTCCGCTTGTTCTCCTCGGAATGGGATGAGTGAAACCTCATCTCGGTTCTCATAGGCCTCGGTGAGTAAGCGAATGACAGCTCCCTTGGCGCCCTGCATGCGATTTAGAGCCATCGAACCGCTTGCATCAACAAGGAAAATGACGAGTGAACCAGCCTTGCGTTGCAGCAACTTGGCTCTCAGATCTCCTTCTTCGACAATCACTGTGCGATCCGGCTGTCTGGATCGACGAGCTTTTTGATATGGGGCCGCAGCTCTTAATGTCGCGTCGACGGCGATACGTCGAACAGGGCCACGAGGGATGATGGGCCTGACATAGCGGCCACGGCTGTCACTGAGTACTGCCGAACGGTTCCCGCTGTTTCCACTTTTTGATTTGGCTGCAGAAAACAGCAAAAGGTCTGGATCGATTGCAATTGCTTCTGGATCAAGCATGAACTCTTCTGGAACCGGTGGTGATGTCTGCTCTTCAGGGGTGTCTTCGTCATCATCTTCATCCTCTTCAGAAGTGTCTTCTTGCGATTGATCTGGTGGTGGCGGTGCTTGCTGTTGCTCTGGCGGGGGGGGCTCCATTTGCTCTTCTTGAGGCGGCAACTGCAATGCACGCGGTGCAATCACCAGCCGCACGGCGACTTGGAGGTCGTCTGCTTCAACCTGGTCTCGGCCGCTGAGAGCCGCGTGGGCCCGTGCCACGCGTACTGCATAAAGCTCAGAGCGATGCCCTTCCACGCCTCCACGAATGGCTTCATTGACCAGGTATTCGATCTGTGCGTGGCTGATTTGTACATCCGGCAGCCATTGACGGGCCAGTATTAGCTGGGTTGCCAGTGCTTCGGTCTCCTGGGCCCACTTTGCAGCGAAGCTGACACTGCATTGGCCATGGGCCAGGACTGCCTCGGTGATCTCAACACGTTGCTCGTTGCTGATGAGCTGGTCGGCGGAGAGCGCGATGGCGAAACGGTCTAGTAGGTGGTCGCGCATTGCCCCTTCTTCAGGGTTGTAAGTGGCAATGAGTAGTGGACGGCAGGGATGGCTGAGGCTGAGGCCTTCTCGCTCTACTCGGTTTTCGCCGGCCCCCACTGCCGCCAGCATCAGGTTGACGATGCCGTCATCCAACAGATTGAGCTCATCGAGATAGAGCACTCCCCGATGGGCCTCTGCTAGCAGTCCAGGTTGGAAGACTGGGGTTCCGCTGGCTAGGGAGGCGGTGACGTCTACAGCGCCAACGAGTCTGTCTTCAGTGATGCCAATTGGAACTTGCACAAAGGGTGCTGGGATCACACGGCTCGGCAGTGGCTCCTTTGAGTCCTCCTCATGGTTGGCGCCCTGCTGAGTCATGAGCCGTTGGGTCGCTTCGTCCCATTCCTCAGGGAGCTTTGGGTCCAGGTTGAGGCCAATGGGGCGATGAATTTCTGAAGTCTGCTGATCTTTGCTAAGGGCTTCCAGATCGAGCACATCGATTGGCGGTAGCAGTGCATGCAGTCCCCGAGCCAAGACCGATTTGCCAGTGCCGCGGCCGCCGGCGATCACCACCCCACCCAGTTCTGGATCAACCGCTGCTAGGAGCAGTGAAAGCTTGAGCGTTCCATGGCCTGTGATTGCGGCAAGAGGAAAAGCACGAGTGGCCATGTCCTGGCCTGCTCGATCTCTGGACCTTGTGTTGGCAGTTACGGCCGATCCGCTTGCAACCATGGAGTCTCCCCGGCTCGATGACGTGTTTGCCAGTCTCGCTGATCAGCTCGGAACCTCCACAGCCAATCCTGCTCCAAGCACCTTGGCAGTGGCACTAGGAGCCAATTTGGCTAGTGCTTTTGGACCTCCTCGGGCCACCCTGCTGGCAGTGCGGCCCGAGCTTGAGCAGACCATCCATGAGTGGATCTCAGCATCGCTTGGAGAGGTGCCAGGCGTGAGGGTGAATCCTTCAGGTTTGCGTTGTCGTTGGTCGCCATTGTTTGAGACCGACCCCGTTGGCGGTCCACCCGAACAGCCTGTCTACATCAATGCTGTTCTTGTGGTGGATGGGCCGTGGCTGGCTTTGTTGCAGCCTTGTGAAGCCGCTGCTCTGTCCTTATTAGACAGCCTTCTAGCCCTGGAAAAGCGCTTCGGACGAGATCGCCAGGCAGAGTTGATGCGCTGGGGATCTCGCTCACTGGATCTTGATTTGCTTGCCTGGGGAGCACTACAGGTTCAGCACGAGGCCCTAACCCTTCCTCACCCCCGTCTGATTGAGCGAAGTTTTGTCGTGGTGCCACTTGCAGCGGCCCTAACGGGAGTGGGTCAGGTGCCGCGCCGTATTCCCCCAGATTTGGACTGGCTTGAATAGGGGTGATGCAATTCAATTCCTTGTCTGGGCATCAGCCACCATGCTGGGAGTTCTTTGTTTGTGGTCAACATGGTGCCTCTTCCGCCCCCTGAGCCGTCTTTGCTGTTGGAAACCACAGCAGCGTTGGAGGCAAGAAAGATTCGCTTTGAGATCAACCGTTTTGAGCTGCCGATTGGGGTACAGGGTCTCTTTGGTCTGATTCGCCATCCTGGTGCTTCCTTAGCGGTGCCAATCACTGCCGATGGCAGGGTTGTGGTTCTTCGTCAGTACCGCTTTGCGGTAGCCCGCCGCATCCTGGAATTTCCTGCTGGCACGCTTGAGGAGGGGGAAGATCCCCAGGCTTCGATGGAGCGGGAACTGGCAGAGGAGGCTGGCTACAGCGCAGCTCGCTGGGATTCTTTGGGGCAGATGCTGCCTTGTCCTGGCTACTCCGATGAAGTCATTCACCTTTTTCTGGCCCGCGACCTTAAAGCCCTGAGCGAATCTCCTGCTGGTGATGAAGACGAGGATCTTGAGGTGCTGCATATGACCCCAGCTGAATTCGATGCTTGCTTAGCTAGTGGTGATGAAGCTCTGGATGGCAAGAGCATTACCGCTTGGTTCCGCGCCAAGCAGCGTCTCGGCCTCTGATGACAATGTCTCGCGTTCTGTTCTGGCACCGCCGCGATCTGCGCCTGGCGGACAACCTGGGGTTGGCGGCTGCGGCGGAGATCAGTCCGGCGGTGACGGGGGTTTATGTGCTCGACCTTCAGGTGATCAACTCGCCGGAGCATCTGCCGCCGATGGAGCCGGCCCGGCTGTGGTTTCTGATCGAGAGCCTGGTGGAACTGCAGCAGCGCTGGCGGGAGGCCGGCAGCCGTTTGCTGATTCTCGAGGGAGATCCGGTGGTGGTGTTGCCGCAGCTGGCGGAGCAGATCGGCGCCGAGGCAGTGGTGTGGAACCGCGATGTGGAGTCCTACGCCCGTGAACGCGACCGCCAGGTGGCCAAGCGGCTGCAAGCCGATGGCCGCAAGGTGGTGGTGGATTGGGACCAGCTGCTGATCGCTCCGGAGCTGCTCAAGACCGGCGGTGGTGATCCCTACCGGGTCTACGGCCCCTTTCTGCGCAACTGGCGTGGTCAGGTGCTTTCCAAGTAACCCAGCACTGTTTCAGCCCCCACGGGGCTGGTGGATCTGGATCCCGCTCAAGTGCCGGCGGGAGATCCACTGGCGGCCTTGAGGGACAGCCATGGTTTTCGGGGCACCGAGATCTGCCCCTGTCGGCCTGGAGAGGCGGCGGCCTTGGAGCAGCTCACCCGCTTCTCCGATGGCGCCCTGTTCGGCTATGAACCGGATCGCAATTTTCCAGGCACCGCTGGCAGCTCCAACCTCAGTGCTGCCTTGAGTGTGGGCACCCCTCAGCCCCCGCCAGGCCTGGTGCACCGCCCAGGCGGCCCGGGAGCAGGCCCGCAGCGAGGAGCAATTGCATTCCATCGCCGTGTGGGAACAGGAGCTGGGCTGGCGCGAGTTTTACCAGCAGACGCTGTTCCATTTCCCGGAACTGGCTGATGGTCCCTACCGCGAGCAGTGGCGCCCTTTCCCATGGGAGAACAACGAGGACTGGTTCGATTTCTGGAAGGAGGGCCAGACCGGCATGCCGATCATCGATGCCGCCATGCGCCAGCTCAGCCAGACCGGCTGGATGCACAACCGTTGTCGGATGATCGTGGCCTCCTATTTGGTCAAAGACCTGATTTGCGACTGGCGCTGGGGCGAGCGCGCCTTCATGGAGCTGGAGGTGGATGGAGACCTGGCCGCCAACAACGGTGGTTGGCAGTGGAGCGCCAGCAGCGGCATGGATCCTAAGCCGCTGCGCATCTTCAATCCCGCCACCCAGGCCTCCAAGTTCGATTCAGCCGGTGATTACATCCGCCAGTGGGTGCCGGAGCTGCGCCACGTGAACACTAAGGATCTGCTCAGCGGTGTCATTGGCGCCCTCGAGCGGCGGGACTATCCCGAACCGTTGGTGGATCACAAGAAGCAGCAGGCCAAGTTCAAGGCGCTTTACGCCACGATTCGGTCTTAAAGATTCGCCGCATGTTCGGGATCTTTTTATTGGATGGTCTCAAACATAAAGAACATTGGCAGATACATCGCAACGAGCATGACGGCAACAACACCTGCAACAAATACAATCATCAGTGGTTCCATGATTGACGTGAGCGCCTTGACGCTTTCAGACACCTCGTCTTCATAAAAATCAGCCAATTTATTCACCATTTCACTCAACTCCCCTGTTTCTTCACCGATGCGGAACATCGACATGAACATGATTGGGATGACGGTATCTCTTTCCAGAGCTTTATGAATCGGCTGTCCTGATTCGATTTCATTATACATTTTGGTGATAACGTTTTTAAATACTCTATTGGATAATGTTCTTTTTGAGATTTGAAGGGCCTCGAGAATGGGAACCCCAGCATCATTGAGTGACGAGAGTGTTCGCGAAAAATTTGCAAGAGATGATTTGGTTACGAGCCCTTTGATAACCGGTATTTTTAAAAACAAACGGTCTTTCCATAGCAATACGGATTCTTGCTTGGAGAGAATACGAATGAGGAAAAAACTGACTATGCTAATCGGAATCAATTTGACCAGAAACATTGGATCAGTGATGATATTGGAAGCATCGACAAGAAATTGAGTCAGTCCAGGAAGATCAGCTCCCGACTTTGAATACATTTCGACAAAGACCGGCATGACATAGACGAGCATGATGATGACCACAACGATGGTGATGACGGAGATGCCAATCGGGTAGGCCATCGCACTTCTGATTTGACCTTTGATCTTGGCTAGAGACTCCAGCAACTTTGACTCACGATCCAAGACCTCTGGAAGTTTTCCGGCGGCTTCACCCGCTGAAACCAGAGCCAAGTACATTTCATTAAATATGTTTGGGTAAAGCGCAAAATTTTCTAGCAAGGTTGTTCCTTTGCTGATGCCAACAGCGACCTCTTTATAAATGCTTTTTAAGGATTTGTTGTCAGAGCTGCTGGATATAATATTGAGTGCTTCAAGAAGCGGTAAGCCAGTACGGATCATTGAGGCGAGCTGCTTGGTCGATATCGCGAGATCTTTTGTGGAAGGTTTTGGATAGCGCTTGCGCGAGGGCCTGTTTTCAGGATTGATACGGCGATCGCTGGATTGAGGAGGAGATACCTCTTTCGCGCGTTTTTCATTGATAGTTGATGGGCCTGGTGCAGAATTGCTGCCACGTGGAGTGTCTACACGGAGAGTATGTGATGGCCGTTTTTCTCTGGCTGTCTTTAATTTGTCTCTAAGATTTTTGTCTTTAAGATAATCATAATTAGCCATTTTATAGGGCGCTGTCGAGAAGGCTTGTTAGTACATTCGGGCGGTTGCATTTATAAAAAGCCTCTTCTTTGGTAATTAAGCCTTCGTCGACAAGTTGAAACAAGGCTTGCTCTAGTGTTTGCATACCAAATTTACCGCCCACTTGAATCTGAGAGTAAATCTGTGAAGATTTTGATTCACGTATCAAGTTGCTGACAGCATTGTTGTTGACCAAGATCTCAGCTGCAAGCTTTCTCTTTTTATCGGTTGTCTTGCATAGTGTTTGTGATATGACTCCTATTAATGATACCGAGAGCTGTACCCTAATTTGTTGTTGTTGTGCGGTTGGGAAGACATCAATGATTCGATCAATGGTTTGCGATGCCGATGATGTGTGGAGGGTGCCTAATACGAGGTGGCCTGTTTCTGCGGCAGTGATCGCCAGGCTAATCGTTTCTAAATCGCGCATTTCTCCGACCAAAATAATATCGGGATCTTCTCGTAGCGCTGAACGAAGTGCGTTTGAAAATGAGGATGTATCTTCGCCTACTTCCCGCTGCCTAATCAGGCAATTTTTATTATCATAGACAAATTCAATGGGATCTTCTACGGTCAAGATATGGTGGGAATGATTGGCATTAATCCAGTCGATCGAGCTTGCCAGGGTTGTCGTTTTCCCGGAACCTGTGGGTCCAGTGACCAACATCAGCCCGCGAGGGCGCATCAAATGCTGTTGGAGGCTTTCAGGTAAGCCGAGTGCAGAGAAATTTGGAATTTTGCTGCTCAGTGCTCTCATGACGCAGGCTATTTTCCCGCGATCGAAAAAGACGTTGAGGCGAAAACGAGCCACGTTTTCTAAGCCGTAACTGCAATCTAATTCTTTTTTCTCCTTGAATGTTGTCATTTTTGTGTCGCCCAGCATTGTTGCTAACTCTTCCCAGAGTTTTGCTTGCGATAGTTTTTCATCAGATGCAGGGAGCATCTGACCTTGGATTCTGAAATAGGGTTGAATATCCCCTGTAAGATGTAGATCTGAGCCCCCACGAGCCACAAGATCGCTCATCAACTCATGCAATCTGAGATCAGACATCCGCAGGCTCCTCAATAACGCAAACTCTTTCAACTTCTGCCAAAGTTGTGAGCTGTTGCTTGACTAAGCTCATTGCATAATCTAGTAAGTTTTGCATGCCCTGCCTTTGGCTGCATTCTCGAATTGTATCTGCTGTTGCGTGCTTCAAGATCAAGCCACGCATTTCATCATTAATAGCCATCACTTCGTAGAGACCTAAACGCCCTTTGTAGCCCGTACCATTACAAGTAGTGCAACAGGCTTGCCCACTCTCGGTTTGTTCCGGATTGATATTGACAGCTAGAGCCACACGCACCACTTTAATCCCGTAGGAGAGGGCGAGATCGTCTTTCCCTCGTTCTGTTGGTCGCGTTGTGCTGCAAGTTGAACATACTTTCCGAACCAACCGCTGAGCCATGACTCCTACAACAGAAGCACCAACCAAGTAAGGCGGTACGCCCATCTCATCCAGTCGTGTTAAGGCAGTTGCTGTGTCGTTGGCATGCAGTGTTGTAAAGACCATGTGCCCGGTGAGGGCAGCTTCCATTGCCGTTTGTGCTGTTTCACGGTCCCTTGTTTCGCCCACCAAAATAATGTCTGGGTCTTGCCGCATCAGAGCCCGGAGAGCTCTAGCAAAATCCAACCCTTTTTCTCGGATGACCTGAACTTGGTGAATGCCTTTGAGTGTGTATTCAATCGGATCTTCTACGGTGCTGATATTGATATCAGGAGAATTACGCTCACTTAAGATTGAGTATAAGGTTGTCGATTTACCACTTCCAGTAGGCCCAACAACAATCATGATCCCATAGGGTGATTGGCCTAATTCTCTAATAAGTTTTAGTTGTTTTTCTGAGGTGATTAGTTTTTGTAGGTTCAGAATTGAAGGATCAGACTGCAAGGAGCGAAGGACCATCTTTTCGCCCCATTTGCCAGGAAGCGTACTGACACGAAAATTCTCAAGAGATCCATTAAGATTGACGCGAATACGCCCGTCTTGCGGCAATCGGCGTTCTGCGATATCGAGCTTGCTAACAATTTTTAGGCGACTAATAATGGCTTTAGATTTTCTCTTGGGAAGTGAATACACTTCTTTGAGGATTCCATCAATTCTATAACGCACTCTTAGGCTTTCTTCTTGAGGCTCAATATGTATGTCTGATGCTTTAAGTTTTTTACAATTGGCCAGAATTGTTGTTACTGCTGAAATGATGGGGTCAGAGTCTGATCCTTGTTCTTCCGGTGTGTTTGTTTCAATGGGCTCTTCTTCCTCTTCGATATCTTCAAAAAATGCCTCTGCACCAATCAGGCCGAATTCAGATGAAAGTTCATTGCTCAGTTCAGTCGGTTTAGGATCTTGTTTGTTTTCCTCGCTGTGAAAGATCTGTCTTTCTTCCTCGGCTTTAGTCGATTGATTTTGGCTTAATGCAGCGGCTTCGGCATCAATAATATGATCCTGAATCACATGATGCCCTGAGGTGAGAGCTGCTTTTCTCGAATCTTCTTGCCAGCGTTCCCAATCATCCGCAGTTATTGTCGTGATATTTACTTCTTGAATTCCTAACTCTTCAAGTTCTTGTTTAAGCTTTTTGACCTGTGGGAAAGCGGGATTCATGGCTCCTAAGATGATGCCTGAATCATTGTTAGATATTAGGATTACACCGCACTCTTCAAAGTGTTTCTCAGACAGAACAGTCGACAAGTCCAGGTCTGGCGTGTGCACGATCACCAGCGCAAATGAAACATAATCTTCATTAATTCTAGCTTATAATGATGCATTCTTCAAATTTTATCACACTAGCAGCCTAGCGTCATTGACTTATGTGATTTTTTGTGTAAAGTAAGCGACATCTTGATAAGTGTAAAAGTGCTTTGCATTTACGCATTGCGTGCGTCTCGCAAGGTGCTAATCGCCGGCTCGGTCATGGCCTCGGTGGCTCTGCTCGTTCCACATGCGCTTTCGTTGAATCGAGTTTCACAATCTTTAGATGTAAAAGAAGGCGTTTCTGTTGCATTGCCTTCCGCAGAGAATCCGCAATCTGCTGCTGTTCAGGGCTTGCGACCTGTCCCTGCAAATCGATTGAATCTCGCCAAGCGTTCCATTAATGAAAAGCGAAATCCTTTTCTTGTTAACTCTTTCGTTCGCACTGATGGAAATGCGCAACTCAGTAGTGCAACGATTGCTGCTGGATTGAATTCTGTACGCCTGACTGGGATTGTGCAGGAGGGGTCTTCCCTGAAGGCTCTTGTTGAAGATGGTTCCGGTCACGACGCGTTGGTGCTGGGTGATCACTTGGCATTGGGAACCCTTAAGGGATTGGGCTTTCGTGTGGCCGCCATTTCCTTTGATCAGGGCAGTATTTCCATTTCGAATGGTCGTGTAGAGCACCAGATTTTTATTCCACAATGATTCGTCAATTCTGGGATCAAACGAAGCGTCAACTGGCAGATGTGCAGTTGCCAAAAATCAGGGAACGCTTTGATTTTTCGCTTGAGCCAAAGGTCTTTGAATCTTTTGCCGTGCTCTGCTGCTTTGATCAGCATCTGGTTCTGACTTCCATCAAGGCGAACCAGTCGATCATGATGGTTGATGATTGTTTGTCGATCGATCTTCCAACGCATCTGATCGGCGACTCCGGAGTCGAAAACATCGATGAGGTGTCTCAAATCGTTCTCGATTTCATGGAGGTGATGGGCTTGTCCTCCTGCCCCATCTTGCTTCTGCTTTCCTCATCCAAGTTCAGTCATTGCTCTTTTCCCGTAGATCACATATCGTCTTGGGATTTATCTGATCTCAAGTTAAAGGTGAAAAGCCCTTTTCTTGCAGATGAAACATTGATTGATTTATATCCTAACGACAATTCATCATATGACGATCAATCTATCCGTGGCGTGAGCTACGCGAACACCCGCCTGATTCATTCCTGGTTAAATGTTTTGCGAGTTGTCGGCAAACCGGTCTTGGGTATTTCTCCACTCTATTCTGGTTTGATTGATTGGTTTTCTAGCTCCCAAAATCCTCAGAAAAGTACTGTTTTTTGTGACGTAGAGCCCAATTGCTGTAATTTGTTGATCAGAAATTCGCTGTTTGCGTTTTCGTCTTTCCAATTACCATTTGGGACTTCGTTGTACGCAGAACAGTCTGGCCGATTATTGGACCAATTTTTTAAACGTCTTCAATCGAGTCTTGATGTCATCAAAGAAGATCAGGGCTTAAACGACAAGATATCGCACATCATTTCTGGGTATGGATTAGGTAATTTGGGGACATCTCTTATTTCAAACTTAGGGCCATGGACGCTTTTGAGTAATATGATTTCGAAAACCCTTCAGGTGTCAAATAACTTAAAGCCTGGTGAATTGAATCGTCATCAACATCTGTTCCCTCAGTTATTTGTATGCCTTAATGCATATCTTCAGTCATGACACCTATTAATTTTATTCCTTCTGATTCAGATCTCTTGCTTTGGGACAAGCAAGATTCTGTGGTGTTTGGGACCTCTGAAGGTAATGCTTCATCCGGGTCTTGGTTGCAGCAGCGCTATTGGATCCCATGGGCGGTGGCTGGTTTAACCGTCGCAATCACCTGGATCTTCCCTTTTCTCAATAATCGTTCTGCTGTTTTTCAAATTTCAAATTTAGAATTTGAACATTCACAATTTCTGCAGTCCACAGCGCGTATTGCAGCTGCTGAAAAAGAGTTTGATCAGCAAAAGGCTGATATCAGAGATTTTTCCGCTTTGTTTACATCGGCGGCGCCTGCGTATCCATTTGCATTTAATCTCCAGCGTTCTATTCCATCTCAAGTTAATTTGAATTCTTTTGTGTTGGATAGTTCTGATTTTAATTTATGTGCATTCGGGCCAGATTATGAAAGTTTAGAGGATCTTATTGATCTGCTCAAGGCGATGCCAGTGGTCGATCCAAATAGTGTTCGCTTCATGAACATGGCCTATGATCCTTCTGCTTTGGGTTCATCGTCAAGCTGTCAAAGTTTGTCTCCCCTTCAACCTGTTTCTACTTTCCTGAAAGGCTCATTTCTAGCGAAGACGCCCTCTGATTTAGAAGACCTCTATTCTGCAGCTTCTGATTACGGACAATACAATAAGCTAAGGCTCTATAACTCATTGCTGAAAAAGATAGGGGGAGATAATTGATGGCTTCCATTATGAAAAATCTACGAGATGCTATCGATAAGCTCAAGCAAATCGATGTTGGTCGAGAGCTTGGTAAGCTCAAAGATATTAACGTTGAAGATTTAAAAAATATTTCTCTTTCGGATCTTCGTGATAAAGCTGACCCAATGCTGCTTTCCGTTGTGGGGAGCGTTCTTTTGGTTGGTGCTGGTCTTTATGGCCTCATATTGCCTGAGTGGCGCTCATGGGGTGTCAACAGCCAAACACTTCAGCAATACAGGTCTGAGGCTGAAGAATTACCTCTTTTAAGAGCCACTCTCAAGAACCTTCAGAAGCAGCAAGAGGAGATTGGAGATGGCTTTGATGTTGTCCGCAACTTCGTTTCAGCAGAATCGATCGAGCTTTTTACGTCCAAGTTTTTTAGTGAGACATCGAGGCGTTCCAATGTTCGATTGCTCGGTGTGAATCCGATGAGAGTTGGAGAGCCCTTTACTTGCATTCAGCCTGATCAGGCTGACCTGCTCTTTGATGAATCACTTTCACCTGATTTCCCTCCTGATCCGGATCAAATGGATGAGGCAGCTCCTCCTGACGAGCTGCCTTCTCCTGAAGCACCTTTGGTGTCAGATCTCTCCCGTGTTTTTAAGGTCAATCGTTTTCAGCTTTCACTGCGTGGTAATTACTTGAATGTGATGGATTATCTTCGTTATCTCAACCAATATCAGCAGACACTTTCGCCTGTGTGTCTTGAGGTTTTTTCAACCCCCATTCCGCCTTCTCCTGACGCAGTATCAGGTGTTGGAGGTAATCCAGAACCTCGCTATGTTGGTGAAGTCAATGTTAAATTGATTGTTGATGTCCCGCAACGAGAGGCGTCGGAACCTTAAGTACCTAACTCGAAACATTAAGGCATTCGATCTTCTGTTTCTCTAACCAATTTCTCATTCCAATCCAATGTCCCCCCCATCTCGTCCGATCTTCAGCACAGCTTTGGCTCTTGTGTCTGCTGTTGGTGGAGTTGGTGCTGAATTGAGCTTGGTGAATCTGCCTTCTGAAGCGAGGACTGTCAGGGGACGATCACAGCTGACCGATGCTGATTTCGTTCGCATGCGTCTCTTGCGCTCGAATGGTCGAATCGCAATCGCTGTTGACCTTTCAGGGAAGGTTGATCGGGTCACTCAAAGTGTGCTGGCCTCGTATTGGAGTGGTGCGATCAGCACCGCTCAGCAGCAGCGCTCGATCAAAGGGCAGAGCAGTTTTGTGATTCCGGAATTGGGCAATGCTGAATCCACGCTGATTCGCAGCGGTGGTGGCTTGATCCTCAGTGTGACGCGCAAGGACGGCCGTCGGATGAATGAGGCGGTGGTGAGCGAAACCGCAACAGGTCTTCTTTTTGCGTTTACGCCGCAGCCTGTCCCGACGTCTCAAACAGGATTTCTAGATCCGGTTCAACCCAGGCGGTTGCCTCAGCAAGCTTATGCACCGCAGTTGCAGAGACGTGCGGTTGCGCCGGCTGTGGGCGACATAGCTGTTGGGACGACAGCGATCCCCAACCCGAATCTTCTCAATATCACAGGGCCTGT
>PVBE011359136.1_pt1 | contig 23176 bp, 22 predicted proteins | sample 1631181 | NCBI WGS metagenome assembly PVBE01 (sample SAMN08397723, study PRJNA350692) | Marine metagenome, whole genome shotgun sequencing project. | isolation source: water | place: Pacific Ocean | collected 2012-04 | reverse complement strand
GAAGCTTCGTCAAAATCCTTTGTAGAAAGCATTTTAAAGGCGTCCCTCGGTGTTGCCATCCTACTTGCAGCATTTATGTGTGGAGTGATTATAAACCCGACATCATCTTCGGTTAAATCACCATTACGAATACCTTTTTTTTGCAGAAGTTTTTGAATTCCTACACGTTTATTTTTTTTCAAAACATGTAAACCGAAAGATGCTATAACTCTATTTTCTCCACGAAGAGGAACCATATCTGACATTGTTGAAATGCCGGCTGCATCTAATAACCACTTTTCCCAACCTTCTGTAAGATTCTCAAATTCACCTTTCTTCAATAAACCTTGTACTAACTTAAAGGCAAGACCTCCTCCACACAAATGCGGGAACGGATATGTGTCGCCATCTTGGTTTGGATTAATAATTGCATACGCTTCTGGTAATTTCTTTTGAGGTAAGTGGTGGTCAGTAACAATAACATCAATACCAAGTTCGCTAGCGCGTGCAACTTCTAAAATATCTGTTATCCCACAGTCTATTGTGATTATTAAATTAACCCCCTGTATTGCAAACTGCTCAACAGCAGGAATATTCAATCCATACCCTTCATCGTACCTATGAGGTATATATATTTCGAAGTTTTCATATCCTATTGCTACCAAAAAATCATGCATAACTACACTTCCGGGAATACCATCTGCATCATAATCTGCATATACAACAATACGTTCCCCTTTTTCAATTGCTTCTATAATACGCTCTGCTGAGCGCTCCATATTAAGAAGTTTGAATGGGTCGTGCACATCACGAGCGTAATCTGGGTTTAGAAAAATACGAGCATCATCTTTGGTCTCAATTCCCCTTTGATATAGTAATGCTCTTATAAGCTCTGGATACGCCTTGAGGTTTTCATTAGCAATTTCAGGTATCTCTTCACGAATAATCCAGCTTTTCATAGGAGTGATTCTAGCATAAAATATCTATAATGGATTCTACAGACTGCATATTTTGCAAAATAATTAATGGAGAACTTCCTTCTAATAAAGTATATGAAGACTCAAAAGTTCTGGCTTTTTTGAATATTAAAGCACTACATCCTGGACACACACTTCTCATAACTAAAAAGCATTACGAAAATATCTATGAAGTTCCTGATGACACCGTGGCACACCTTGGAATCATCACAAAAAAAATTTCTATTGCACTAAAGGGGGCAGTTGACGCAGATGGAATAAACATCGGAATGAATAACGGCCCTGCCGCAGGTCAAATAGTTTTCCATACACACATTCATATAATGCCACGATACAATAATGACGGGCTTATATCATGGCCAATGAAAGACCTTCCAAACAACGAAGCAAAACCTATCGCAGAAAAAATACGAAATGAATTTAAGAAGTAGTAATTCCTTTAAAGATTGTCAGCCAGCCTGCAATATTTACGATACTTGCTACAACAAATGACAGTGGGGTTGGTGGAAGAAAGAAATTTATACCCGCTGAAATAATAAGAATTAAAAAACCGAACGCAATCGCAAAAGATTTGTGAGTTGATATGGTGTTCCCAGAAGATTTTGCTCTATTCCCCTCAACAAAGAATGAACCAAATACTACAGCACCAATAAGAAAAGGAATGAGTCCAACTGTTATTCTGAGTAGTCCATTTTCTTGTACAAGATAGAAGAAAAAGTTTTCTGAATCTATTCGTTCTGCAGGTTGAATAAAAAGTATATTTGCAAACAAAAAAATTACACCAAGTACTATAATTGTCTTAAACGCATATTCACGAATTTTTTGGTCAAACACAATCGGAATTTTTACAATATATGCCAAACTAAAATATAAGAAGAGGTATGAAAAGGCTGCAGCGTATGCAATTAGTGTTTCGTCAAAAACTAAAATCCCAGGCACCGCGATAAGAAAAAGGAATACCGACTGAAAAAGATATAGATATGAAAATGATTTTATATTTTCGTTGCCACTTTTTTTATAGACTCCTTTAAGCAACAAAAACATTCCAAAAGTAATAAACGTTGCAAAAAGATTAAATATGGAAACTATAGGAATCATTTTCCTAGTATAGCAAGATAAAATAGAATAAAAGAAATGCCCAAGCACACAATGTGTGTTTGGGCATTTAGCCTTGTTTGGACGGCCTGGGAAGGATTTGAACCCCCGACCTCTGCCCTTCGGAGGGCAACGCTCTAACCGACTGAGCTACAGGCCGTCAAACAAGAAATTTTGGTGAAGCCGGGTGGAGTCGAACCACCGACCTTCGCATTGCAAATGCGGTGCTCTTCCTCTGAGCTACGGCCTCACCGAACTAGAAATGGTATAAAAAACTACCCTTCAAGTCAAGAATTTTGAAAAAAACTCCTAAATTCAGGAAAATATTTTTCAATTTCTTTAAGATTAAAACTTCCCAATATCGATTCTGGACCTTCACGTTTAAGTAGAAATTCAAAAGATTGTTTTATGAGTTCTTCTGGAGTAAGTTCCGGCACACCAAGTTCTTTTTGATAACTTGGTTCAAGAGTTACTATATATTGAAATTCTTTTTCATTTTCTTGCAGTTCAACTATGTATGAATCTGGCGCTGAACTACGTTTTGTGACAAGAATTTTTTTCACTTTTTTAGAGCTTCAATTCCCGGCAAAGTTCCTTCTGCTAAAAATTCAAGCATTGCTCCCCCTCCTGTTGAAACAAAACTAAATTTATCTTCAATGTTTAAATGAGAGAGCGCAGTAATAGTATCTCCTCCACCTAAAATTGAAAATGTTTCTGATTCTACAACAGCTTTTGCGAGCATGTCAGTAGCGCCACCAAACCCGTGTTCATAATCTCCAAGAGGTCCGTTCCATAAAAATATTTTAGAACCTTTAAGTTTTTCTATTATTGCTTCAACCGACTTAGGTCCAGCATCAAGAATTCTATCGTCTGGCAAAACTTCGCTAATATCTTTTTCTATTTTTTCTTCTACTGTCCCAACAACAACCTCTGTTGGTACAAAAATTTTTTCGTTCTTTTCCAAATCAGAAACATCTACAGAGTTATCAAAAAGCGATTTACCTATTTCAAACCCTCTCAACTTAAAAAACGAATGAGCCGGAGCGCCGTATACAAAAATACTATCAGCTATATTAATAAATTTTCGTATCAGCGGAAGTTTTGTTTCAAACTTTGCACCACCTAAAACTAAAACAAATGGATGTTCTGGGTTAAGAATTTTCTTTAGAGTCTCAATTTCAGATACAAATAATAGACCTGAGTACCCAGGAATATATTTAGAAATACCAACCATTGAAGCGTGAGCTCTGTGTGAGTTCGAAAAATCTTCATTCACATATATATCACCAAGCATAGAGAGTTCTTTTGCAAAATCATCACTATTTTTTTCTTCTCTTTCATCTTGGCGTAAATTTTCAAGTAAAAGCATGCCGCCGTTTTGAAGTTTTCTAGTTTTTTCTATAAGTGAATCATCTATTTTTAGCTCTCTAATAAATTCAAGATCTGGGTATATTTCTTTTAGATGGTCATATACTGGAAGTAGCGACCCTCCCTCTCTTCCAATATGACTTATAAGTATTATTTTAGCTCCTTTCTCTTTTAAAAGATTAAGTGTTGGCAACACTTTTTTTATCCGTGAATCATCAAGTATTTTACCTTCTGCAACAGGTTCATTAAAAGCGGCGCGCACAAGTACTCGCTTTCCTGCAAGGTCTTTTATATCCTTTATTTCTGGTACATTCATGTCTATATACTATCTGCAATTTTTAAAATTGCGCCAAATGAATCTTTATCCAAAGATGCTCTTCCTATAAGTAAGCCGTCAGCCTTACCGTCTCTTAAAAAACCTTCACAATTATTCTCATTAACACTACCTCCATACAAGATAGGAATTTTCATTGCAATATGTTTTTCAGTGATATGCGAAAGTATTTTTCTAATAAAAATTGCCTTTTCCAAAAAATCTGCGGGGGTGTCTACGTTTTTTGATTTTGCACCAACTGCCCAAATTGGTTCGTATGCAACAATTACATTCTTAAAGAACTCCTTCGGCACTTTCATAAGGGATTCCTGTAATTCATCTGAGATAAATGAAAGATAAGCACCTTCTTCATCTCTAACAATCTCCCCAACACACAAAACTACCATGAGTCTATCCTCGAGTGCTTTTTTAATCTTTTTATTTACTTCTTTATTTGTGTCGCCAGTCGCTCTCATTTCAGAATGTCCTAAAATTACATACTTCACACCAGCTTTCTTGAGCATATTGGTAGAAATTCTACCAGTAAAAGCACCTTCACTTTCATGATATGCATCCTGAGCACCAAGTTCAATTTTAATATTTTTTAATCTGGAAAGTGATTCTATATATAGATATGGAACACATAAAACAGCACGAGCTCTTTTAAGTCTTGTGGCTTTTGTTTTAATACTACTAAATAGTTTTCGTGCGGAAGATATGTCTTTTGGATTCATCTTCCAGTTCCCGATGATTAATTTTTGCATGAGCTATATTGTACGTTCTACTCTACCTCTTGCCAATCCTCAATACTCCAAGACCCTCCTGGACCAGATGAAAAGAGTGTCGAGATAAGCCCAGTCTCGTATGTAACATTGGCAGTGTTTTTCAATCTAATTTTATATGCAGTAATTTGTCTCAAATCAGCACTATTTTGTAGTGTAAGCTCTCCATGAGGTGCATACATAACCACCTTTCCGATGCCTCTTCTGCAAAGACGTCAAAATCCTTTCCAGCTATTAAGCCACTATCTAGCATAAAGGTCTTGAGCTGATCATTTGAGCAACTCATTTACATAAATTATATCAATTGACACGCTAAAAAGCGCCCCTTTTTCCACTAAAATCGAGTATTGCGGGTAATGTGTACATGCTATTGACATTTTTGTATCGTCTGATACACTAATATCAACGTCCGTTCTGCAAAGAATCGGGCATTTTTATTTAAATATTAAAAGTAAAAAATATGTTTGATTTAAAAATATTGAACTCCGCACTTGAACAACTAGAAGATGAGCGTGGGATTCCAAGAGAAAAAATTATTGAAGCTATTGAAGACGCCCTAGCAACAGCCTATAGAAAGGACTATGGAAAACGTGGTCAAATTATTAAGGCCAAGTTTGATATTGGTAGTGGTACATCAACTTTTGAACGAGCCAAGATTGTTGTAGATGAAAATATGCTCAAGCAAGAAGATGATAAAGATGACGAAACCGCACCAGAAGAAACAGAAGACGAGAAAAAAGTTCATTTCAATGAAGAGCAACATATTATGCTCGCAGATGCTCAAAAAATTAAGAAAGATGCTGTTACTGGTGAAGAAATTCTTTTCCCATTAGAGATGAAAGACGATTATGGACGAATTGCAGCACAAACTGCAAAGCAAGTTATTATTCAAAGACTTCGAGAAGCTGAAAAAGTTTCAGTACTTGGGGAATACACTGAAAAAGAGGGTGAAATCGTAAACGGATCAGTACAGCGTGTAGAACGAGGGAATATATTCATAGACCTTGGACGAATAACAGCTCTATTAACGCGTGAAAATCAGATTCCAGGTGAATATTATAGACAAGGTGAAAGAATTAAGGCCATTCTACTTTCAGTAGAAGAGTCAGGAAGGGGTGTTGATTTACAACTTTCTAGAAGCCACCCAGACTTTCTTGCAAAATTATTTGAAATAGAGTCTCCAGAGATTGCTAGTGGTACTGTTGTTATTGAAGCGATTGCACGTGAAGCAGGTTCAAGAAGTAAGATAGCTGTTTCTTCAAATGATGACAGCATAGACCCAGTGGGCTCACTCGTTGGACAACGTGGAATAAGAGTAAATACAGTAATAAATGAGCTTGGAGGGGAAAAAATAGACATTATTGAATGGTCTGATGATCCTGAAACTTTTATTACAAAAGCACTTTCACCAGCAAATGTACTATTTGTAAAAACTGAAGAAAATGGTGATGAATTAGATGCTAAAGTAGAAGTTGATGCAGAACAATTCTCACTCGCTATCGGTAAGGGCGGACAAAATGTAAGATTAGCTGCAAAACTCACAGGTTGGAGAATTGACATTTCTGCTCCTTCTGGAGAAACGATAAGTCAAAGCCCTGACACGAAAGAACTGGATGAAGAAATGAATATTGATAAAAAAACTGAAGAAAAATCAAAAAAGGAAAAAGAAGGAGAGACGACATAAAGCTAATTTAATAACTACTATAGATAAACTATGAATTTATGGCATGACATCCCTTTTGGGGACCCAGAAAGTTTCAACGTAATTATTGAGGTACCGAAGCTTTCAAGAATTAAGTACGAACTCGATAAAGAAACTGGACAAATAAAAGTAGACAGGGTTTTGGACTCGCCAATGCACTACCCAGGTAACTATGGATTTGCTCCAAAAACACTTTGGGATGATGGAGATCCTCTTGATGTACTTGTAATCTCCCACGAACCATTTGTGCCTGCCTGCTTGGTTGAAGTACGACCAATAGGTGTTCTTGACATGGTAGACGGAGGAGAGGGAGACGCTAAAATTTTAGCTGTACCGACCGAAGACCCTCGCTTTAGAACAATAAGTGACATAAAAGACATTGACCCTCACACACTTGAAGAAATAAAACATTTCTTCAAGGTTTATAAAGACCTTCAAAATAAAGAGGTTATTGTAAAAGACTGGGAGGATAAAAGTCAGGCCATAAAGGACATTAAAGAATCTGTGGACAATTACAATAAATCGTATCCACAATAAAAACGAACTTATATTTGATTCATTTAAGACCCTAGGTACAATGTATGTACTGGGGATTTTATTATTGAATTAATTTAAAGAAAAAATGTTAAAAAATATATCTGTACTACTTATTATGTTTGGTCTTATAGTAATTCCTGTCTTAGCGCTTGCAGACGACACAAAAGATAATGTTCCTGTAACGACAAGAGCATTCACAGACAAAAAAATGCATATATTAAATGGGACTGGGACTGCTCAAAACAGGCTTGAGGCAATGAAAATAAAAAGTGAGGAACGCACAGAAGCAATGCGAGATAAGGCATCTTCAACAAGAGAGGGAATACAAGAAAAGAGAGAGGCAATGAAAATAAAAAGTGAGGAACGCACAGAAGCAATGCGAGATAAGGCATCTTCAACAAGAGAGGGAATACAAGAAAAGAGAGAGGCTATAAGAGAAAAACTCAGCGAAGCAAGAAAATCTCGAGTAAAAGGTTTCATTACCAGAATGATACGCCGAGTAAACGCAGCATTCAAAAGAATGAGTGGGATTATTGAAAGAACCGAATCACGAATTGCCAAATTAAACGAAAAAAGGCCAGATATAGACATTTCTGAGGCTTTACGATTTATAGAATCGGCAAAAACAGATGTTGAAACTGGAAAGGCTGTACTTAGCGGTATAAACGACGTACGAGATGAGATTATTGAAATATCAGATAAACATAGAGATGCCTATGAAAAGCTTAGGGCCATAGTTCGTGAAGCTATTACACACCTTAAGAGTGCACGTGAAAATCTTAAGAATGCTGTACGTAGCATAAAAGCACAGACCGGATCAGGAAATGATGACAACGAAGACAATGACGATAGCTCAAATTAATAATTAATACTAAATCTATAATATGGAAGGAGATAATCTAAACGAAACACAACAAGAAGGAAATGTTCAATCTGACCAGCAACCTAATCAAATGAATACGGAAACACAGACACCAACAAATTCTGAACCCAAGGGGCCATTAATTGGGATAATCATTATTGTTGTATTACTTATAATTGGTGGGATATTTGTTTGGATGAGCAGAACAGATACTGACACCAACATAAACGGAAATAATAATATTGGCACCACATTAACAGAGAACGAAATAGTCAATTTGCCTGACCCGTCAGTTGACGCACTAAATACACAATCTGACTCAGATGAAATTGAAGCGATTGAATCTGATTTAGATAATACAGACCTTAATAATCTTGATGGAGAACTTGAGGCAATAGAGAATGAACTTGAGGGACTTATATAAAAACTTATAAATCAGCTTCTAAAACCCAGCTACGTGCTGGGTTTTAGTTTGCCCAAATTAGTAAAAAAGGGTAGACTTCCCTCTTAATGACAAGCTCAACAATAAAAAAACTAGATAATTCTGAAATCGAAATAACTGGCTCAATTCCAGCTGAAATATTTGATTCTTTCAAAGAGAGGGCAATTAAATCACTCGGGGGAAAAAGAGAGATTCAAGGATTCCGCAAGGGACACATTCCTGAAAAAATACTAATCGAAAAACTTGGAGAAAGCGCAGTACTCCAAGAAACAGCCCAATTTGCAATATCAGAAGAATATCCAAAAATTATCCTCGAAAAAAAACTTGACGTTATTGGACGCCCAGAAATTACCATCACCAAACTTGCCGATGGAAACCCACTTGAATTTAAAGCTAAAACCGCAATCCTCCCCAAGTTTGAATTACCTGATTACAAAAGCATTGCAAAAGACACAATGTCAGAGAAAGATGACTTGGAAGTACAAGAAAGTGAAGTTGATGATGTTCTTTTTGAAATGCGACGTAGAAAGAAAATGGAAGAACAACAAAAGGACCTAAACGGAGGCTCTCTCAAACCAGAAGAGCAGGAGAAAAATTTAGATGAAACTCTTCCCGAACTAAATAATGAATTTGCAAAATCATTAGGAGATTTTAAAGACCTGAATGACTTAAAAACTAAAATAAAAGAGGGACTTACTGAGGAGAAAAAATACAAAAACAAAGATAAAAAAAGAATGAAAGTTCTTGAGAGTATTTCTGAAAAAATCAAAATATCAATTCCTCAAATACTTATTAGTAATGAACTTGCCAGTATGATGGCAGATTTAAAAGGAAGGATAGAACAAAGCGGTCTCGACTTTACCCACTACTTAAAACATATAAAGAAAACTGAGGAGGAACTGAAAGAAAGCTGGAAGGAAATGGCAAAAAAAAGAGTTATAATTAATTTAATACTAAACAAGATTGCGAAGGTTGAAAAAATCAAACCAGACCCAGAAAGAGTTGAAGAACAAGCCCAGACAATTCTTTCAACGCACAAAGATGCAAACAAAGATGGGGTTCGTCACTATGTAGAAAATATTCTTACATACGAAAAGGTCTATGAATTATTAGAACAATAAAAAATATTTTATGTTAATTCCAACAGTCATAGAAAAATCACAAAGTGGAGAACGAGCTTATGATATTTATTCTCGTCTTCTTAAAGATCGAATTATTTTCCTTGGTGGTGTTATTGATGACCACACAGCAAATTTAATTATTGCACAACTTCTTTTTCTTGAAGCTCAAGATCCTAAAAAAGACATCTCATTTTACATAAATTCTCCTGGAGGTTCGGCATCAGCAACGTTAGCAATGATTGACACAATGAGCCATATAAAGCCTGACGTTTCTACCATTTGTGTTGGTATGGCCGCTTCAGGTGGTGCGTGGATCCTTGCTTCTGGCGCAAAGAAAAAAAGATATGCGCTTCCTAACTCTGAAGTTATGGTACACCAACCACTTGGTGGAGCAGAAGGGCAGGCATCTGATATAGAAATTTCAGCTAAACATATCCTCTCACTTAGAGAAAGACTTGCGAAAATTCTTTCAAAAGCCACAGGAAAACCTATTTCTCAAATTGAAAAAGATATCGATCGTGATTACTTTATGTATGCAGATGAGGCAAAAAAATATGGCCTTATTGACGAAGTTCTTAAAGGAAAATAGGTAGTTGACACTAAAAATCTCTGGTAGTAAAAATATAGGAGACTTTTATGTGTGGGGGAATAGTGAGAACCTTAAGTCTCGTGCTCGACTGGACTCCTGTTGGAATCTTTTTCTTTCTTCTTTTTGAAATGGTAAGTAATTGATGAAAAACGAATATCTTATACAAACGTTCTTTTCAACACTTGTACAAGAAGTCGAAAAGACGATTCAGGAAGATTATCCGGGTGTGCATCACTCAATGAGGCAACGCCTCACAGAATCTCGCCTACTGGCAACTGCAACTCGACTTGCAAGAGAGCAGCAGGTTGAGGAACACAGTATTCATGGAGGTATGGCGAGGCAAACAGAGCCTGGCCTTCACGAACAGAGCAGATAGCAAAAGTCGCCTTGAAATTATTCAAGGCGACTTTTTGTGTATTTATGTTTTAAAACATCTTACAAAACTAAAACCTATTCTAAACCATCTGCATGTTCGGCCAGGGTCGTTGAAGCAGGGTTTGCATCAAGTCTATCTTTCGGTATTTCTTTACCAGAAACGTCACACACTCCGTATGTTCCTTCTTCTATTTTTTTAAGAGCTCGTTTAATGTTATTTAGTCGTACCTCTAAAGAATGTTCGGTGCTTCTTCTTTCCCCAAAATCTTCAAGGCGATCTGCCATTTCATTTGGATCTGCAGTGGTCTGTGGCACGTCTTCAGGTTTTGGTTCCCAGTCTTCTGGATTGTCTGGGTTTTTTGTAGCAATATGACCAAGCTCACGTTCAACTAAAACTTTTTCTTCTTCGAGTTTTTTCTTATATACATCAATATTTTCTACCATAATGTAGTTATTATATCACAAAATTTTTCTCAGAATATAATTACTGGAGAACCTTTTGAGGTGTTCTATAACGATTTACTATCTCTATAAAAGCATCCTTATTTGCAGTTATGATAAGCGTATTTTTATCGAGAAATGAATACACTATATAGGTGTCTTTTACTTGATCTTCAAGTAATCGAACATCCACATTCTTTATGAAGGCGTCCTTCCACAAAAGTGTTTTCCCAGAAGGATTAAGGCTTGAACCAGTGAGAGTTCTGTATAGTCCATTCATACTCATTCTTTCCCAATCAAGCATAGAGTCAAACGAGCTTTCAAATGAATTGACTTCGAGAGCTATGAATCCGTAGTTATTTTCACGTCCAATATATACTCCTGACATATAATTCCCACTCAAATTTCTTACCAGTCTATCAGGAATACCAGGAGCAATTTTATCTATAATTTTTTTAATATCTTTTGCGTTTTGCCCTCTTTTATCATTAGAAATAAAAATACTTGTTACGTCTCCTGCATTCCCTGAAGCACTTTGTAGTAGTGATATAATTTCTTTCGAGATATTTTCTTCACTTGAATCAATTATATGTTCTGTATCTGGTGTAATAATATATGACCTCTCAAGAATAGTGTCTGGTGAAATTACTGTTTCTGGGTTATCAAAAAATGCATAATACGACATAATAACAGCCCCCATAAGCACAAAAATAATTGCGAGTATTAATATAAAATTTTGCCACCTTCTGGTTTTCTTTAAATAATCTTGCTGTTCTCTTTTTCTTCTCATATGTTGTTCAGCAATAGCAATTTGAGCAAGAGAAACTTTTTTATTTTTTATTGCATCCTTTACTTCTTTATCAATAAGACTTGGATTTGCAAGTTTTTCGTCCAGTGGGTCGACTTTTGTTTTTTGAATCTTAAGGGGAGACTCTGGTTTTGGAGTCACTTTTGGGATTTCAATACTCTCTTCAATGAGTGACTGCACCTCAGGAGAACCAGGGCCAATTCCTGATTTAATAGGGGAAACAATTGTGCTTTTAGGTACTGACCTATTACGCGGATCAATATGTTTACCAATTTGGTCTGCCATTTGGGAGCCCCTTAATCGTGCCTCTTCTTCAAGTTTAGAAACTTTTTTGTTCATTTTTGCTGTATCTAAATTAACCACCTCCTCTCTAGAAACACCACCAAGAGCCTCTCTTGCTTCCATGCGCATTTTTATAAGTTCATCTTTAGGAATATTACGCAAGATATCATGACTCGAAACACGCTCGATTGTTTCTTTAGACAATTCAGGATGTTCAGGCTTGAGAGCTGAAGGAATAGAATCTTTCAACAATCCTTCTTGGGAATCGGTGGGCTTTTGTTTATTTTCTTCTTCCATTTTATAGTTCTTCTAGCTCCTCTTCTCCTTCAAGTGCAAGGGTTTCAAGTTGTTTTATTTTATTGTGTAGTGCCTCTTCAACTGCAATATTTTTCTGATACTTATTCTTCACATTAAGCACGTTCTCAGATACTTTTTCTAAGTCATCCTGATTCTTCCACAACTGTTTTTCTGATGCACGCATTTGTTCTTCTGCATTCCATCTGTCTACCTCCACCTCATGCTGTTCTTGAGCAGACGTAGTTTCTCTTTCCTGTAGAGTTGCTGTTGAAACCTTATCTTTAAACGCCTCCACTTCATTTGTTAGTCTCTCTATTTCATGAGTCATTATCTTTCGTTTTTCATTCATGGCAACAAATTCAAGCTCAAGCGGTTCTTTAAGGTGTTCAACAATATCTAATTTCTTTACTAAATCTTCTCTCTCTTTTACTGCGGAAATTGCATATTGTTTATTTTGATTTGCTTTAATTTGCTCTTCTACACCAACACGAGCTGTTAAGACATCTTCCTTTTTCAGGGCAATTTCCTGAATCTGTGTTTGAATGTTAATTATTTCTTGGTCAGCTTTCCATCTATTTTGTTCTACTTCTCTAAGTCTGTCTTCAATAATCCAACGACGCTCTTCAAGTTCACGTCTCGATTTTTCATCCACTGCCTCGGCACGCGCTGATTCTATTTCTGCTTCTTTAACCTCAAGTTCTTGTTCTCTCTCTTTAAGAGGGTCTAGGAAATTGAGCAGTCTTTCTCTTTTTTCTTCCAGTTTTGCTACTTGATCGTCAAAAACCTTCTCTTTAGCTGGAAACTTATTAAGCTCATGTTCAAGTTTTGTCTGTTCTGTTTTGAGTTTAATAATTGGGTCAATTTTTTTCTTAGCCGGTTTGTAGTCATTTTTGTGTGGCTCTGGAATTGGCTGCCTGTCTTCAATTCGTGGTGGAATACCCACTGTCTCAACTTCATCTGTCGCCGAGTAGGTTGTTTTTGCTTGTTCAGATTGCTCTTTTGCACTTGGTGTATCGCTAAGAGTTACATGATCTGGAACTGGTGCTTTTGTAATAAGCCCACCAGTTTCTTCTGACACCTTATCTATATTAATTTTTATATCTTCCGTTCGTTGTCGTGCTTTTGGTATTTGATTTGAAATAAAATCTCTACTCGTATTATTGATAAGAGTATTCACTTCATCGTTTATAGATGGTGCTGGGATATTTTCGCTGATTTCATTTCCTTCACCAAACGCACGACTTTTTTCTTCTAAAAATGTGTTGAGTTTTTTTATAAATTCATCATCTCCTCCGGCTTTATGATATGCAAGAGTCTCTTTTTTAAGTTTTTTATCAAGAGAGTCCATTTCTCTTTCAGATATTTTCTTCTCGTTCATAAGACGCGACAAATCTCCCTTCATTGTCTGAAGTGGTACCACAAGTGGCTCACCTACTTCTTCAGTTGTTACCACTTGTACTGGTGCCTCAGGATCTTCTGGTAATTCACCAACATCCTTAGGCATAATCCGCGGTCCAAATTTTATATTCTTTTCACCTTCATCGTTTTGAGGGTTGCTCTGGTCTTCTTCCATAGAGATATTATATATCACCAAGCTTTTATGTGGAACTAAATTAAATTGCGAAAAGACAAGAAATACATAAGAACTGGAATACATTAAATGCAGCCCGTTCCAGTTGGAACGGGCTGCATAGGGCTGCAAGATCTTCAGTATTCGGAGAATCCCCCTCTGTCTTCACAGGAGGCACAGGAATCCGCGAATGTCGCCAGCGAACTAGTGTCGCAACGATACCGCCGACAACCGGAACAGACAGTAAAAGTCCTGCAGCGATCACGGTAATGAAGACACTTCGCGACCCTGCAAAAAGATCAAACCCCGGACCCTGATTATTGCTCATCTGATACTCCTTTATGTGTAGATGCGCTCTCTATTTTGGATTATATACCCCTTTTATCAAAAGGAAAGGGTTGTAGTTTTTATCTTCGTGGAGGCTTGGAACCACCATTTCTGAAATTCCCACGCGGAGTAGGTGGATACTTTTTAAATATAGAATTACTTTTTAATGAGACTTGTACTGGTCCACGACAGTTCAAATACCATTTTCATCATGTTGTGAATCACTTTGTCTTCTATAATTGTCCCAGCAAACTGCGGTTCTCCAAAATTAATTATTGAAACTTTGTTTTCACCATAAATAGTTACGTCACTTTTATACGGGAACATTTTTCTTGGGACATGTTTGAGTTTTGGCCAGATTTTCTTCGGAAATTTTGCATAAATAGTCTCATTATAGTTAATATCAACATCTTGGTCCGGCAAAATTGCTCGTGTTGTAATACCAGTCTTTTCTTTTTGCTTTATGTATTTCACCCTAAATTCTTCTGTAAGAAATTGCATTAAGTCTGCGGTATTACTAAATGCAAGCATTTCATAGGACTTACCTACGTTTACGTGGTCCTCATATACTCGAAGCAACCCTTCTTGGCCCTCAAAAAATCTAACAACTGGCTTATTCTCTGCATGTGCAAAGAGTCCTTCAAGTGTTGGGAGTAAGGTATGTGTTTGTTCTAGTTGTCGTTTTGCGCGTGTGATTTGTGACTGCGCGTAGCGCTCAACATTTCTGGGGTTTTCAACTTGGTAAAATAATTTGTTCTTTTTTTCAAGTTCGGTCACAAGCCCGCGTATAGAAAGACTTTCCAGTATTTTATACACCGTTGTTCTATTGAGTTTAGTGATTTCTGCAACTTTAGACGGATATGCACCACCACTTAAGAGTAGAGCCGTATAAACACTTGCCTCTTTGTCTGAAAGGCCGACCTTTTTGAGCTTTTCAGCTAGATTTTGGTCAAATTCAATCATGAGGGCAGTATATATAAATGACTATTTTTGTCAATACTTACGCACAAAACAGATTATATATCTATAATATGGCTAATTATAAGTATATTTATTGATATTACTGATACTTAGTTGACACAAACTTGACAGATTAGTATATACTTCGTGCAGAAATATGGAGGTAGGCGAACAAAAAGTTCTCCCCTCTAGGGCAATACCGCCCGTTCTTTGTTAAGGAGGTCCTGAGGCATCGACTTTAAACTGCCTCATTTATTTATATGGAGACTATTGAGGAACACAATGGCCGACCTGAGCGAACGCGACATCGACGAGCTGGTGAGTGCGCTCGTGCCTAACAACTGTGTCGCATGTAGCTGGAGGCGAAATTGGCACTCGTGGAGTCGCGATACTCTCCTGATGAAGGTTCTGCTCAACTGCGGAATCGACATCATGAGGCTCGCAATCGAGGCCAACGAGCTGAACGAGAACGGCAGGCCCACGCTTGGAGGGTTCTGCGGTAAGGGCTGGCGAAAGGAGAACATCATTCGTCTGGCCAAGCAGCAGCTCGCCTCGTGAGTGGGACGGTCAACGGAAGACCACCTTCAAGTGTCTTCCATAACTGCCGTGATTTACAACCACGGCACTGTCGCAGAGTGTGTACTCTGCCTGATGAGTCCAAAAGGACGAAACAGAAAAGTTCTTTGACACAGTTTCCCCTCTACACATGCCCATGAACAACCCGCAATTTCGCGAACTCATGGTCAGCTGAGGAGGGGAAACCCATGACGAATCTGAGTTCTACCGACGCCAAGAGACTGATCAACTTGCTGTCACCCAACGGCTGCGTTGCGTGTCACCTCGATCAGCCCCACCCCTTGTCATCCACATTGCTGCGGATCTTGCAACACTGTGGGATCGACACCGAGAGGGTCGTGGCCGAAGCGATCGAGATGAGCGGGGGCTTTTCCAAATACGGGTTCTGCGGAAAAGGCTGGGACACGGAGAACTTCGTGACCTTGGTCTGCCGACAGATCCCTTCCTGACTGGGACAGGTTCCCGGAAGACCACCTTCAAGTGTCTTCCACAGCAACGCCCTAGAGTTTTACTCTGGGGCGTTTTTCCTTTTATTTATCTTCGTCCGTTTCTATTAAATTTACCTCGTGGAGGAGGTGGACACTTTTTCTTTTCTCCTTCTTTAAAGAAATTAGGGTCTCTTTTTACTACTGAATAGTTTGTTCTGCCTTGTTCATCAGGCTCTTGAACTACTATTGGAAGCTTGTCTCCATAGCATACGTAGTCATTTATGTTTTCAATTCGGAAATTTGCAAGTTGTGAAATATGCACCATTCCTTCAGCGTTCGGGCCCAGTTTTACAAAACAACCAAAATCAAGAATCTTGACCACCTCACCCTCAACTTCATCCCCTGGCTTATATTCATGAGTTAGTGCGTCAACCTCTGCTAAAGCAGCCTCTGCTTGCTCTTTGGTACCAGTTGCAAACACACTTCCATCTTCTTCTATATCTAATTGAGCACCAGTGGTCTCCATAATTCCTTTTATTACTTTTCCTCCAGAACCTATAACACTACCAATTTGTTCTGGTTTAATACTCATGCGCAATATATTAGGAGCAGATGGATTAAGTTCACTTCTAAATTTTGGAATCTCTTTTTCAATACAGTCAAGAATTTGTAGTCGTGCTTTTTTTGCTTCTAGAATTGCCTCGCTCAATACATCTGCAGGTACTCCCTCCACTTTTACATCCATTTGAATTGCAGTAATCCCATCTCTAGTCCCCGCAACTTTAAAATCCATGTCACCATGATGGTCTTCAGGGCCTTGGATGTCAGTAAGAATTTTGTAATTTAGTTTTTCTCCAACGTGTTCTGTCATTAAACCCATTGCAATACCTGCAACCGGATTTTTAATTGGAACTCCCCCGTCCATAAGTGCGAGTGTTCCTGCACAAACGCTACCCATAGATGTTGAACCGTTTGATGCAAGTGATTCACTAACCAAACGAATAGTGTATGGAAATTCTTCTGCTGTTGGGATTACTGCAGAGAGTGCTTTTTCTGCAAGTGCTCCGTGTCCTGTTGAACGACGATTAATCCCTCCCATTCTCCCGGTTTCACCAACTGAAAATGGCGGGAAATTATAATGATGTAAGAATTTTTTCTTACCTCGCACCTTCATGCCTTCAATAGTTTGAGCATTACTTGGCGGACCAAGAGTTAGTGTACCAAGTACATGAGTAGCACCTCGATAAAACAAACCACTTCCATGAAGCGGAGTTGCAATACCTCCGGCTTGTGCAAATAGTGGTCTGATTTCATCAAACTTACGTCCGTCTACACGCTTGTCGTTTTTTAGTGCTTCGATATGCACTACCTTGTCAATTTTATTATGCAGAAATTCACTGCCATGTACTTTTACATCATCATCAAGATCGACACATATCTGGGCCCACTCATCTTCAAGCGTCTCGATTGCTTTTTTACTATTTGTATCTGCAAAAAGTCTCTTTGTAAGTTCTTTGTCTCCGAATTTCTCTTCATAAAGCTTTGTTAATTCTTCGGGGGTTTCAGGAATACTTACCTTTGCTTTTTCTTTTCCTATATCTTTAATGATATCTCGCTGGAATTTTTGAATTTTATTTATGTTTTCAACTGCAAGAGTAAACACTTCATCAATTTCTTTTTCAGAAACCTCTAATGCACCTGCTTCAACCATATTTATCCTGTCTTCACGTCCACATACTGTTACATCAAGCTCTGCTCCTTCGCGTGTATTGTGTGCTGGATTTAACACAAGATTCTCACCTGCTATTTTCCCAACACGAACAGCAGAAACAGGTCCATCCCATGGAATGTCTGAGACGGCAATTGCAAGACTTGAACCAATTATTGCCAAAATATCTGGATCACACTCTTGGTCAATAGAAATTACTGTTGCAACCACTTGCATATCGCGACGCATAGAGTGGTTAAAAAGTGGTCTTATTGTTCTATCAATCATTCGGCCTGAGAGTATTGCTTCATCTGTCGGCCTACCCTCGCGTTTATTATATTGCCCACCAAGTATGAGCCCTGCTGCATAAAATTTTTCTTCATAATCTACAACAAGTGGAAAGTAGCTCATTTCTGGCTTATCTTTTCCCCCCATTACAGCGGTGCAAAAAACCGATGTGCCACCCATAGAAACCATAACTGACCCATTTGCCTGATCAGCCATGTCACTAAATGTAGCCTTGAGCGTTTTGTCGCCTAACGACAAAGAATATTCTTTTTTTTTCATTAGTTTTATGAGGCTCCTCCCCACCAGATTCTAGATCTAAAACTCACATATTTATTTTGAGCTCCAAACCTAACTATCAGGCGGTGAAACGCCAATATTTATTTATAATAGGTTTCACTATATAGAAACCTTATGTTTTGGGCAAGAGCAGGACAATCTAACTCATGTAACTCTTCGGTATTGAGAAATATAATTAATTACGTATTTAAATACGTAATTAATTACTGGAAATACTTACACAAGAAAGCGCCCGAGTTTTCGATGAAGAAAACTCGGGCGCTTGATACAACTAACGTCGTTTGTTCCTGTCAATGCCTTCGAATGGCGCCGGAACCCATTCGAATCTCCGCGCCAAAAAATTGTAAAAGCCCTGAATGCACCATCCGAATGCAATGAGAACAAAAGCCATTCGCCACCGCGTGGCATCGCCACTATATGTTACTTGTGCAGTCCCCATTCTTTACCCCTCCTAATTAATGGGAAATTCTAAGACAAACTATACAAGAGTTAGTTGAAAAGTCAACCTAGTTCTTCTTTTTACGTGGATATGGTATCCAATTCCTACTATTGCCAAGCAAGAATTTATCTGGGTCTTCACACATATCAATAAAGTCGTCAGCAACTTCTCGGAGTTTACTTGAAGAGCTTTTTCCGAAAGAAATTACTTCAACCTGTGTGGTTGGTTTTAAATATTCAACGAGCGGAATAAAGTCTCCGTCACCTGAAGCAATAATTACTGCGTCAAGTTTAGGAGCAAGCTTAATAGCATCAACTGCAATGCCCACATCCCAGTCTGCTTTTTTTGCCCCCCCAAAAAAAATCTGTAGATCTTTTGTTTTTGTTTCTATACCGATTTTCTCAAGTGCTTCAAAAAAGTTCTTCTCTTCACCTGATTCAGTAGTAATAACATAAGCAATGGCACGAATTAAATTCCGCCCGCCTACTGACTCCTTAAGTACATTACTAAAATTGACTTTGGATTTATATAAATTTTTTGCACTATGGTAAAGATTTTGAGTGTCAATGAAGACCCCAACTCTTTGTCCTTTCTGTTTTATTATTGGCATGTTTAACTCTTAGACTTCAAAGAAAGAGATTTCGCAAGTGCGTTGAATCGTCTTTTGTTTATTTTTTCCAAATATTTAAGGTGTGAACGACGTGATGCAACCATTTGCAAAAGGCCACGTCGTGAGTGGTTATCTTTCATGTGTGTTTTAAGATGCTTTGCAAGTTCGTTAATCTTTTTTGTAAGCATTGCAATTTGCACCTCAGAAGACCCGGTATCTTTATCGTGGGTCTGAAACTTTTTTATGATATTTCCCTTTTGTTTTGCTGTTAACATTGTGTGAAAATAATAGCATTAAAAATAATATGTGGCAAGTTTATATCTGGTTTGAATATACGTTGAGGGGCCGGCACAAGTAAGACTTGCACCGGCCCCCATCAAACAAAAAATGAATTCAACAACGATTTCTTTTTTGATTATCGACTAGCCTCACATAGTGCGCCGGCGGGCGTTTCAGCCTATTCGCGCTCTGCTCTCGAGAAGATCTCTCTTGCCCGAAAACTTATGAGAGGTACCGAGTGGTTCTACCCCACTATTCCTACGTTTACGTTGCGATCGTTTTTTGAGGAATTGTATTGCCCGTTGCCTGGGCGGCCCCATCGTATTTGTACGGGCTCGACGGGTGGCCCTAAATCTGCTTCATTCTGCCCCACTTTCAGCCGCGATTACTCCAGTCCCACGGAATTGCCGGTGGACAAAGCTTACGCGAGTTGATGTTGAAAGGTAGCGGAATTCGAGGGCGAATGGCGAAAAACTCCCCCGATCCAGATATAATTATGCACATCTATATTTTTTTGTCAAGTGGGTGTTTTTGCCAACTCTTTATTTTTCTGATACTCGTATCTTCCAGCGAAGATACTCGCTCGTCCTCAACAGAAATTCTGCAAAGCAGAACCATGCATTTGGCGCCTGCGGATGCAGAAAAATAAAGGTTGGTTGGGGAGAAAATTATTTATTTATGTAAATATTGTGCAACACTGTAATAAACGACGTCGCACAATATCATGTCAGACCTAAAAACTCTTAAAATAGAATTTCTCGAATATATTGAAATTGAGCGAGGAAGAAGTATAAAAACGGTTGAAAACTATAATCGCTATTTAGATAAATTCTTAGGATATATTGGTAAAAAATCTACAGAGAAAATTACACCCGAAGATGTAAGAAAATACAGATTATGGCTCAACAGAGAAACAGATTCAAAAGGAAATAACTTACATAAACGTACTCAAAACTATTATTTAATAGCCTTGAGGGCATTTTTAAAGTACCTAGCAAAGCGAGGAGTGAAATCTCTACCACCAGAATCTATTGAACTTGCAAAGGTTTCTGACAGACAAATAGACCTCATTTCAGAACAAGATTTGGCACGTTTACTTAAGGGCCCAGATGGCTCGGACCTGAAATCACTTAGAGATAGAGCCATATTAGAGCTTTTATTCTCTACTGGACTCCGTGTTTCTGAACTCTGCGCGCTCTCGTATGACGACATAGATTTAAGCAAAGATGAATTTTCTGTTCGTGGAAAGGGCGGTAAAATCCGTGTTGTATTTCTATCTGGCACCGCCAGAGATGCCCTGAAAGCATACACAAACAAACGTGCTGACATGTCGGAATCTTTGTTTGTAAGTCTCCCCAAGGGTAAAAAAAGTATTGATGACGCACCTCCGCTTTCAAGTAGAAGTGTAGAGAGAATAGTAAAAGAATATGCAATAAAAGCTGGGATTAGCAAAAAAGTGACTCCTCACATTATTCGGCATTCTTTTGCGACTGACCTGTTATCAAATGGTGCTGATTTACGAAGCGTCCAAGCAATGCTTGGACATGCCAATATTTCTACCACTCAGGTATATACTCATGTCACAGATAGCCATCTAAAAAAGATACATAAGCAGTTTCACAACAAAAAAAGAAATCATTGAAAAAACAGGTGAAAAATTGCATAATATGCCCAGAAATTAGAGTGGCGGCGGGAGTTGAGGCCAACCTCCGGGTGTCGGCGCTGAACGCTCTCTGACCCCCCACGTCAGAGGGTACAGTTCGCGAGCACCCTGGACTCTCTCCCGTCGCCCAGTTATCCACAACAAGTTGTCTTTTATACTTGTCCTATAAAAAACTGTCCTTTACAATAGTAGGTGGATCAGTTCCCTCTTAGCGATTAATCGTTCAGAGACAAGGAAAAGCAAAAAGGTACATCATCCCAATTATATATATCTCCTTACATCAATAGATGATCGACCGTACGCTTTCCAAAAACTGCGACGTCCTGCTCTCGAGAGTGGGGCGTTTTTTTATCTATTTATTTTACCCAATGTCGTTTTCGTATTTCCTGAAGTTTCTCTTCTTCTACCTCATCCATCTTTCCTTTTCCTTTTTCACCAAGAGATTTTAATTCATCCTCACTTAATTTTAAAAGTTCTGATGCCTTTTCTTCCAGAAATTCTTTAGTATTTCTTGATGGGTCATCAAGCACTTCTTCCAGCAAAGCATGCAAAATAAAGCCTACTTTAGGCCCCGGTTTCATTTTTAATGACTTTATGAGTGTATTTCCGTCTATTTTTAACATACCAACTGAAATTGGGTCCCTCATAGCCTCTTCAATCATTGATTCATATTTTCGCAATCTGTATGGAGCTTCTTTTGGTCTTCCGGTTCCAATTCTGTCACACGCACGAAGGTTCATAAGCTCCCAAACATATTCTTTTCCAACACCGCTAACCAATCTGCGTACAGCCGACATTGTAATTTTATCAACATCTGAAAAGAAGAGGTGATATCGGACAAGTTTTGTAACTATATCTATATCCTCTTTTGAATACTTGAGTCTCGTCATTATTTTTTTTGTGAAACGAGCCCCAACAACATCGTGTCCATAAAATGTCCAGTCTCCTTTGTCTTCTCTGAAGGCTCTCGTATGTGGTTTTGCAACATCATGCAAAAGAGCGGAAAGTCTCACGTGAAACGACCACTTTCGGTTTGCCGCATGCTGTAAACACCGAACATTGTGTTCAAAAACCTCAAATGAATGTGCTTGATTTTGTTTTATTTTAAGGCCTTCGCGCAATTCCGGAATAATATATTGAAGTAGTGAAACCTCCTCCATAAGCTCTATTCCAGCCCTGGGTTCATCGGAAAGTATAAGCTTTGTAAGTTCATCTCTCACCCGTTCTGTTGCAATGTTTTGTATTAGTTCATGGTTTTTCTCTATTGCCTTTTTGGTGTCTATGTTTAACGTGAAACCCAGCTCTGAAACAAATCTAACTGCTCTCATCATTCGTAGTGCATCTTCAGATATACGTTTATTAGCATCTCCTACTGCACGAATAGTTTTGTCTTTTATATCATCTTGTCCTTTATGTGGGTCAACAAAACGCTGTCCTTTAATGTTGTAAGCAATTGCATTTATTGCGAAATCGCGTCTTTTTAAATCTTCCTCAATGGTTTCTGCAAAACTAACTTCATCAGGATGACGCGAATCGCTATACCCTCCTTCTATTCTATACGGGGTAACCTCAATATTTTTTATAGCCTCATTATTAGTATCAATTTTAATCGTTACGGTTCCAAACTTATTGTTGTAGAAGTTGTCTGGAAATATATTTTGTATCTCTTCTGGGCCAGCATTAGTCGTAAAATCCCAGTCTTTTGGTTCTTTTCCAAGAATAAGATCCCTTACACAACCACCAACTAAAAATGTCTCAAAATTAGAGTTTTCGAGTTTTTCTGCTATTTCTATTACTTCTTTTGGTATGGAAAACGTCTTCATACGCTCAAATAGTAATGTAAATTTTGATATTTTGCGAGTTTTATAGTTAAATTAACTGACACAAAGTTTGCCTCCGTGGTGAAATGGATATCACAACGGTCTTCGGAACCGTCGTTGGGGGTTCGAGTCCCTCCGGAGGCACCAGATTATCAAGTTGTTGACCTTTAGGTCAGTCACTTGATATCTGAGTATTTCAGGAAGAACTCGAAAAGCGGAGGCGCGCCATCGGTAAGAAGCG
>PVBE010515070.1_pt1 | contig 23181 bp, 19 predicted proteins | sample 1631181 | NCBI WGS metagenome assembly PVBE01 (sample SAMN08397723, study PRJNA350692) | Marine metagenome, whole genome shotgun sequencing project. | isolation source: water | place: Pacific Ocean | collected 2012-04 | reverse complement strand
CTCCGATCCCGTGATTCGCGGGCCCGTCGTAATCCTGCCGCCGACGACCCCCGGAGGGCCGCCGCGCCGCTTCGCGATCCAGCCGGGGCGGGTCATCGGGCTGCTCGCCTTGATGTTCCTGCTGGGGGCCGGCGTCACCGGCGGGCTCTTCGCCTGGCACCTGACCGGGCTGTCCCAGGACTACGCCCACCTCGACGACGAGGTCCAGCAGCTCAAACACGAACTGACCGAGCTGCGCGAAGCCAGCACGGCGGTCTCCTCGGCCTCCGAGCCGACCGCCATGGCCGATCCGGAGGCCGGGGCCCCCACCGGCGACCGCCTCGACCTCCCCATCTCGAGCCTCCGGGGCGAGGAACCCCGCGTGCGCGTCGCCGTGCTGAACACCACCGAAGAGGTGCTGCTGACGGGCGAAGGGCTCGTGCTCGTCCACGAGGTCGGCGAACCGACGCCAATGCCTCGCGGGCGCGTGCGCATCAAGCCTCACGGGGGCGGCATCCACATCGAGGGCGTCGGCGGAGTCCGCCCGGGCACCCTGATCGAGTCCCGCCTGGGGCCCATCAGCCTCGGCGACCGCAGCTACCCCGGCCGCCTCGAGGTCCAGAAGGACGGCAAGCACATCATCCTCGTGAACGTCGTCGGCATGGAGGAGTACGTGGCCGGAGTCGTCAGCTCCGAGCTCCCCGCGAGTTGGGGGCTGGAGGCCAAGAAGGCCCAGGCGATCGCCGCCCGCAGCTACGCCGTCATGCAGATGGCCACCGCCGAGGGGGGGTGGCACCTGGAGGCCACGGTCATGGACCAGGCCTACAGCGGCAAGCCGGTCGACGCGGGCAGCCGCGCGGCAGTCACGGCGACCCACGGCAAGGTCCTGTCCGCCGGAGGCGGGCTCGTCAGCGTTTACTACAGCTCGACCTGCGCGGGCCGCACGGAGGAGCCGGAGACGGTCTGGCCGGACCGGCCTTCCAACGGCACCGGCGCGGCCGACTGCGGCTTCTGCAAAAAGGCGCCGTCGTTCCACTGGAACGCCACGGTCACCACCGCGAAGCTGCTCGAAGTGCTCAAGGCCCAGGGCCACCGCGCGCGCGCCGTGGAGACGCTTCAGCTGCGCCGCTCCACCCGCAGCGGGCGGGTCACGTCGGTGGACGTCGTCACCGACAAGGGCACGGTCACGTGGAGCGGGAACGACTTCCGGCTGCTCCTGGGCTCGACCCAGATCAAGAGCACCCGGTTCGAGCTTCGCTTCGACGAGGCCAACAGCCAGTTTGCGCTGACCGGCACCGGCTTCGGCCACGGGGTCGGCCTTTGCCAGTACGGCGCCCAGGGGATGGACCAGGCCGGACACGACCACACACAGATTCTGGGCCGGTACTTCCCCGCCGCCACCATCGAGGAACTGTGGTAACTCCACGGATGCACTCTCGGAGATCCTCATGAACCGCCGCCTCCTGATCGTCGCTTTCCTCGTCGCGCTGATGTCCCTGCTGCCCATGGCCTGCGGCGACCCCAACAACCCCGGGGACAGCAACGGCGAGATCTGCGGCGACGACCGCGACAACGACGGCGACGGCGCCGTCGATGAGGGCGAGGACGAGGACGGCGACAGCTACAAGAGCTGCGACCCGATCGCCGAGCTGATCGACTGCGACGACAACAACGCCGACGTGCACCCCGACGCGGACGAGATCTGCGACGGCAACGACACCGACTGCAACGGCACCGAGGACGACGTGGACGTCGATGGCGACGGCGTCATCTCGGCCGACTGCGGCGGCGCGGACTGCGACGACGCCAACCCCAACGTGTTCCCCGGCCGGCCCGAGTCCTGCGACGGCGCGGACAACGACTGCGACGGCGAGGTCGACGACGGCTTCGACGCCGACGACGACGGCTGGACCTCCTGCAACGGCGACTGCGACAACACCGACCCGCTCGTGAACCCCGATGCGGTCGAGGACTGCGACGGCGTCGACAACAACTGCGACAACGACATCGACGAGACCTTCGACCTCGACCAGGACGGATACATCGGCTGGGACGGCCCGACGTACATCACCTGCGCGGACCTGTACTCCCCCGGCGGCGAGCGGGCCGAGTTCGGCGACTGCAACGACGACAACGACGAGCAGTGGCCGGGCGCCCACGAGGACGCCACCAACGGCGAGGACGACGACTGCGACCAGTGCGTCGACGAGTGCCAGGACACCGACGGCGACGGCTACGACAACTGCGAGATCGACGCCCCCGGCGACCCGACCTGCGAGGTCACGGGCGAGAACTTCCCCGACGACGGGCAGGAGGCGGACTGCTTCGACTGCGCCAACGAAGACAACTTCGAGTGCGACCAGATCGCCGAGAACGTCTACCCGAACTTCGAGTACACCATCGAGACCGAAGAGGGGCCGCTGGTCCTGGACGAGATCTGCGACCGCGTCGACAACGACTGCGACGGCGAGATCGACGAAGGATACGACCCGGATACGTGCGATCCGCTATAAGCCGCGGCCATGTCCCTTCCGAAGACCGTAGCTGTCATCGGTGCCGGCAACATGGGGGCCGGCATCGCCCAGAAGATCGCGATGGAAGGCTTCGATGTAGTCCTCGCCGACCTCGACCTCGAACGCGCCCAGCGCGGCATCGACATCATCTCCAAGCTCCTCGGCGAGGCCGTCGAGCGGAAGATCGTCGATCAGGCCGCCGTGGATGCGACCCTCGCCCGCCTGACCCCGGTCGGTGACTTCGAGGCCCTCGCGGACGTCGATCTGGTGATCGAGGCCGTGTTCGAGGATCTCCTCGTCAAGAAGGACCTGTTCCGCAAGCTCGACGCCATCTGCAAGGACGGCTGCGTGCTCGCCACCAACACGTCGTCCTTCTACGTGCACGAACTCGCCGCGGTGACCCGCCGCCCCGGGCACGTCGTGGGCCTCCACTACTTCTTCCACCCGGCCAAGAACCGGCTGCTGGAGGTCATCCCCGGCCCGCTGACCCGCCCCGAGGTCGCCGACTCGATGGACAAGTTCGCGGAGGCGCACGGCAAGACCGCCATCCGCACCACGGATTCGCCCGGGTTCGCGGTGAACCGGTTCTTCGTGCCCTGGCTGAACGAGGCCGTCCGGCTGCTGGAAGAGGGCGTCGCCGACATCCCCTCGATCGAGGCCGCGGCCAAGCACGCGTTCCGCATCGGCATGGGGCCGTTCGAGCTGATGAACGTCACCGGCGTGCCCATCGCGTTGCACTCCGCGAGCACGCTCGGCACCGAATTCGGCGCCTTCTACGAGCCGTCCGAGCGCCTCGCCGCGCAGGTCGACGCTCGCGAGCAGTGGCCGCTGGAGGGCGACGCCGATCCCGCCGTCGCCGAGGCCGTCGCCGACCGCCTGCTGGGCGTCGTCTACGCGATCGCGGGCGCCCTCGTGGACGAGGGTGTCTGCAGCCTGGAGGACGTGGACCGCGGCGCCCGCATCGGCCTGCGCTGGGCCAAGGGGCCGTTCGAGATGATGAACCGCACCGGCGTCGCCCGCTCCTTCGAGCTGTGCGAGGCGCTGGCCGAGGCGCACTCCGACCTGACGCTGCCGGACTGCCTCCGCGAGCAGGCCGCTTCCGGCACCCCGTGGTCCTTCCAGCGGGTCGACCTGGCCGTGGACGACGGAATCGCCACGGTCACGATCAACCGCCCCGAGGTCATGAACGCCCTGGACGAAGAGGTCGTCGGTCAGCTGAGCGCGCGCTTCGACGAGGCGCTCGCGCACGACGGTCTCAAGGCGATCATCCTCGCCGGCGCGGGCAAGGCGTTCGTCGCCGGCGCGGACATCCGGTTCTTCGTCAAGAACATCGAGGCGGACGCGATCGACCGCATCGTCAGCTTCACCGAAGCGGGCCAGGCGCTGCTCCGCCGCATCGAGACGGCCCCCGTGCCGGTCTTGGCGCGCGTGCAGGGCATGGCGCTGGGCGGAGGCGTCGAGTTGGCGCTCGCCTGCCACGCGATCGTCTGCTCCACGAAGGCGTCGTTCGCGCTGCCGGAGACCGGCCTGGGCATCTACCCCGGGCTGGGCGGCACGCAGCGGCTCCCCCGGATCGTCGGCCAGCCGCTGGCCCGACGGCTCATCCTCACCGGACGGCGCCTGAAGGCGCGCGATGCCGTCGAGGCCGGACTCGCCCTCGAGGCGGTGCCGCTGACCGAGCTGGACTCCGCGATCGCGGGCTGGATCGAGCAGGGCATCCCCGATCGCTACGCCGGCACCATCCCCGCGGATGCCGCTACGGCCGAGGCCTACGACGCCTCCCACCTCCAGGCGCTGCTCGAGGGCACGATGCCCGACGGTGTCTCCGAAGCCGCCGCCGCGCTGCTCGCCCGTGACCTCCGAGCCATCGGCCGCAAGGCCCCGGTGGCCCTGAAGGAGGCGGCGAGGCTGCTGGACGAGGGGGCTGCGCTCGACCTCCCCGAGGCGCTCCGCCTCGAGTTCGACGCGCTTCCGAACATCTTCGGCACGCACGACGCGCTCCTCGGCTTGAAGGCCGTGGGGAGCCGGACGCCGCCGGAGTGGACTGGGGCCTGAACAGGGATTCCTTGACCCTTCCGGGCAGCCCAGCCTAGTGTGCAAAGAGGGCCAGAAGGGTGAGGGCGTGGAAGGGCATCAGCCAGCCAACCGAAATTATCGGCTTCTTCAGCGGATCGCGACCGGCGGTATGGCGGAGGTGTTTCTGGCCCGTTTGGAGGGGCCGGAAGGCTTCGAGCGTCAGGTCGTCATCAAGAAGATCCTGAAGCGGTGGGCGCACAACGCGGACGTATTGAGCCTCTTCCGCGACGAAGCCCGCATCGGTGCCCGCCTCGACCACCACAACGTGGTGCAGGTCCTCGATTACGGCAAGAGCGGCGACGACACCTACCTGGTGCTCGAGTACGTCGAGGGGCGGAACCTCTCGGAGCTGATCACCGCCGCCGCCGACCGCGGCCGGTACCTCCCCGCGGTGACGGTCTGCTTTGTCACGTCCGAGTGCTGCTCGGCGCTCGACCACATCCACCGCCGCACGGACCGCACCGGCGAAGCCCTCGGCGTCGTGCACCGCGACATCAACCCCGCGAACATCCTGTTGTCGCAGAGCGGGGACGTGAAGCTCACGGACTTCGGTGTCGCCGCGGGACTGCACCGCGAGCTGAAGACCGCCCACGGAATCCTGCGGGGCACGTTCCCGTACATGAGCCCGGAGCAGACCCGCTGCCGCCCGCTGGACGGCCGCTCGGACATCTTCTCGATCGGGATCTGCCTCTACGAAGCGCTGACGGCCCGTCATCCGTTCGCGGAGGACGAGGACTACCTCACGATCAAGAACATCCAGGACCTGACGCCGCCGCCGCCGGACGAGCACCGGGGCGATCTGGACAACGCCCTGTGCGCGATCGTGATGCGCTGCCTGGAGAAGGAGCCGGAGGACCGGTACCAGTCCGCCCGCGACCTCCAGGACGACCTCACCGGGTGGCTTCGCGCGAAGCGGGCGACCTACGGCGCCGGCCGGTTGGCCCGGCTCATGACCGAGTGCTTCCCCGAGTCGGAGCGGCAGGGTGATCGGGTCGACGCGACGCGCATCACGCTGGGACCGACCAGCCCCGGCCGCAGCAACCCGCTGCTGGACCTCAGCCTGCTCGACCGGCGCGGACCGCAGCGGATCGGCGGCGCGATCGAGCCCACGGGGTCCGACAGCGGAGTGGCCGAGGACGAGACGTCGGTGACCGAGGTCGAGGCCAATCCGGACACCAGCCAGGATGCCTTCGAATCCCCGGCCCGCGCTCCGCGGTCGGACTTCCTCCCCGAGTTCACCCCCAGCGCGGACGACATGCCGGTCATCCGGACGCCGCAGCTGGAGTGGACGGACCGGAGCAGCCGCCGTCGCGCCGACCTCGAACCGGTGCTCCCCCGCGGGCCCATGTCGATGGATCGGGTGCGCAAGGCGGAGGGACCGTCGATCTCCCGGGAGCCGCCGGGCCGGTGGGCCTGGGTTCCCTGGGCGCTCCTGATGGTCGCGCTGAGCATCGCCGCGGTCTGGGCCTTCCAGAACCTCTAGATCACAGCTCCGTCGGTGCGATGAAGCCGTCGCCGAGGGTCGTGTCCTCGATCGGATCGGCGATCGCCCCCGCGAGCTGACGCGCCAGCCCCCGCTCGGGCGGCTCACGAACGAGATCTTCGATCCCATCAGCCAGCGCTTCGGCCGCCTCCAGGGCGGAGCCGTACCGCGAGTCAGGGCTCGGAGCGAGCATGCGGTGCAGCGATCGGGCGAGGGCATCGGGCACGTGGGGGCGGGCCAGCTGGATCGGCTGGAACTGGGCCCGCGCGACCGCTCGCATGGTGTCCAGATCGGTCTTGCCGACGAACGGGAGCCGCGAGGCGAGGAGCATGTACAGCAGGATGCCGGCGGAGAAGACGTCCGAACGGGCGTCGACGGGCCGTCCCGTCGCCTGCTCGGGGCTCATGAACCGCGCGGTGCCGCGGGTGAATCCGGCCGACGTCCCCTCTTCCAGCTCGGTGCGGATCCGGGCGAGGCCGAAGTCGCTCACCTTTGTCCCTCCGTCGACGGACAGGAGGATGTTGTCGGGCTTGAGGTCCCGGTGGACGATCCGAAGCGGCTTGCCGGCGCCGTCGCGCCGGGTGTGAGCGTGGTGCAGCCCGTGCAGCGCCTGCACGACGATGTGCACCGCGGCCGGCAGCGGGAGCCAGGACTTCCGGCCCCGCAAGCGGCGCAGGAACGTGCGCAGGTCCAGTCCGTCGACCAGCTCCATGACGATGAAGACGCCGCCGGGGACGATGCCGAACTCGTGGACGCCGACGATGTTGCGGTGGTGGAGCCAGGCGGCGACGGACGCCTCCTCGATGAACATGTTCCGCAGGTCGGGGGTCGGCTCGATCCCGGGGGCCAGCACCTTGAGGGCCAGCTCCTTGCGGAACCCACCGCCCGCCATGCGCACCACGCGGTAGACCCGGGAGAACGCACCGGTGCCGAGCACGCCGAGTACGCGGTAGCCGCCGATGTCGCTGGGAACCGATGGGGTCATGGGGAAGCGGGGGCGATCGGCGGACGCTACCATGCGCCGCATGTCGGACTTTCGAGAGGCCCTGAACGACCGCGTGCTCCTTGCCGATGGGGCGATGGGCACCGAGTTCTATCGCCGGGGCGTGTTCATCAACCGCTGCTACGACGAGCTGAACATCAGCCGTGGGGACCTGGTTCAGGCCATCCACTTCGACTACGCCCAGGCAGGCGCCGACATCCTCACGACGAACACCTACGGGGCGGAGCGAGTCCGCCTGACGCGGCACGGTCTGGAGCAGCAGATCGCGGACATCAACGCCGCGGGGGTGCGGAACGCCCGCTCCGCGGCGGGGACCGACCGCTTCGTCGCCGGGTCGATGGGTCCACTGCCGCTGCTGCTGAAGCCGTCCGGTCCGCTGAGCGCCGCCAGCGCCCGGGACACGTACCGCGAACAGGCCCAGATCCTGATCGAGTCGGGCGTCGACCTGATCTCCCTGGAGACCTTCCGCCAGCTCTCGATGCTGGAGGAGGCGGTGGACGCGGTGCGCGACATCAGCGCCGACATCCCGATCATGGCGTCGTTCGCGTTCAAGCCGCAGCGGCACTACTTCGTGGGCCCTTCCCCCGAGGAGGTCGTCCAGCGGGTCTCGACCTGGAAGATCGACGTGCTCGGCACCAACTGCGTGAACGGCCCCGCGGCGATGCTGGACTTCGTCGAGCGCATGACCGCGACGGCGGGCCTGCCCCTGGTGGCGCAGCCGAACGCGGGCACGCCCGAGATGGTGGACGGCCGGTCGCTGTACCTCGCCAGCCCCGAGTACATGGCGGAGTACGCGCGCCGGTTCGTGCAGAGCGGGGTGCGGGTCGTCGGCGGCTGCTGCGGCACGACCCCCGAGATGATCAAGGAGATGGGCTCGTTCCTGCAGTCGGTGGAGCCCCGCCGCAAGCGGGTCGAGGTGCGGGCGCCGACGGGACGCAAGACGGTCAAGCCGATCGAGCCGATGCCCATGCCGGAGCGCTCCCGCTGGGGCGGCCGGATCGGTCGCGAGTTCACGGTCTCGGTCGAACTGGACGCGCCTCGGGGGCTGGATCCGAAGCGACCCGTCGAGGGCGCACGGCTGCTCGCCGAGGGCGGCATCGGAGCGATTAACATCGCCGATGGCCCCCGCGCGACGGCGCGCATGTCGGCGCTGGCGCTGGCGCTGCGGGTGATGGACGAAGTCGACATCGACGTGATCGTTCACTACTGCTGCCGCGACCGGAACCTGCTGGGCATGCAGATGGACCTGCTCGGCGCCCACGCGTTGGGCATCCACAACGTGCTCTGCGTGACCGGCGACCCGCCCAAGATGGGGAACTACCCGGACGCCACGGGGGTGTTCGACCTCGACAGCGTCGAGCTCATCCGCGGGGTGCGGAACCTGAACCATGGGATCGACTTCGGCGGCGACCCGATCGGCGATCGCACGCAGTTCGTGATCGGCTGCGGCTGCAACCCGGGGTTCGAGCCGCTGGACAAGGAGGTCGACAAGTTCCGGCGCAAGCTGGAGGCGGGGGCCGAGTTCGTGTTCAGCCAGCCGCTGTACGACCCCACGCTGCTGGAGCAGTTCCTGGGTCGCATTCGACCGTTCCCGCACATCCCGTTCTTCGTCGGAATCCTGCCCCTGGCGTCGTCCAAGAACGCCGAGTTCCTGCACAACGAGGTGCCCGGCATGCAGGTGCCCAAGGCGATCCGGGCGCGCATGGCGTCCGCCTCCAGCCGCGACGAGCAGCGGAACGAGGGCATCGCCATCGCCGCCGAAGCGCTGCGGCACGCCCGGTCGTTCCCGGAGATCTCGGGGGCGTACATCTTCCCGCCGTTCGGCCGCTACAAGGCGGTGCTGACCGTGCTCGAACGCGCAGAGAACCTGACTACGGTCTGACGTACACTCGCGGCGTGTCGACCGAACTGACCGACCCCGACGAGTACGTCGCCTCCGCCATCGGGCGGATCATGGCCTTCTGGGGGTTCCGCCGGAACCTGGGGAAGATCTGGTCGCTGCTGTTCCTGGCCCCCGAGCCGATGACGGCGGCGGAGTTGTGCGACCGGCTGGGGCTGTCGACTGGCTCCGTGTCGATGGCGCTCAAGGAGCTTCAGCGCTGGGGCGCGATCCGCAAGCGCGACGTGGCCGGGGAGCGGCGGGAGCACTACGAGGCCGAGTCCGACATCTGGGGCACGGTGGCGCGGGTGATGGAGCAACGCGAGCTGCGCGAGGTAGCTCAGGTGCTGGGCGCGCTGGAGACGGCGACCCGGTCGGCGGACACCCGCATCGCCGAGGCCGCCGCCACCGGGGACGACTCGGCGTTGATCGGCGCCCTGCACCGCAAGGCCCGGATTCGGGAGCTCGAGGAGCTGGCGATGGCGGGCAAGGACCTGCTGGATCTGGTGATCAAGCAGGAGGCGGTGGGTGATCTGACCACCGACGATCCGGACGGCAGCGGGATCCACCGCAAGCCGAGGATCCGCATCCCCCGGGCGCCCAGCGAGGACTAGGCGGCGCCTCGTACAGCGATGAGTTGGAGCAGCCGTTCTTCCGCGACCTCGAGTCGGCGGACGGCCAACAGCGTCGCCACGATGTAGATCAGCAACGCCCACGACATCGCCGCCGCGACCGCAAACGGCAGCGCTTCGGGGAGCCACCACGGCACCAGGTACAGCAGCAGCCCCGCGGGGATCAGCAGGAGCAGGGTGGACTGCAACACGAGCCCCCGGACGATCGCGTGTCCGCACCCGGGAGGCTCCACGTCCCCCGTCGCCGCGGTCGCAGCGCGCGTGCCCCCGGCCGCCGCCCGAGCCCCCACGATCGGGATCGGAAGCCACACCGACACGAAGTTGCCGATACCCGTGAACACGATCTGGCCGGCCACCAGCACGCCCAGGAGCGAGGGCAGCTCGTCGGTCATGCCGAACAGCGTGCACGCCCCGCTGACGGCGACGACGTTGATGAGGAACAGCACGCTGCCGTACCCCAGGTTCTTGCCCAGCAGGACGTGCGCTCGTGACACCGGGGTCTGCGACAGGAACGCCAGCGCCCGCCCCTCACTGCCGATCTGGTTGAACAGCACGGAGTGCTCCACGAACAGCAGCAGGATGGCGACCATGCGCACCCACCCGCCGGCCATCGCGTCCACGTCCTCGGGCTCGAAGATGAGCACCGGCAGGAACAGCAGCGCCGCCTGCGTGCCCATCGAGAAGAGCATGAACGGGTTCCGCTTCAGGACCGTCAGCTCCTTGGCCGCGGTCGCCCACACGGGCGCCGGGATCAGGCGGAACGGCATGCGATCGGCGAGGTGCAGACGACGGCGGCGGCGGCGGGGCCCCTTGCGGCGCCGGACCAGCGACGGCGCCTCCCCGTAGCAAGCCGCGTCCTGCAGGTCGTAGCCGACGACGAAGGTCGCGAACGCCAACATCGGCACCCCCACCAGCCCCAGGATGCGCACCCCGATCGGCACCTCGAGGGCCGCGAACGGGGTCACGAACCAGCTGCTGGGGAGCAGCCACAGCGTCGACGGCAGCGCCTCCAGGGCCGCTACGGGATCGATCTGCTGGTACCGCGCGATGAACCGGTTTAACGCGATCCAACCGCCCAGCATCGCCACCGTGACGAGGCCGAACGCCACCTCCCGCGCGAACCGGCGGCGCAGCAGCTCCGCCAGGGCCAGGGACAGCAGCTGGCGCAGTCCCGCGAGGTAGGGCCACACCAGCAACGACCAGGCGAAGGCGAGCACGCTCGGCCCGCCGAGGTGGAACGACGCCGACGCCAGGATCACCCCCGGCACCGCCACCGCCGGGGTCATGAACCCCGCCGCCGCCTCGCTCGTGTGGATGACCGCGGGCGACAGCGGAAAGCTGTACAGCGCCGCTGCGAGGCCCTGGTTCGAGGTGATCCGAGCGACCACGGAGAACAGCACGTAGATGTGGGCGCCCAGCAGGATCAGCGAGACCACCGCGGCCACGACTGCCGGATCCGAGCGCTTCGCCACCAGGTCGGTGCCGCTCCAGACCACCATCAGGCCGAGCAGGCTGACCAGGGGGCCGACGTAGCCGGCGATCCGGATCGCCCACCCGCGGGTGCGGAGGCGGCGGAAGTAGAGGTGAACGCGCAGCGTCAGGATCGTCGCCACGCTGCGGAGGAAGACGACCACCTACCCCAGCCACTCCAGCAGCTGGGCGCCGCGGTCGCGGGAGTCCGAGTCGACCAGGTCCACGAACAGCTGGCCCAGGGGCGCGTCGGGCTCGCCGTCGGCCTGGGCGCGCAGCTCGTCCAGCGTGCCGTGGGCCCGCAGCCGCCCCCCGTCGATGATCGCGACGGACGTGCACAGCGCCTCGGCCACCTCCATCACGTGCGAGGTGAAGAAGACGGTCAGGCCGCCCGCGTCGGTGGCTTCGCGGAGGATCGAGTAGATGGCGCGGGAGGTGACCGCGTCGATGCCGTTGAAGGGCTCGTCGAGGAAGAGCACGCGCGGCCGGTGCAGCAGCGCGCACGCCAGCCCGACCTTCTTCTTCATGCCCATCGAGTAGTCGACGATCGCCTTGTCCGCGTCGTCATCGCGCAGGGCGAGGAGCTGGAGCAGGTCGTCGCTGCGCTTCTCGACCGTGGCGCCGTCCAGACCGTAGAGGCGACCGGCGTACCAGAGCATCTCGCGGCCGGTCAGCCGCTCGTACAGCACGGGCTCTTCGGGGAGGATGCCGATGCTGCGCTTGGTCTCGACGGGGTCGGCGAGCACGTCGATCCCAGCCACCCGGACGGTGCCCAGGGTCGGCCGCATCAGGCCCGTGAGGATCTTCATGGTGGTGGACTTGCCCGCGCCGTTGGGGCCGAGGAAGCCGAAGAACTCGCCGGCGGGAACGACCAGGTCCAGGCCGTCGACCGCGCGCACGTCCCCGAAGTCCTTGACCAGACCCCTGACCTCGACCGCTGCGTCCACGGCGGCGGAACGTAGCACCAAGTGGGGCGGGCCGACGGTCCTGAGACCGCCGGCCCGCTTTTTCCCCCCGCCGGGCGGGTCTCTTTAGCTACTGCTGGCCGTCGGCACCGCCGCCGTCGACCGTCAGGAACACGTCGTAGGCGACGCCAGCCTGCGAACCCTCGGCGAGGTAGACTAGGACCCGGTACTGACCGGACTGGGCTGCGACCTCGTCGTAGCTCGCCAATTCATCGTTTCCGAACACTCCGCCGGCGAACGAACCGTCGGGGGCGTAGACCGCGAAGTCGACGTCGCCGTCGGCGCTCTCGCTGTCGACCGTCACGCGGACTCGGTCGCCCTCGGAGGCCTCGAAGTGGAACCAATCCTCGTCCGCCTCGCAGGCGGTCTGCTCGACGGCCTCACCGAGGAGGTCCGAGCTGCTGTCCAGGCCGTTGTTCGGCTCGAGGACGTCGGCGCTGCACTCGGCGAGCGGGTCACGGACTCGCATGTGGTACGTCGTGCCGTCGGCGCCGCCGCGGTCGCCCGTCAGGACCACCACGATGCGGTGCTCACCGGCCTCCTCGGCCACGAAGCTGACTTCGGCGCGGTCGCTGCGAATCTCGGAGGCGCCCATGAACTTGCCGTCCGGCGCGCTCACGACCACCTCGATGTCACCTTCGGCGCGGTTGAAGCGGGCGACCACGTCGGCCGCCTGTCCGGCCTCGAGGTCCATCACGAAGAAGTCGACGTCGTTCTCGCAAGCGCTGCGGGCGAGCGGGGAGTCGAACTCGGCCGCGACCGCCATCTCCAGCCGGTCGTCGGGCTCGGCGTAGTCGCGGAGGCAGGGAATCGGGTTGCTAATGATGTCGAGTGACGCGAGCTCGATCGAGGCGCCATCGAAGGCGACGGTCGCCGCCGACGTGGTCTCGAGATCAGAGTCGAAATCGGCCGGCGTGTCCGTGGCGTCGCACGCCACAAAAGCCAGGCCGGCGGTGAAAGCCGTAAGCAGGCGGGGGAAGTGATTCATCAGGGGGGTGCTCCTCGGGGTTGGTCGTCGCGCACTTCTCCCTATCGGTGCAGTCGAGGAAGCCTTTAGGCCCAGGTTCAAAAAATGAGGTTGGCCCGCGCTATTCTCGGCGCATGGGCTGGCTGATCGTTCTCGCTGTCGCCGTCGGGGGAGCCCTGTATGGGCTCAAGACCCTGGACGATTCCCTCCAGCGCAAGCACGGCGGAGGTGCGCCTCCTTCGCCGCCGTCGCCGGATCCGCCTCCTCAGGTGGCACCGCCGACGCGGTCCGCGCCGCCCCCGAAGGCCAAGGCCAGGCCGAAGCCCAAGCCGGCCGCGAAGCCGAAGCCGAAGGCCGCCGCCAAGCCGAAGTTGGTGGAGAAGGCGCCTCCCAAGAAGGCCAAGCCGGCCGCCAAGCCGAAGAAGCCCAAGACGACGGCCACCGACTTCTTCGATCCCCCTCCCCCGCCGGAGGAGGACCCCGCGACGGAGACGAGCGACCCGACCGGAGCGCGGGTGCAGGAGATCCTGAACCAGCTGGACGAAGAGTCCGGGGACGCCGACTCCACGGCGGGCCGCACCGGTGATCCAGGCTCCCTCGCAGCCCTCCCCCCCGCGGAGGACGAAGCCGCCGAGCACCTCCAGGAGCTCCGCCGCACCCTCAAGGCGGGAGAGACCCCGGACGCCGCCATCGTCGAGGCGTTGGCCGCGGATCCGATCACGCGCCGCCCGATCTACGCGGTCCTCAAGGCGATGAAGAAGGCGTCGTTGATCCCGCAGCGCCTCCGCACCCGCAAGGCGATGGCGGAAGCCGACATGGTCACGTGGATCGTCGAATCGGAGTTGTCGTCCCTGCCCACCTCGATCGAGCAGATCGAGGTCCTCAGCAAGGGCAGCATCGACTGGTATCTGTTCCGCTTCGAGGTGACCGGGCGGGGCCCCATGGCGGGCGTGTCGGGACCGTGGAACCGCGCCGACGGACCCTCGGGGAGCCCTGGTGGCGACACCGGCAGCGACCTGACACCCTGGTCGAACGACTCAGACGCGCGCGTGCGCGAGCTGATGGAAGCGCACGCCAAGGGTTAGGGTTCTCAGATCATGTTGATGATCGCGCAGCTGCTGCACTTCATGAGCGGTCTCCTCTTGATCGAGGCCCTGCTCTCCTGGGTGGTCGGTCCGGACGACTTCCCCCGCAACTACACGCGGCAGCTCACGGAGCCGCTGTACACGCCGCTGCGCAAGGTCATCGACCCGCAGCGCATGGGTGGGCTCGACCTGTCGCCGTTGGTCTACATCTTCGGTCTGGAGATCCTCGCCAGCGCGATCGCCAGCGCCGCCTGATCAACCGAGCATGTGCCCCATGCGGAGTTGCTTCGCCTCGAGGTAGCCGGCGGAGTGCTCGTTGGCGGCCATGAGGATCGGAATGCGCCCCGTGATCTGCACGCCGAGCTCTTCGAGCATGCGCACCTTGCGGGGGTTGTTCGTCATCAACCGCACGGACTCCACCGCCAGGTCCTGAAGGATGAAGGCAGCCGCGTCGTAGCGGCGGACGTCGTCCGGGAGACCGAGCAGGCGGTTGGCGTCCACGGTGTCGTGGCCGTCCTCCTGCAGGGCGTAGGCGGCGATCTTGTTGGCGAGGCCGATGCCACGCCCCTCCTGGCGGAGATAGATCACGGCACCGGGGCCGCGCTTGCGGATGTAGTCCATCGAGAAGCGGAGCTGCTGGCGGCAGTCGCACTTGAGCGAGCCCAACACCTCGGAGGTGAAGCACTCGTCGTGGACACGCACGGGCACACCAACTCCACCTTCGAGGCCGCCGCTGATGATCGCGACCGGCTCGGTGCCGGAAGCGTGATCACGGTAGGCGCGCACGCGGTAGGAGCCTTGCTCCGTGGGCAGAAGAGTCTCGGAGACGAAACTCAGGTCGGGCGGGCTCATGGGGATGACAAGTACCTCCGACAGGCGTAGGAGTACGCCGGCTAGCCCCTACTTAAGAGGCGAATGAGGCCACGTCAAGGAACGATGACGCAGACTTCAGACAACCGACGCCGCATTCCCGTCGTCGTTACGCTCCCCGCCGACCTTCATACCCCCGTGGCCGTGTACCTCCGGCTCCGGGATCGAAGCTCCCACACCTTCCTCTTCGAGTCGGTCGAGGGCGGCGAGCGGCTGGCCCGCTACAGCTTCGTCGGGTTCCGACCGTCCACCCTGCTGCGGTCCTGGGGCAAGCACACCGAGGTCGAGCACCGCACCGGTCCCCGCGCCGGCCAGGTCGAGGTCCACGACGCGGACCCGCGGGACGTGCTCCGCGCCATCGTCGAGCGGGCCCCCCTGGTGGAGGCGGCCGAGCTGCCCCGGTTCCTCGGCGGCGCCGTCGGCTTCTTCGGCTACGACTCGGTGCGGCTGGTCGAGGAGATCCCCCGGAACAACCCCGACCCGCTGGCCACCCCCGACATCAACCTGGCCCTGCACGACACGCTCGTCGCGTTCGACCACCTGCGGGCCGTGATGCACCTCGTCCGCATCCTCGAGGTGGACGACAGCGACGACGTCGAGGCCCTCTCGGCCGAGGCGAAGGCGGAGTTGGACCAGCTCGCCCGGGACCTCCACGCCCCCTGCCCCGCACCCCCGGTGGGCACCGCGTCGGAGGCTCCGACGCTGACGTCGAACGAGACCGCGGACGCCTTCGCCGCCAAGGTCGCCCGCGCGCAGGAGTACATCGTCGCCGGCGACATCTTCCAGGTGGTGCTGTCGCGGCGCATCTCGGCGGACATCACGGTCGACCCGTTCGCCCTGTACCGGGCGGTGCGCGTGCTCAACCCGAGCCCCTACCTCTTCTTCCTGGAGATGGGCGACCACACGCTGGTGGGTGCCTCGCCGGAGATGCTCGTGCGGGTCGAGGGGCGCCACGTGGAGACCCTGCCGATCGCGGGCACGCGCAAGCGCGGGGCCACCGAGGAGGAGGACGCGGCGCTGGAGGCGGAGCTCCGGGCCGATCCCAAGGAGTGCGCCGAGCACCAGATGCTGGTCGACCTCGGGCGCAACGACATCGGCCGGGTCAGCGAGTTCGGCAGCGTCGAGGTGGTCGAGCACATGACGGTCCACCGGTTCAGCCACGTCATGCATCTGGTCAGCCGGGTCGTCGGCCAGCTGCGGGAGGACGTGGACGCGCTCGATGCGCTGTACGCGACGTTCCCCGCGGGCACCGTCAGCGGCGCACCGAAGGTGCGGGCGATGGAGATCATCGAGGAGCTCGAACGCACCGCCCGGGGCGTGTACGCGGGCGCCGTCGGGTACCTGGACTATCGGGGCGATCTGGACACCTGCATCGCCATCCGCACGGTCGTGGTCAGCGGCGGCAAGGCCCACGTGCAGGCGGGCGCGGGCATCGTCTACGACTCGGTTCCGGAATCCGAGTTCGAGGAGACCACCAACAAGGCGCGAGCGCTCCTCGAAGCGATCAAACGAGCCGAGCTGGGAATCCTCGCCTGATGCTTCTCATCGTCGACAACTATGACTCGTTCACGTTCAACCTCTATCAGATGCTCGGGGGCCTCCATCCCCGCATCGAGGTGGTGCGCAACGACCGCATCACGGTCGAGGAGATCTCGGCGGCGAAGTTCGACGGCATCGTGCTGAGCCCGGGGCCGGGCACGCCGGACGACTCGGGGGTCTGCTTCGACATCCTGCGGGAGCTCGACGGCACGCTGCCGATCCTGGGCGTCTGCCTGGGCCACCAGGCGATCTGCCAGATGCGGGGCGCCAAGGTCGTGCGCGCGGAGCTGCCGGTGCATGGCAAGCCCAGCGACGTGACCCACGACGGGAAGGGCTTGTTCGCCGGCATGCCGACGCCGTTCGTGGCGGGGCGGTACCACTCGCTGGTGGTCGATCCCGCGACGCTGCCGGACGACCTCGTGGTCACCGCGAGCACCGACGACGGCGAGATCATGGCCGTGCGCCACGTCACCCACCCGACGGTGGGGGTGCAGTTCCACCCCGAGTCGATTCTCACGCCGGACGGCGAACGGCTGCTGGCCAACTTCCTGGGGATGCTGGCGGGGTAGGATCTCGGGATGCACCGACGCTCCCTGCTCGCCTCGTCGCCCTCGTCTTCGCCCTCGGCACCTCCGCTCCCACGGCCGCGAAGGCGGAGTTCAACGCGGTGTTCTTCACCCTCGGCGTCGCCAAGGTCCCGGGCATCGCCTTCGACATCGTGGGCGCCGCGCGCCTGGGGCCCCGGCTCGCGGAGTTCGACAACTACACCCCCGAGCTGGCCCGCGCGGCGCGGCTGTCCTTCGCCTCCAACCTGGTGACTCTGGGGCTGCATGGCGTGTCGATCGGCTCCTTCCTGATCGCCTCCTTCCTGGACGAGGACTGGGAAGACCTGATCGTCCCCACCTTCGGCATCAACGCCGCGGCGGACCTCGCGAGCGGGGTCCTGGGACTCGTGGCCGGGGTGGACGTCATCCTCCAACGCAACGCCGCAGGCCTGACCGGCACCCCGCTGGGGACCGCCGCGACGTGGTCCGGCGCGATCAACATCGCCATGGGTGCGTTCGGGGTGATCTGGTTCCTGCCGATGACGATCGGGTTCGTGGTGGGGGCGTCGGCGCTGGCGTCGAAGATGCCGACGAAGTCGATCAAGGCAATCGCGCTGGTGCCCAACGGCGCCGGGGCGGCGCTGGTAGCCCTGCGCGGGAAGTCGGAAGGGTCGCGCCACGGGCGCCAAGGGGCCACGGCGCCACGGGAATCTGGATGACGGAACCGCTCCCAGATACCGCACGGTCTCCGTTGTTGAGAACCCCAGAGAGCAACGGCCTCGGCATCTGACGGCACTTCGTCCCACGAGACCCTCGTGGCGCCGTGGCCCCGTTGCGATCGTGGCGCGACACTCCTTTCTCCCCCGCCATCTGGTATCGCTTCTCCATGCTGCGTGACCTCCTGAACCGCGTGCTCGACGGCGGGGACCTGACCCGCGACGAGGCGCGATCCGCCATCGACTCCTTCATGTCCGGGAAGGTCCGCCCCGAGCAGGCCGCCGCGCTGCTGGCGGGACTGCGGACCAAGGGCGAGACGCCCACCGAGATCGCCGGGATGGCCGAGGCGATGCGGGCCCATGCGGTGCCCGTGATGACGCCCGTGGGCGCCCCCGTGGTCGACACCTGCGGCACCGGCGGCGACGGCGCCCACACCATCAACATCTCCACCGCCGCGGCGTTCGTGGTCGCCGCCGCGGGGGCGGTCGTCGCCAAGCACGGCAACCGCTCCATCAGCAGCAAGTGCGGCTCGGCCGACGTGCTCGAGGCCCTCGGGGTGAAGCTCGACGTCGGCACCGAGGGGGTCGAGCGCTGCCTGGAAGCCGCCGGTATCGGCTTCATGTTCGCGCCCGCCCACCACCCCGCGATGAAGCACGTCATGCCCGTGCGCCGCTCCCTGGGGGTCCGCACCGCGTTCAACCTGCTCGGTCCGCTGACCAACCCGGCGGGGGCGCGGCGGCAGGTGATCGGCGTCTACTCGCCGCGCGTCGGACGCCTCGTGGCGGAGGCGTTGGCCGAGCTGGGGAGCGAGCACGTGCTGGTCGTGCACGGCGACGGGCTCGACGAGATCACGCTCGCGGGCCCGACCACGATCTGGGAGCTCAAGGACGGCGCCGTGACCGAGTGGACGACCACCCCGGCGGAGCTCGGCGTGCCCGAGGCGCCCCTGACCGTGCTCAAGGGAGGCGACGCCGCCCAGAACGCGGCGGCGCTGGAGTCGATCCTCGCGGGTGAACCCGGCCCCCGCGGCGACGCCGTGGCCGTGAACGCGGGCGCGGCGCTCTACGTCGCGGGCCTGGCGGACTCCCTCCGAGCGGGCGTCGACCGATCCCGCGAGCTGCTCGCCAGCGGGGCCGCCGTCGCCAACCTCAACGCCCTCCGCAAAGCCTCGACCGCCTGAGTCGATGACCATCCTCGACGAGATCGGGCGCCGCAAGCGGTGGGAAGGCCGCGTGCTCCGGGACGCGCTCCGCGGACACCTGCGGGAGCAGCCCGGCGTCGGCTTCATGCCGGCCGAAGAGGTGCTCGCCGAAGCGGGCCGGTTCCTCAAGGCAGGCGGCTGCGAGCGCCCCCAGCGGCGCCCCTGGGAAGCCGCCCTCGCCCACGCCGACGAGCTCCGCGTCATCGCCGAGGTGAAGCGCCGCTCTCCGTCCGCGGGGAGCTTCGCGACCTGGACCGACCCCGCCGAGCTGGCGAGCGTCTACGAGGCCGGCGGCGCGGCCGCGGTCTCCTGCCTCACCGACGCCGAGTTCTTCGACGGCCGTCCCGCCTTCCTGGCGCGCTGCCGGGAGGTCTTCTCCGGCCCCGTGCTGCGCAAGGACTTCCTCCTGGACGAGCTCGACGTGGCCGTCTCCGCCGCCCTCGGGGCCGACGCCATCCTGCTGATCGTGTCGATGCTGGGACCGCGCACCCAGGCGATGATCAAGCTCGCCCGCTGCTACGACCTGGGGGTCCTGGTCGAGGTCCACGACGGCCGCGAACTCGAGATCGCGATGGCCGCGGGCTCGCCGGTCCTGGGCATCAACAACCGCGATCTGCGCACCTTCCGCACCGACCTGGCGGCCACCGAACGGCTGACCGAGCGCATCCCCCCGGGCATCGTGATCGTCGGGGAGAGCGGGATCAAGGGGCCGAAGGACGCCGTCCGGATGCGGCGGGCGGGGTGCCACGCGATCCTCGTGGGCGAGTCGCTGGCTCGGGGCCGGGGTGACGGCCTGGAGGCGATGAGGATCCCGGGAGCCCGCGGCAACGCTGGTTCGAGGGTCCACGGAAGCAAGCGGAAAAGCGGAGACGAGCCGGCGCACGGTGGATTTGGGGGCGTGGTCCTCGCTTCGGGGTTGGTGCTGCCGACCGGGTTCGGCGTGGAGGAGAACGAGGAGCCCAGCGAGCTTCGGATCAAGGTCTGCGGACTGACGCGGGCCGATGACGTGGAGGCGGCGGGGAAGGCCGGGGCGACGCACGCGGGGTTCATCCTGGCGCCGTCGAAGCGGCGGGTGAGCGACCTGCGGGACCTGGACGTGTTGGTCGGCACGGCGCACGACGCCGGGCTGCTCGCGGTCGGGGTGTTCGTGAACGAGGACGTGCCCGAAGTGCTCGGGATCGCTAAGAAATACCGACTGGATGTGGTGCAACTGCACGGCGACGAAGCGCCCGAGGTGGTGCGCGCTGTCCGGGATGCCGGGCTGACGGTGTGGAAGGCGGTCCAGGCCGGGCCCGACTTCCGCACCGACAGCGTCGACGTCTTCTGGGACGCGGGCGCCGAGGCGGTGCTCATCGACAAGTGGCACCCCAAGGCCCGGGGCGGGACCGGCGAGGCGCTCGATCCTGCCGTCGCCGCCGCGGTGGCGCTGCGCGGGCCGACCATGCTCGCGGGGGGGATGGACGGCGACAACGTCGGTACCCTGGCGGACCAGGCTCAACCCTGGGGCGTGGATGCGTCCAGCAAGCTCGAGTCGAGCCCCGGGATCAAGGACGCGGACAAGCTGCTGGCCTACGTCGAAGCCGCGCGGAGGCAGGGATGACGGGACCGTTCGATGAAGCTGGCCGCTTCGGCCCCTACGGCGGGGCCTACGTGCCCGAGACGCTGGTGGCGCCGCTGGAGGAGCTGTGCGCGGCCTGGGAAGAGGTCCTCACCGACGCCTCCTTCGGCCGCGAACTGGACGACATGCTGTCCGAGTGGGCGGGCCGGCCGACGCCGACCACCTTCGCTCCCCGGCTGACCGAAGCGTTGGGTGGGGCCCAGGTCTGGCTCAAGCGCGAGGACCTCAACCACACCGGCGCCCACAAGCTCAACAACGCCCTCGGTCAGGCCCTGCTGGCGAAGCGGATGGGCAAGCGGCGGATCATCGCGGAGACCGGCGCGGGCCAGCACGGCGTCGCCACCGCCACCGCGTGCGCCCGCCTCGACCTGGACTGCATCATCTACATGGGCGAGGTCGACGCGGCCCGCCAGGCGCTGAACGTCTACCGCATGCAACTGCTGGGGGCCGAGGTTCGCACCGTCGCCAGCGGGAGCCGCACCCTCAAGGATGCCATCAACGAGGCGCTGCGCGACTGGGTCACCCACGTCGACGACACGTACTACCTGCTCGGCTCCGCGCTGGGGCCGCACCCCTACCCCACCATCGTGAGGGAGCTGCAGTCGGTCATCGGGGTCGAGGCGCGGGCCCAGATCCTGCGCGCGGCGGGGCGGCTTCCCGACGTGCTCGTCGCCTGCGTGGGCGGCGGAAGCAACGCCATCGGCCTGTTCAACGCGTTCCGCGACGACCCCTGCCGCATGGTCGGCGTCGAGGCCGGGGGCGAGGGCGTCGCCACCGGCAAGCACGCGGCGCGATTCGAAGGCGGCAGCCCCGGCGTGCTCCACGGCACCCGCACCTACCTGCTGCAGGACGGCTGGGGGCAGGTGCTGGAGACGCACTCGGTCAGCGCCGGTCTGGACTACCCCGCGGTCGGCCCCGAGCACGCGTGGCTGCAGGACCAGGGGCGCATCGAGTTCACGTCGGCGACGGACACGGAGGCGCTGGCGGCGTTCCACCAGCTCAGTGAGCTGGAGGGGATCATCCCCGCGCTGGAGTCGTCGCATGCGGTGGCCTGGGCGCTGCGCGAGGTGCCGAAGCTTCCGTCGAGTCAGCTGGTGCTGGTGAACCTGTCGGGTCGAGGCGACAAGGACGTGCGCCAGGTCGCGGCGATGGAAGGGATCGACCTGGGATGAGCAAAGCCTTTGTCCCCTACCTGACCGCCGGATACCCCTCGATCGAGGTGACCCGGGCGCTGGCCCACATGCTCGCGGACGAGGGCGCCGACGTGCTCGAGCTCGGCGTGCCGTTCACGGATCCGATCGCCGACGGAGCCATCAACCAGCGGGCCGGCCAGCGGGCGTTGGACGCGGGCGTCACCCCCGGCGACGTCCTGCAGTTGGTGAAGGACCTCCGCGCCGATGGGTTCGCCCTGCCGATCGTGCTGTTCACCTACAGCAACCCCCTGCTGCAGCTGGAACCGTTGGGCGGCGTCTCGATGGTGCTGGTCACCGACCTCCCCCCCGAGGAAGCGGGGGACCACATCGCGCGCTGCCGAGCGGCCGGGATCGACACCGTCTTCCTCGCCGCTCCGACCACCCCGCTGGAGCGCATCGCGACCATCGCCGAGCACACGACCGGGTTCCTCTACTACGTCTCCAGCAAGGGCGTGACGGGGGCGCGAAGCGAGCTGCCGGCGGATCTGGAGGGGCAGATCGAGCGGCTCCGGCAGTTCACCGACCTGCCGATCTACGTCGGGTTCGGCATCTCCACGAAGGAGACCGCCGCGCGCGTCTGTGCCGTCGCCGACGGCTACGTCGTGGGGAGCGCGATCGGTCGGGTGATCGAGGAAGCCGTCGAAGCCGACGCCGATCCGGTGGAGGCGGCGCGCGCCTTCGTGAGGTCGATCGACCCCCGCTAGTCCGCCTGGGCCATGCGCAGGGCGCCCAACGAGGCCACCGGATAGGCCCGCGCCGGGATCGTCTTGCGCTCGTACGGGTTGCTCGCGACGTGGCCGACAGCCTCGCCGTTGCGGTACCGCACCACCCGCGGGGCGGTGCCGGGACGGAGGGCGAACGCGGACGCCGGCATAGGCTGCTCCGCGTCCAGATCGACCTCTTCGTCCTGAATCTCAATCGCGTGAATCGCCGGGGCGATCGCCTCCACGGCCAACACCGTGGCCGTCACGAGCGGAGCCTCGGGGGCCTCCGCGCCCGCCTGACGGGCCTCCTGATCGAAGTGCCAGCCGACGAACGCCACCATCAGGAGCGCGAGCAGGAACGGCCGCACCGCCCGCGTCGGGCGGACGCTCTTGGGCACCCCCCACCCCCGCAGGAGCACGAGGTCGGCAACGTCGGGGTGGGACTTGCCCACCTGCCAGCGGGCCGAGCAGACCGACACGGTGTTGATGAAGGTGCCCAACAGGCTCGGCGAGATGTCGGAGTCGCGCACGACCGTCTCGTCCGGGTCCACTCCCGCGAACGCCGCGGGGAACGCCGGAAGGCGGCTCGTCCGCCGCTTCCGCGGAGCGAGGGAGCGCGTCGAGGGCATCCACGGCTCGGTCGGCGCGGGCAGCGGCGCCAGGGCCTGCTCGAGCTGGTCCACGATCCGGTCGGCGGTAGGCCGCTGCGACGGGTCCGGGGACAGCATGCGGTCGATCAGCT
>PVBE012355439.1_pt1 | contig 23182 bp, 22 predicted proteins | sample 1631181 | NCBI WGS metagenome assembly PVBE01 (sample SAMN08397723, study PRJNA350692) | Marine metagenome, whole genome shotgun sequencing project. | isolation source: water | place: Pacific Ocean | collected 2012-04 | reverse complement strand
GCACCATGCCATAATCGATGACGGGCATCGGCTACACCTTTTTCAATCTGCCCTTTCTCCCAGCCTGCAGCCGGATTACAAAATTCAGCTTCAAACAGATAATGGCTGACCATGGCCTGAAAGCGTTTATTAACCAGCCTTGTTCACGATCGGTCCGAAAATGATCATAGAAACGCCAGCTTCGAATCGCCTGCCTTACCGAGAAGATTTCCGGCGTGGCGACGGGATCGGAAATCTCGCTGAGGATGCTCTCATAGCTGTTCATATGATGCGCATAGACTTCCCATGTGCGTCCGTTTCTTACTTTGACTACAGGTCCCTTTCTGTCGACCAGACAACTCGCTGGCCGGTAATAGGATCCGGCCCAAATACACTCTCTTTTGATTTCATGGTCGAGGTGGAATTTTGATGGGTCCGGGTCGCCACGGTCGATGGGGGGAGGAAGACCCAATGATATCGAATAGCCAAAATCTTCACCGGAAAATCCGAGTTTAAGCCGAGCCGCTCTTTTCTTTGGTCCCCCTTGTATCTCTGCACGTCCTTCCGTCATCTCTTTCGAAAAGGACTCAGGACCTGCCCAGAATGTTGATTCCAGGCCACCTTCTTTGGCCAAGCCATTTACCATGCTGCCGGAGGAAGCTTCCGCCAACAGTATGAGCGCTTTGTACAAGTTCGACTTGCCGGTTCCGTTGGCACCTGTGACAACGTTCAACTGAGACAGGGGAGTAATGATCTCCCGCAAAGACCGATAGTTACTCACTGCAAAGGATTCAATCATCGCGAACTAATCTGCCAGATCCTGGTACCGCGCCCGCTGGTCGACATTGAGACTGCCTGCTTGACCTACCCTTCACCGAGGCGCGCGACCGGGTACAACTGTTTGTTATCTGTGTAGCTAATTGCTTTTCTTTGGCGCTAAGAATACGCCTCGAGCCGTGCGAATCTGATTTGCAGTACCGGCCAGCGGCCCTCCCTTGGCGTCCAGCTTCACAAGATATTCATCCAGCGCGTCTGTGCTGCCGCCAGCCACTGCATCGGCCAGAGACATCCAGGCAAGCATGCCGAGTCCGTCATGATCGGCATGTAAATCCATAGACGTTTGCCAGGCCGCCTTGGCGCCCGCTGAATCGCCCGACGCCAGGAGATGCGCACCTAGTATCCAGTAATTGTTGTGCCGACCTTCAGCCGGCGCTGCCTTTCGATCTGCGACGCTCACAATCAACCGGGCGGCGGCGAGACCAACCTGTCGAAGCTCATCAGTCACCACAATTCCTTCTTCGTCCCACCCGGGCCAAGTCATACTGGCTAGATCATATCCGAGCCCAATAACCCGTTCACCGAATGCTGCAGAGTGTTCGTCTTCGCTGCCTGCTCTTCGGGCGGCCGTGGCAAGTAAGTGTTTAGTCAGCGTGACGTAGGTAGCGAGGTCCTTTTTCTCCCAATAGAATGTCTTGCGGACATTTCGTGCAGCGGCTTTGAACTCATCCGGGGTTAGGTTCTTGGCGTCTAAGAATTCATCCGCTTTGGATTCAGACATGACTTCGGGCACTCCGATGGCGGGATACACGAGAATGACAATCAATATTAGGTGACGATAATACCGGTGCAAGGGGTTGCGTCCAGAGCCTATCTTCTCGTAAGAATCTATCATGCCAGTAGCCTATTGTCGTATTGTTTGCGGGTGCCCCCATCACTGATCTCGTCGATCATCACACGAGATCAGGTCGAGGCCCACCGGGAACTCAACTGATTCTACTGTCAAATCGGTAGAACTGCATATTCCAAACTCCGGAATTCGCGTCTTCGAATTGTTCGTCACTGAGAATGAAATCGCTACCCGTGTACTCATCAACGACTTTGGTCCAAAACGCACGTGCGCCCGTATTGCCGTCCAGAACACGGATAGTCCATCTGCCAGGGTGTGTGTCAAGGGCGAGGAATGCAATCGTCTTGCCCACACCAAATCGTTTGAATTTCCTGACGACGAAGAAGTCAGCGATCTCTCTACGGTCCTGCTCTCCAGGAGAGGGTCGAATCAGTACGAATCCGGCAACACGACCGTCTACTTTGATCAGATACGGATGATGATCGCTTCGTTCCCAATAGTCGGGCAATTCATCACAGCCATCCCAGCGCCCTTCATCATTGCAGTCCCATCCCATGTATTCTGAAATGTCGTACACATAGTATGGCACCAGATTCTTGATGATAGTGTAATCTGAAGCACCTGCTTGAAGTAGTTGTATGTCCATAGAAGGACCTAGATGGTCGTAGCGGTAAAGGACGCACACACGCGACTTAGGCTACATGTCAGGCACCAAGCTCCTGAAAAGCCGATACATACTTTGCTTTCCCCTGAGTCGATTGAAGGCTCATGGCTTCCAGTTCCAGATGCATGAACGCGTCGGTGGCTCCGTATTCGTTTCTGATGTGCGAGGCAGTAAATCCAAATCGCGGGTAATAATTGGGACTACCCAACAGAAACAGGGCTGCGAAGCCAAGATCCCGGGACTCGGCGATTGCCGAGCGCATGAGCATAATGCCAATTCCATTGCCTTGATGCCGGGGCAGCACGGACAGAGGGGCTATGGCAGCAAAGTCGCCCTTGGGGGCCGGGTTCAGTTCGATTGGCGACAGCATGACGTGGCCCACAATTCCGCCGTCGAGAACTGCAACCAGTGACAGCAATGATTGCTCCCTGGAGCGGATCAGTGATACCAATTGTGCTTCAAGTGTTCGCTGAAATGCAGATTCCACTACCAGCGAGATGCCCTCAATGTCGCTAGGAGCTTCTTGCCTTATGTCGGGTTTCTGATTCATGAAAGTTTTAAGCTGATGGGAAGCGACTCAGGTGCTCATGCATGATCTGCAGTTCACCCTCGACCCTGACAATCACCCGGGTTCCCCTCCCGGTGATACGAAACGTACCATCGCTGCGCTTACCTTCCCAGTTGTAGGTGTATGTCACCGTAGCCGTATCATAGTCTGTGGACAACACCTGCAGGTCAGACAAGTAGTATTTTTCGTCCACGACATCTGCACCTTGACTCCAGGTATCCTCGAATGCTCGTTGTACCTCCATACGGCCGACAAAGTCGCCGTCGGTAAATCTGAAAACCGCCTTCTCATGCACCATATGAGCTACCAGTGAAAAGTCCTCAGCCGCGGCAAGATTCTCGAAGCGATGGCAGAATGTCTCTACTTCCCCGACTGAAATGACAGAGCGATTGAAGATGTCGTCCTTCGCCCTGTCGTGGTTGTTATTCGCATAGGCCTGCATGCTCCACACTTGAAATCCATGCCTTGCATAAAACGCAATCACCTTATGAAGATCGCGTGATGCGGAATAGACATGGAACCGGTTCAGACCCCTCGTCTTTGCCTTCACTTTGAGCTCGTCTACCAGGAGAGTACCAATTCCCTGGCTGCGTCTCTCCGGTGCAACGTAGAGCTCCTCCAATTCAACGTAAGGATCTTCGGTCCCAAAGATCGCCAATCTCTCATTTTTACCCTGTGCAGCGAGGAATGCGACCATCGACTGGTTCTCTTCAGCCACGATCAGATAACCAGATTCACTGAGGTAATGATCGAAGCTTCCGGTCACTTGACCCACCGTCGACCCTTCCCGCTCCCACTGAATCGCCAGGTCCACGATCGTCTGTAGATCGTCCTTGCTTGCAGTCCGTATGGTGATGTCGTCATTCATGTGATGTTCAGCTCAAATACCAAATCCCTCTCAGGGCCGCGATCATCGAAGGCGACGCTATTGGTTCGATAGGTCGTCCCCTCATCTACCCAGTCTTCCTCATCCCATTCTATGACGCAACATCGATAACGTCCGCTGATGCAATGGGCCTCGTAAGAATGCTGCCCGAGGACAGACATACCTCATATGAGGATGCGCCAGTGCAACCCGAAACCACCCATCTGGCTTTTCCATCGATGAAATGAACAGCGGCACCGTCGTCTATGGCGATCCCGTCTGATATCTTGCCTGTGCCTACCAGATGCTCGTATGTTGGCTTTCTCTCTGGATCCATACGGTAGTGAGGGCAACAGCTTCCTTCGATGAATCCCAGGCAGTCCAATGGAGCCAGTATGGACTCGTTGGAATCCGTGACTCCGGAATTAAACCAACAGATGGCACCAGCGCTGACACCAGCCAGAATGGTACCGTTTTCTGCCGCCTGCTTCATCAGACCAGGCAACTCCCATGCCTCCCAGACTGCCAGCATGCTCTTGGTATTGCCGCCGCCAACATAAATGACATCTTGCTCCTGGATCCAATCCACAACTTTGGGAGTACGATGGAAAAGCGGCAGGTGTGAAGGTCTGCAGTTAAGCGAGGCGAACCTTGTGTAGAATTTGAGAAGAGAACTGTCGGAATCGCCAGTCGCAGTTGCCAGGAAGCCAATGCCCGGCTTGCTGGATTGGCATTGCTCAAGGACATACTGATCCAATCCGGGTTCGGAGCCTGCAGAAAAACCTCCGCCACCGACTGCTATTATTTGGCCTCTTACCATTGGGGTATCCCTGGAATCCAGATCGTCCAACGGACGGTCGTCTGCCCGCTAGGTGCGAACATACTCCAACGCCTGGCTTATGCACACATTAGGGGGTTCGGAGGAATCGATCACCAGGAAATCCAGATCTGGTCGCTTCATGTCTTCAGCCCATTCAACAAAGACGTCTCTTGCCTCTCTAGCCGGCGGTTTTCCATGTACCAGAATGGACGTATTGAGTGTTTTAGCCTGGCTCGTCTTGCTGGAGCGATTCTCAAGCCGATCATTGAGTTCTTCAAGATCATCGAGACGACATTCAATGTACCGATAACGAACTTGATATCTGTTCGCGACGGTCTGGCCAAAATCCAATAGTTCACTGTACAGACACGGACTGTCGATGATGACCGTGAATCCTTGCGAAACAAATTGCTCGACGAATACTTTAATCACTTCATAGGAAGCCATGCCGGAGAGATTATTTTCTATGCCTGTAGAGAGGATAGCGCTCTTAGTGTCATCATGATCAAGGACGATGGCCTTAAGGTCGCCTGCAATTCCTCGAGCAATGGTGGACTTGCCGCTGCCGGGTACTCCGGACATTTGGATTAGGTATTGCGTCATTAGAGCTCCTGACGTCAAACGTTACCAGTGTGGCTGAGGCCCGTTGTGCTCGGCCTGACTTCTACTGTGCGGTACACGCGTTGACTACGAATCGATCAGCCATTTTCGCTCCACAGCTCTCTCGATCTGAGCGAGCATCCACCGATAGATCTCCGGGGCCTCCTTCCTGACGACTTCGTTGATCTCTACGACTTGGCTCCTCCTGATGCCATGTTCTCTCCAAGTTTTGCCATCGGTATTAAGGTTCATCATAAACGGTAACAGGCGATCGACAACTCTTACCCATCGACTTTCCCTGGTGACTTGTTCTTCATACTCCTCCCAAAGATGCACTATTTCAGATGCAAACTCCAAGGGAGTGGCTGACAGTTGTCCCATGTATTCTCGTTCTTCGATCTCCTTCTTTGACCTTTCCGGATCGAAGATAAAGGTATCACCTGCGCCTATCTCACATATGTCGTGAACGAGTGCCATTTTGACGGTTTTGTTAATGTCGATGTCAACATCAAGCTCCTCCTTAAGCGTTAGAATGGCAATGGCAAGATGCCAACTGTGCTCGGCAGAGTTCTCGTTTCGTGAAAGATCGGAAATATATGCTCGACGAGAAACGCTTTTCAGCTTATCCAGTTCCATCAAGAAGCTAAAGATATTATCCACTGACTCTCCGAGATGATTGATAGCACCCCTTTCAGGAGCCATCCGGTCGGCATCCCCTGCAAACACTAGTTAGTTGCATCTCTTATCGCCCAAGCCCGTTCTTAATGAACAGTTTCAGGCGCGACGCGTAAACTCCACCCCTAGACGACCAACTGTAAACTTACGGCAGGTGTGAGCGAATCCACCCGGTTTTGAATCTCGTCATCGGACAGGCCCACTGTGGGGTCCGGCGTTTCAATTGGTTTGAATTGCTTGATTCCATCGATCGTCGAGTGCCAACTGCCAAAGCCTGAGGGCCAGTTCCGTTTGTTTGCCTCGAACTCCTTGGACGGGTATCGCCATTTCACACGCGTTGTACCGATCTCAACTTCATCGCCTTCCTTGCAGCCGGCAAGTCGCAGTTGCCGGTAGAATCCGAACTTGGCCAAAGCTCTTTGGGTTCCGGGGTTTTTGAGGTCCCCGTGGAATTGCCCGAAGCGCGACTGGCTAATGCAGAAAACGCCCTTCTTTTTGGTAACGCGCGCAATCCTTCCCGCCGCCGTGATCAGTGCCACGGGAACACCCATCCCTTCCAGCTCAACAGTGTCGCGCAAACTGCACGAACTGGCGGAGCCTCAGTTGATGACGCCGTAAACGAGGGCATCACATGTCGAGACTATCTGATCGATCAGCTTCCTGGATGCGCAGCTATGTGCGCTGGTCTTCTTGTAGTGAATCGCTTTGAACACATGGTTCGCAGCCAATTGCTCTTCGATACCGGTCAAAATGGGTGCACCGCCGCGCTTGCCACAATCCAGAAACGCAATCGTGTGCCCGTCGAGTGTTTCAAGTGCCAGTCCCTGCTTGAGGGCTTGCTATGCTTGCATCGATGGGTCCAACAGCCCTGAGTAGTTCACTCCGGACAACAGAGCCATTTCGTGATGCCAGGTTGCCAGATCATTTCTGTTGAACTGACTCAAATGGTCGTGGCCACAAGCACGTGCCATTACCTGCATGAGTTCAACCGAAGCATTAAGGAAATTCTGTAATTGGACCGACGATTTTTCAACATTCAATCTCTGTCTCAGGTCCGGGTTTTGTGTGGCTATGCCTGCCGGGCAGTTGTTCGTATTGCATATTCTGGCCGCCACACATCCAATCGCCTGCATTGCGCTGTTGGCAATTGCCACACCGTCTGCACCCAACGCCATGGCCTTGACGAAATCGATGGGTACTCTCAGCCCACCCGTTACAATCAGCGTAACTCTGCCACTGGCGCCCTCCCGATCAAGATAGCGTCTCGCCCGTGCCAGGGCAGGAATCGTGGGTACGCTGATATGATCCCGAGACATTTCCGGTGCAGCGCCGGTGCCACCGCCACGACCATCAAGAATGATGTAATCTGCGCTGGCATCCAGAGCGAACCGAATGTCCTCTTCCAGGTGATTTGCGCTCAGTTTAAACCCGATGGGAATGCCCCCTGTTACATCCCGAACGCGATCAGTAAATTGCTTGAAATCCTGAGCCGAGGATAGGTCCTTAAACGTCGGAGGCGATACAGCCGGCTGACCTTCCACGATTCCTCTTACCTCGGAGATCTTACCTTTGTTCTTGTTACCCGGAAGGTGCCCCCCTGTACCGGTTTTTGCCCCTTGGCCACCCTTGAAGTGGAATGCCTGCACCTTCTTCAACAGTTCTTCTCTATAGCCAAAAGCGGCGCTGGCCAATTCATAAAAGTACCGGCTATTGGCATCCTGCTCCTCCGGCAACATGCCTCCTTCTCCGGAACAAATTCCCGTGCCAGCCAACTCGGCGCCTGCAGCCAAAGCAACTTTTGCTTCCTCGGACAGAGCGCCAAAACTCATATCCGAGACAAATATGGGGATTTTCAGCAGCAGCGGCCTTTCAGATTCTGGCCCAACAATCAGTTCCGTGCCAACAGCCTGGTCCTCCATCAATGGCTTACTGGCCATTTGCGCGGCCATAATCTGGATGTCATCCCAATGCGGCAATTTGTGGCGCGGAACACCCATGGCGGTCATCGGGCCATGGTGACCAAGTCTTGATAAGCCTTCTCTGGCTAACTGGTGGATAAAGGCAACCGTTGGCTCCTCTGCAGTCGGTATGGCGGACCGGGTTGCGTTGCTGGTTACTCCGGGGCCCTCCTTGCCAACCAAGTCTGCGGAAAACTGTTTGTGTGAACCATCGCAATAGGGGGCATTGGCGGTGTGTTTGCAGGCGCAGAGATGGGCTTCGCCATCCTGCTCTGCTGTGAAGGCCTGCGGCTTAAATGAAGTGCCTATGTGCGAACCGTCGCAAAACGGCTGGTTTTTTGATTGGCCGCAAGCGCAAAAGTTGTACTCTTCATCTTTATTCAGCGTGACTTGTTTGGGCTTATTGTCCGCAATAATAGGATGGTCGCTCATAATCTCTCCGAATCGCTGTGGCAAGTAATGCTACCTAACAACGGTTCGTATCACAAAACGGCGCCGATGTTCTAATCTGCTTACAAATTTGCCAGTTACAGAACCCTGTCTGAACTGTCCGGATCTCACACCGATTCATTTTCAGGTTGCGGCGAAAGTCTGTATATTGTCCTTACTATTCAATTTGACTTGAAGGAGGAGAGACCTCATGAAGACACGAATCACAGAACTGTTTGGTATCGAACACCCCATCGTGCAAGGGGGCATGCACTATGTCGGGTTTGCCGAACTAGTGGCCGCAGTGTCCAATGCCGGGGGGCTCGGAATCATCACTGCATTGACCCAACCCACACCCGAGGACTTGGCAAAGGAGATTGCGCGCTGTCACGACATGACCGACAAGCCGTTTGGCGTTAATTTGACTATGCTGCCCGGATTTACGAATCCGCCATATCCCGAGTACATCCAGGCGATCATTGAAGGTGGTGTGAAAATCGTGGAAACGGCCGGGCGCAATCCGCAGGAGCATTTGCCCGCGATGCAGGCTGCAGGAATCAAGATTATTCACAAGTGCACATCGGTGCGTCACTCGTTGAAAGCAGAGTCCATTGGCTGTGATGCCGTAAGCGTCGATGGATTTGAGTGTGGCGGACATCCCGGAGAAGACGACATACCCAATATGGTTCTGCTGCCGAGAGCGGCTGAAGAACTTAAGATCCCGTTTGTCGCTTCCGGTGGTATTGGTAACGCTCAACAGCTGGTAGCTGCTCTGGCGCTTGGCGCAGACGGCATCAATATGGGGACTCGATTTATTGCCACCAAGGAAGCTCCCGTACACCAGAATGTAAAAGATGCGTTGATTAACGCAAGCGAACTCGATACCAGACTGATCATGCGACCCCTCCGGAATACCGAGCGTGTATTGGTGAGCCCTGTAGTTGAGCAGATCGTTGAGATTGAAAAAGAGAAGGGCGCGGACATGACCATCGGTGACATTGCCAAATTGGTTGGCGGTTCGTATCCGAAGATCATGCAGGAAGGGGAAATGGATGGTGCATGGAGCTGTGGCATGGTCGCTGGTCTCATCCACGATATTCCTACCTGCGCGGAGCTCATTGATCGACTGATATCCGAGGCCGATTCCATCATCAAGGAGCGACTGACGATGCTTGCGGGCTAGTGACCCACTGATGAGGTATGCGCGCTTCTGAATGGGCGCTTGTCAATTCCTCCTGTACCTTGCGAATTGAGAGCGGCTCGAGAGATGACCCGCTGAGGAATGGGTGACGGCCAGTAATTCTGAGAGTGTCCTGCAAAAGAAGAGGAGGATATATGGACTACGAATACATCTTACTTGAGAAGAAAGACGGCATTGCCACCATAACACTCAACAGGCCCGAAAAGCTCAATTCATTCGATCCGCAGATGTATGAGGAACTTCGCCTCGCCGCAACGGAAGTCAGCAATGATGACGACATCCGCGTGGCTATCCTGACGGGTAATGGTCGAGCATTTTCCGCAGGAGCAGACTTCAAGCGACGTTTCCAGGCTGAAATCGACCAGAAGCAGGCTGGTCGATCCAACATTACCCATAAGCTACCGAATTACCCCATGGGCCTCACCGATCTAACCGCCGTACGACAGCCGCTGATCGCCGCGATCAACGGGTTCGCCATCGGGGTGGGTTTCAACTACACGTTGCAGTGTGACATCAGGATCGCGTCCGAAAAGGCAAGAATAAGACTGCCCTTCACGCAATTGGGACAGACGCCGGAAGCTTTCTCCACTTATTATCTGCCTCGACTTATTGGCCTCGGCAAGGCGTTTGAGCTGTGGTTCACGAGCCGATGGATCGAGGCCGAAGAAGCGTTGTCGATCGGTCTGGTCAATAAGGTGGTTCCCGCCGACCAGTTGATGGACAGTGCCTACGAGATGGCCGCCGCGATCGCCCAAAATGCCCCCACTGCTCTGAAGCTTACCAAGAGACTCGGATACCTGGGACTTGGTACGGACATCAATGCCGCCCGTCATTTCGAGAACTTCGCCCAGGACTATGCCTACGGCAGAGACGACTTTAAGGAGGCGGTAGCGGCCTTTGCGGAGAAGAGAGACCCGGTGTTCACGGGCCAGTGAAGCGGTCTGCTCACAGAACCTGGTAAGACCTGTTTAGGGAGTCATATGCCTTATGAATAGAAGGGAACGGGTACTGGCAGCGATCAATCGGCAACCCGTTGATCGGGTGGCGACTGATATATGGACGACGGCGGAAGTCTGGCAGAAACTGCGCGACCACTTCGGCGAGGGCGCCGATATCATGTCGGAACTGCATATCGATGGCATGAATTATGTGCGGCCGTCGTACAACGGACCAGCACTGTCCAGAGGGCCGAACGGTGAATTCGTCGACTATTGGGGAATGCGCAGAATAATGGTACCCCACGAGGGCGGGGCCTATGCAGAAGTTGTCTATAACCCCCTTGCAGAAGCAAAGACGATCGATGACCTCAATAACTATGAATGGCCCGAGGCCGACTGGTTCGATTACAGCAACGTGCGTGAGCGAGCCGCGGCCGCACGCAAGAAACGGGTCGTCAATTGCGGCGATATGATGCCGTTTTTCTATCACAATCTATTGCGCGGCCTGGAACAGTCGTTGATAGATCCACTGCTGGAACCGGAACTCACCCATGAAATAGTTTCGCGGATTACCGATTTTCATTACGACTTGCACCGGCGGCTGTTCGAGGAGTGTGAAGGGTTGATCGATCTGGCCGGTGTTACGGATGATCTGGGATGTCAGACGGGCCCGTTGATGAGCATGGAGACGTACCAGGAATTCTACGCACCCCACCATAAGCGTTTGATCGACCTGTGTCTTGAATTCGACATCCAGGTATTTCACCACGATGACGGCGGTTGCCGGCCGTTCATTCCGTTGCTGGTCGATATGGGAATCAGCGTTCTAAATCCGATCCAGTGGAAGTGTACGGGGATGGATATGGGGGAGTTGAAGGCCGAGTTCGGAGACCGAATCTGTTTTCACGGTGGCGTAGAGAACCAGGCAATCCTGCCTTTTGGCACGCCGGAAGATGTTCGTGCCGAAGTGCGTCACTGTATCGATACCCTTGCCACCGACGGCAGCGGCTACATTCTCGCCTCGAGCCATAACATTCAAGTCGTCTCGCCGGTCGAGAACATCATCGCTATGTACGACGAGGCCTATACGTATGGTAAATGCTGATCTGTGTATGGGAGCTGTCCAACAATCATCCGAATCATCCCCTATGGTCGTGATTGTACTGAGCGAGGAAAGGATTAACTGTACCGACCTTTTGATATATGATCACCCATATCTAATAAATCCAAACAACTCCATAAGGTACTACGCACCAGGCATTCCTACACTCTCCCACACATAGGGTTACAAAAAATAATCCGAGTGAGGAAATTTCGATGCATCCTATCGACACAAAGATAGAGACCAGGGAAGAGGCATCAGAAGGGAACTCCCGCGAACTCTGCGCTGACTGCAATCAAGGCGCCAGTGGCCCGAGTGCGCAGTGTAATAATCGGAAACCCGAGCAGCGAACGATACCTGCTGAGCGCGAATTATCCGGTTTGGTCGAGGGCCTGCCCCTTACACCAGGGGACATTCCGCGCGGCGCCAAGATCAAGATGGCCATCGAATGTGGATCGACTACTGTCAAGGTGATTGTGCTCGACGAAATGAATCGACCGGCCTATGGAATATACAGGAAACATCACGCCAGGACGTATCAAGAATCGGCAAAGCTACTCAGAGATTCTATCGATCTCTTCAATGATCGCCAAATAATCAACGTCGGTTTCTCAGGATCTTCCGGGCAAGGAATCCACGGGAAGCTAGCTAGCTTTGTCCATCAGGCATTGACTGCGAGGTACGGTGATCAATGCCTGGATATGCCCAACGTGATGTACGTCAATGAGGTCGTTGCTCAGGTATTCCCTATCGCAGGTAAGTATGTGGGCCAGGAGGTCCACATTTTCGAGATCGGCGGTGAGGACTCCAAATACATTAAGCTCGATCATACAGGTGAGATGACAGATAACGAACTCAACGGCGAGTGCGCCGCAGGAACCGGGACATTTATCGAAGAACAGGTTCCCCGCATTGGCTATGATGACCTGTATGCCATGATTGAAGCAGCATGGAACGCAGCTGATAAGGAGACACCACAGATCGCTGGCCGCTGTACTGTCTTCGCTAAATCGGACATCACCCATCATATGAAAGACGGAGTCGGGCAGGATCGTATAGGCAAGGCAGTTCACGAATCCGTTGCTGACACCTACTTCAGAAGCCTGGTTGGTCAGGTGAAGAGGAAGTTGAGGGGAAACGGTATCGTTGTCTTTCAAGGTGGCGTGGCAAAGAACAAAGTACTGGTCCGAGCTTTCAAAGATCTACTGACGAAGAACGGTCTCCAATCAGATCGACTGGTGGTGCCAGAGTGGCCAGAACTAAAAATAGCCGAGGGGGGTGCCCACGGGTCGCTGCGAATACTGCAGAGGGGCAGTGTATCGATCGTCAGGCCCTGCTAACAGGGTTGGATCACCTTGAAGCGTACATCGAATCCGCTCAACCTTCGAGTGGCCTCGCGCCGCTGGTGTTACGTGACAGGGATTTGTTGAAAAAGACCTGGCAACCTCACCGGTTCAATTCGGGTGAGAAGAAGAACGTCGTCATGGGCATTGACAGCGGGTCGACCACAACCAAGATCGTGCTCCTCGATGCAGAGAGCCATGATGTCCTCTACAAAGAGTACTTCAGGAACGCAGAGGGCAATCAATTCGAGTCCATCCATCGAGGACTCAAAAGGCTTCAGGAGCAGATTGGTGAACGAATCACGATAGTCCATGTGGGCGTAACCGGTTCTGCCCGAGAGGCGATTGGCGCAGTGGTCGGCGCCGACGAAGTAATCGACGAGATCAATGCTCACGCCACTGGTGTATGCCACATTGAGCCGAACACGGATACGATTTTCGAAATTGGAGGGCAGGATTCAAAGTTCATTCGCGTTGAGCATGGCATAACGACCGACTTTGAAATGAATAAAATCTGTGCTGCCGGTACCGGGTCCTTTTTGGATGAAGCAGCGGACAGAGTTTTGAACATACCCGTGGAGCAGCTTGGCGATATGGCCTTGAGCGACAGCCCCGAGCCCGAGGATCTTGGTGAGACCTGTGCGGTCTTCATGAAATCGAGGGTCGTTCGAGCTCAAGCGCAGGGAGCGACCCCGGAATCCATCGCGGCTGGACTGTCGCGTTCCATCGTGACTAACTATCTTCACAAGGTTGTAGGCGGCCATCAGATTGGTGATAACATATTCTTTCTGGGGGGCACAACGTTCAACCACGCCACGGTTGCCGCTTTTGAACAGATCACTGGAAAGCGGATCACTGTACCTGAGCACGCAGAGGTGATGGGTGCGATTGGTGCAGCACTGGTCGCTTCGACCGACCACGCTGAAATGATACTCGATGCTCAACAACGGGAATCCATGACAGACTTTCGGGGCCTCGATGCTGACTTTCGAGTGGACGAGACAACCGCAAATGGTAGAGTGTGCGATGCTTGCACGAATTACTGCAAGCTGAAGTTTGTGGTTACGGAGGACGGGAGCAAAGTTGTCATCGGCGCAGCTTGCGATCTCTACGCGGGCGCCATTACGAAGAAGAGTGGCAAGGTGAGACCAATGCCTGCGCCAACCGAAGATCTAGTGGCGATTCGAAAGAACTTGATGGAAACGTCTCACCTGCACATTCGACGGACTAAGTCGTACCGTCAGCATCTCCCCAGCAAGAAAGTGATCATCCCCTCAGCTTTGAATTACTGGGAGCATTTGCCATTTTGGCGAACCTTCCTTGAAGCCTGTGGATTGGAAGTCCTAACGATCGAGCCCAGTCGTAAGGAGATGTTGGATCTGGCCGCATCGACGAGCAATCTGGAGACCTGTCTTCCGATCAAAGCCGCCCTTGGCATCGCCAGACATGCCTGGGACAATGCAGAGGCAGACTATGTATTTATGCCCGTCGTCCACAAGGTTGCAAGTGATGATATTCTCTGGGATCGATCAGCCGTATGCCCGCTGATCACCGCCGCTCCCCACTTGGTGCGATCAGAGCTGGCGCTTCGTGAGATGCAGCCAGGGACCAAGAAGTTCATTCAACCTGAATTTGATTTCACTCGGCCCAATGCTGATGTAATACGACAGCTTCAAGTGCTCGCGGAGCAACTGGATGTTGATAAGAGGTCGGTAGGGGAGGCCTATCGGGCCGCCAGACAAGCGCAGAACCAGTTCTGTGCCGCGCAAAGGATGGAAGGTGCAAAGGTCCTCGATGCAATCAGAGCCTCACACGGCAACAAGAAAGCTGTTGTCATCCTTGCACGCCCCTACAACAGCCTGGATCCGCGAATGAACCTGCAATTGGATGGCGAAATCCGCAAGGCTGGCTGGTTCGTGCTGCCCATGGATTTTCTCCCGTTGAGTGAAAGCCCTCGTGCGCCATCCGAGATGGTCGATGATACCTGGTATTATCAGCGAAAAATCAATCAGGCAGCGGCTCTGGTTGCGGATGACCCAGATCTGTATCCGATTTTCATAACCAGTTATCTATGCGGCCCCGATGGGTTTATCCACAAGAACGTCGAAGAGCGAATGCGAAAGTCAGGCAAGGCCATGCTGACGTTGCAGATAGATGAGCATACTGCCATGGCGGGCTACAAAACCCGAATCGCTGCCTTCTTGCACAGCATCGAGAACAAGCGAAAGACTGACCTGATTGCTGCCAGACAGAACCATAAGGGGGCGACAACAAGACCTGCTGTCATTCAGGTCATCAATGAGGATGCTGCAGTCATTGATCTGGCCGAACTGAGATCAAAAGAAGTCGTTTTCATTCCGAAAATGTCGGACCATTCGATTCTGGTAGCGGGCGCACTGCGTTCCTGCGGAATTGCCTCTCGGTCATTCCCACCAATGACCGATGAAGCCTTGGCAAAGGGCTTAGCCTATTCCAACGGTATGGAATGTGTACCTCACACGATAATCACAGGGGAAGTGCTGCACTTCGTAGGGGAGGAGCTGAAGAAGGGCGTGGATCCCAAGAATATTGCCATTATGTGGACGCAGACCAAGGGAGCTTGTAGGTTTACCCAATATAGTACGCAGCTTCAGAAGAGTCTGGACCGCTCCGGATTCACGGGTACGAAAGTCGTGAATTTCACCGTTACAGCCCCAAAGAATCGCTTTAGACCACCCCTGAGCCTTTTCGCCAAAGTGTTTCAGGCCTACTCACTTGGTGACTATATGAGCCAGGTACTTCTGGAGAATCGGCCGTATGAGCTGGCAGGGACGGAAGTAACCGATCGCAAACTCAAAGTCAGCGCACGACTGGCCGATCACGATATAGACTCGTTGGAGGATAGTAAGCTTACTGACCTCATCTACCGGTACTATTTGAACGCAGCAGCAGATGTGATGGGTAATCCGGTTGAACTCAGTCGACTGTTGAGCGCGTTTGTCAGGGAAATCAATGACGTTCCCAAGAACCTAAACCAGCGGAAGCCACTAGTCGGCTTGATTGGTGAGATCTATCTTCGCCTGAATAGCTTTGCCAACTGTGGCCTCATCGACATGCTGGAAGCTGATGGATGTGAAGTCTTCCTGGCCGGCATGGCAGAATTCATGTACAAGGGCGCGGCGCCAAAGCGCGACACATGGCAGGACAACCTCAGAGGCCGTATCAAATCCAGCTTTTTGCGAAGAAGCGAAAAGCCCATTCGGAAGTTATTGGAGCCTGCGCTCCGAAGACCGCAGTTCGGCCAGGCATACGATGCCGGACGGGTAACGCAAATGGGTCAAAGACATATCGGTCGACTGGAAGCGGGAGAAGGTCCGTTGACGGTGGGTTGCTTGGAACAGTACGTTTTGGATGGTGCCGATGGCGTCCTTATGGTGGGTCCGCATGGCTGCATGCCGCTTACGGTTAGTGAGGGCGTGCTGGGCGATATCAAGCGTTCGCTGCCGGAACACCTTCAACACGTACCCATTGAGGTCCTTACCATCAGTGAGTCTCGGAATACAAAAAACATTAGAACGAGAATTGAGCCGTTTGTGTATCGAGCGAGAGTTGCCAGTATGAAAACGATCGGAGACAAACCTCACCAACAACGCCAGCTTTCAGGATAATCCCTTAAAGATCTTGTTAGCGCAAAGTACCACTGCTGACAGCTAGCCAGTGAGTTGCGTGAGACAAACCCAGACAGGTATCCTGACCTAAGTTCCACATGAGCTATTTGCTATTCCCATCGCACCGCTGGTCGACGTCTTTCGGGTGTTCTAGCGAGGACGTTCCATATCACGTAGGGAAAAAGCAATGGGAAAGTGAACCTGGTTCCTTGTTTAATCGACCCATGTAGAAACTAAAGATTGGAGAGCCATCCATGCCGACTGACGAACAAACCGAAGACCAGATCATCGATGGGCTGAATATTACCGAGCGGCTCGCGCAGATCGGGGATCAGGGTTATACGATCATTGAAGACTTCATTACGGCAGAAGAAATAGCCAAAATTCGTCATGCCTTCGATACGGAGGTGCCTATGACGGAAATGCGGGCGATTGGTGTCGACACCGGCAAGACTATGAGAGCCCACAATCTGTTGGCCAAAACAAGGGCCGTGGATTACCTGTTCCTGGACTCGCGACTGCGTGCACTGGTTGGAGGAGTACTCGGCGGCTGGTCCCAGATTAACGTTACAACCCTGTTCAACGTGCTGCCGGGGGAAACAAAGATGTACCTGCACCAGGACGATGGACTCTGGCCGATCGCGAGACCGCATCCAACCTTCCTGTGCAATGCGTTGATTGCCTTGGATGATTCAGAAATCGCCAACGGCGCTACCCATATCGTGCCGTACAGCCACAAGTGGGACAGGCCGGTGGACCAAAGTGAGCCAACGCTACAGGTTGAAGCGCGAGCCGGCACCATGCTGATGTGGGCTGGCAGTTTGTGGCACGGCGGGGGGGCAAATACGTCAAAGGATCGTGAACGCCTCGGCCTGTTCATGAGTCATCAGGTTGCCTACCTTCGCCCGCAGGAAATCCAACTGGTCTCGGTGCCCCGCGAAGTGGTACGGGAAATGCCGAAAATGCTGCAGCGTCTGCTGGGGTATCACCGATTCGGACTCGGTGTTGACGGCCGTGACCCGATCGATGTGCTCAACGATGGCGTCGTCGTTCATCCTTCTGCAAAGGTGGCTTGGCGTCCCTAGGGGGAGTTTTGTTATCGGTCCCCGGGATGGCAACTAGAAGGTTCCGAGCTTAATCTTCCCGCTGGCGAGTGTCTGCTCCCCCTTCACTGCGCTCACCGTAGCGCTGTAAGTATTACCCCTGCCACCTGAGCAGGGCGGCAGATACGCTCCACCGGTGCCGCTCCATCCGGGTGCACGATGACCCGATACTTTGCTCACCCCATCGGGTAGGTCATCGGTTTCACCGGGAATCTCCGGTAGATCAAAGCTAGTGTTTCCTGCCGCGACGTCGAAGCGCAACACACCATGCCCGCCTTTATCCATGGGTCCGTAGCTTTCGTCGTTAAAGGCCACCACCAAAGCTTGGGTTCCCGTGGGTACCCCTGTTACCTGCATCGCTGGTGTGGCGCCGGCCCCTTTGAATTTCTGGCAGACCTGGTCCTTGGGTACCTGTTGTCCGTCCCATTTCGGATCGGTAAGGCGAATAGTGAGCTCAGCCGTGAATCCGACAACAGAAGTCAACAGAAGGGCAACGACCACGCTACCCCTGATTAATGCGTTCTTATTCATAAGCTCTCCATGGATCTGTCTGCTTGGTGTCAATAGCTCGGGTGCTGAATACATGCATCGAGTGTCACACGTAACGAGATGGATATCAAAGCCTGTAGCGAACTGTTTTGGCGTTACGCATTGCCTTTCCACAGTGTTTCTGGCAGCTTTAGGCAATCCACCCCACAAGTCAGGTACTGACCCATGAGTGACACTGTTCTCTACGACAAGCAAGATCAAGCTGCCACCATCACCCTCAATCGACCTGAACGTCACAACGCGCTAAATCACCAGGCGTACCAGGCAGCGACCGAGGCGTTCCTGCGGGCGAATTCCGAAGCGGATGTACGTTGTATCGTCTTTACCGGTGCCGGCCGAAGTTTCTGTAGTGGCGACGATGTGGTTGACATCATGGCGGCCGGAGATGGTCTGGCGGGCAGTCTCAACAGTGAGACGCGCGTACAGACGCAATCAACTACGCCTCCGTTGGCCAGGGCCATGATGGATTCGCGCTGTCCGATCATCAACGCGATCAACGGCGCCGCCGTCGGCTTCGGTATGGAACTGACCCTTCTCTGTGATGTTCGAATCGCGTCAGAGAAGGCCAGGTTCAGCGAGATGTTCATTCGCCGCGGCATTATCGCGACATCCATCAGCTATGATCTTCTCCCCAGCGTTGTTGGCCCGGCAATGGCAGCGGAGATGCTACTGACGGGTGACATGATTGATGCTGTGCGTGCCCTTGAGATCGGCCTGGTGTCCCAGGTCGTGAGTCCCGACAGTCTTATGGACGAAGCGATGAGTCTGGCAGCAAGAATCTCTGCAAACGCGCCCTTGGCGGTGCAACGTGCCAAGGAGGGATTGCGTCTGAAACGCGATCATAAGATTGATGAAATGGAACGTCATCTTGGTGAAAGCCTAAGGTTCCTGTCCGGCACGAAAGATCACAAAGAAAGCGTTGCCGCTTTTCTTGAAAAACGTGAACCCGTGTATCGGGGAGAGTAGTACCACTCCAAGCGGGCGAGTTCCACACTTCCTGGTCACGGTCGCATACCCACCAGTATTTTCGGCCCCAGCTGCGTTGCGATGATGGCCTGGGCCTGGCGAATAAAATCCACCAGAACCGGCCGCGTATCCCTCGGGTCGATCACTTCATCCACCAGTTGCGGTCGCCTCAGCACGGAGGCCATTGCATTGAGGCGATCTTCCATTGCTATGCGCGTGGCTTCCGGGTCGTCCGCAGCTTCTATGGCACGTCGATAGGCGGCCATGACGCCACCGGCCGCAGGCAGTGAACCGGATTCCATGGAAGGCCAGCCGTATTTGACGTTCATGCCGCGATTGCTTTTCGCGCCACCCATGGCAACTCCGTAGAAGCGCCGCATCAGCAGGATTATGGGGACAGTTTACTTAATTCCATAATTCCCGTAAGAATTAAGTAAACTGTCCCCATAATTCGATATCGTATTCACGATCATGATAGCGCTACATTTGGGGTAGGCATGGCCTCTCAGAGTGGGAAAGAGTCAGGTGATCTCGAGCTGATCGCGAATGATGATCTCAGTCTGCATAGCCAGTTTTCCATTCCCGATCAAACGACCGCTCTTGCCATAGTCGTACATGGCGCCGGCGAGCACATTGGACGATATACGCAACTGACCGACTTTCTCAATAGTCATCACATTGCCTGCGTCGGATACGATCACCGAGGGCATGGCAAATCAAGTGGCTATCAAGTATATGTCGATAAGTTTGCGGATTACGTTTCGGACTTGGACAGTGTGGTCAGTTTAGGCAAGGAGCGGCTACCCGACATCCCGGTCTTTCTGATCGGTCACAGTTTGGGTTCGATTGTCGTTCTGCGTTACGCATCCAGATTCCAGGACAAACTGAATGGCATTATCACGTTAGCAGCGCCTACACAGCTTTCAGTACCGATCCCAGCGTGGCAGAGATTGTTGGTCAAGGGCATGTCAAAACTAGTGCCTAGATTTCTGTTGCCGTCACCCATAGACCCGTCAACCCTTTCGAATGACCCAGACGTCGCCGATAACTATATGGCAGACGATCTTAATCACTTCAAAGTAACTGCACGATGGCTTGATGAATTCCTGTCTACGCACAATATCGAGTTCAGCACTCTGGACCAGATTTCGCTGCCTGTACTCATGCTACACGGACAAGCGGATGCCATCGCCCATCATCTGGGCTCCGAGAAATCATTGGAGTCAATCAGCTCAACTGATAAGGGTCTACAGATCTATTCAGGATTGAAACATGAACTGCTCAATGAGCGCGAAGTAGACAGGGACCGCGTCATGAAAGATATCGTAACGTGGATCATGAATCATGTCTAGACGCTAGTGCACTTTGGAATTTACGCCTGCTCAACTATACGGAGATACGTGGCATGCACTCATTACTTGGACGGTTGAAAGGATTACTACAGAGCCTGTTCGTGCTGGTACCCCTTTGTTTGGATTGTCAGTCAGTCCTGGCAAGCTCCTCACGTTTCGCGGGATGTGACCCGGATATCAACGAGGTCGTACGCATCGGCTTACCGGAGCGCTACCAAGGTGAGCTTGACAGCGAAGCTGGATTCGAGTTAGTCGGGGGGAGCTGTGTCATTTTCACATATGGGAACGATTACCAGCTTCTTGAATGGTTTGAGAATGGGAAGATTGATGCAAGCGTCCTAACTGAAGTCAGTCTGTCTTTGCTCAGCAACGATGTCGCAGAGAATCAATATGAATACACAGATACGTGGCCTATAACAAACGCACCCCTGAACAAGAATACGTACGCACTGAGATATTCGCAGGAGCTTGATTGGGCATCGGACCCTGTTACGGCCTTTGGCGACACGCTCGCCGACAAGTCTGCTCTTCCAGTCTATGTGCCGTCACATCTCTCGCCTGGATTCTTCTATCTGCTACAACACACAAAGCGCTGGTTTGATGGTGAAACGAATCCATTGGACAAGGATGAAAGAGCTCGGTTCTGGGAGTCGTTTCTCACTCGTATCAGATTCAGCCTCGACTGGGATATCAACAGTCAATCCCATGACGATTTCTTTGAGGTGGTACTGATCCAGAGTAAGGATGTAGCCGCAAAATGTAGCGACGCGCAATATCATTGCTTTGGTGAATATGTACAGCAGGATTACTTTGTAACACGTAAACCGAGAAAGTATGCCAGATTACAGGGAACTCTCACTAAGGACATTTCAATGAGTGACTGGGTTTCCAGTTTTGATCAGTGGCTTAAGGACCTCGGGCTCAATGCAGATGATGACCTGTACGTCGCCTTAAGAGACTTCAAGGACAGCAACTATCCGAGTCAGGAGCTGGGATCCCGTGTCCGACGTAACTTCCATTTCACCATAGATGAATTATTTCAGTTTCTGACTGACGACCGTGCCGAACAAAGTGATCTTGGTTTTGGCCTGGTACTTGCCGGTGGCGGGGTCAAGGCAGCCTATCAATCCCATCTCGTTGATCATCTATACAGTAACGGGTACCTGGTAAACACGAGCCCGGCACAAACGATTGAGACTGACCAATCCAGAGAGTCGCTCACTGTCGATTACGTAATCGGAACGTCCGGAGGCGCTTTACTGGGGGTCTTTGTTTCATCCTTGGATGGCCATCGAACGCAAAGCCTGAGTGAGTCGATCTGGCAACTGAATAGGGGAAAAGACGGCACCGACCAACAGTTCATCCAGAGTAGCGATATCTTCCCTCTGGTTGACATGCTGCGTTACCTTAGCCTTCTTGTTACCGGCGTTATATTTGGATGTGCTATTTTCTTTATTGCCAAGAGGAGAGAACGAAGTGGCGCCAGACAGGTGCAAGTGGGAGGCAAGGCAAGGAATGCCGCCTCCAAGACATGGGCTGGTGAAGATTTTGTCTGGATTATTCTGTTGCTCATCGCACCTTGGGTGATCAAGGTAGCAAACGGTAGTGACGCATTGGAACACGTGCCGTACGTTGCAGGCTTTTTCTATACTGCCTACGTAGCAATCTTCCTCTATTCGGACAATAAGCTTGACGCAATTAAGACACTTAGATTTTCTGACGTAACCTACTCCTGGCAGATGTTGCTGGCTGCTTTCACGGGAGTTGCACTAGTTACCCTACCATTTGTCTTTGCTCCAGACGCGCAGCCCCTTTCCGCAGTGACAGATCTGTTATCAATCTCCATCCGTGCACTTTTTGTGTGTGTTGGGTTTTTGTTGCTGTGCGTGTCCTACTATAGGATTTTGTATAGTCAAACCGGTGTATTCAATTATGTACCGGGCAAGTACATTACCAGGGCCTTGATCATAATATTGGCCATACCATCGATCTGTTACCTGTTAATGACAGCGGCCCATTTCCTGTTTGGTGTTTCAATTCTGGAGTTGACCAAAGAATTCTGGGTGTGGTTTGTCGCCATTTCAATTCTGGTCTGCTTTCTCTTTGCCATCTACGTCAGCACCTGGAAGCTGTTTCCCAGGTTGAAGAGGTGGATGAGAAGCGGTGTGGCTTTCTTGGTGATGGATCACCCAAAACACATGCTGTTCATCTCAAACAGGTATGCCAGGTTTCTTTTCTGCTTTTCGGCTGCCTGGATGTGGTGGAATTTCGTGTCAGCCCCCGGCCTTTATGGCAATCAGAATGCCAGAGAGTACTTTTACAACGTATTTGCCCAGTTTGTCTGCCAGGAAGATTCGAACTATGTGGACTGTATTGACAACAATGACTTCATTAATAAGTCCAACGTGAGATTCAAGACCTCATTCGTGATATCGGCAACTTCACTGGATCGAAATACTGAAAGGTACTTTTTGTTTCATCACGACGGGAGTGGAATCGATGGCAGGCAGACGTTGAGTGAACGAGCTACGCTTGATATAGCCAATGACCCGAGATGGGTTCAGATAAGGCCTGGTATTGAAGACAAGTATTTGCGCACGATTGCATTTGCTTCAGGATCACCATTTCCAGTGTTTCCAGCACACAATGTTGAGTTTCCGGAAGGTGGCAGGACGGAGTGGTTGGTGGTGTCAACGGCAGTTTAAAACTGACCCCCTTTGATTTGATTCCGGCAGTTCAAAATTGACCCCCCTGTGCCTAGTCAGTAGTGATCTCTTGTGGTGGTTTCTTAATAAT
>PVBE011179932.1_pt1 | contig 23188 bp, 12 predicted proteins | sample 1631181 | NCBI WGS metagenome assembly PVBE01 (sample SAMN08397723, study PRJNA350692) | Marine metagenome, whole genome shotgun sequencing project. | isolation source: water | place: Pacific Ocean | collected 2012-04 | reverse complement strand
CCAAAAGGATCAAGATTTTAAAGCAAGCTGAACTGATACCAAAGGGAAACTTATTTTCTTGAAAAAGCCAAATATCATCCATGTTAATAGGCATTACAGAAGGTTTTTCTCCAAGTTTGTAAAACTTTCGGATGGGAGTGCATTTTGATGAACAATAGGTTTACTGGCGGCTGATTGATTCCCAGCATTTGATTCATTCATAATAAAAAGTAGAAGTACGTCAGACTTTCTGAAGAGTTAGTTCGAAAATGAAAAAGTAAAGTTCTGACCTATAAGAAAAATAAAAATCGTGATTGATTTTTGATGGTGAGGAACTATGAAGATAACGAATTTGAAAATGGAATGTCAAGGATAATTATTCCTTTTTGTAAACATTCTCTCCTGACAACCATGTTTCCTCCACTTCCAATTTGTATAAATTCACATCAGACGCAGTCATCAGATCATCTTTCATCAAAACAAAATCTGCAAGTTTCCCAGTTTCCAAGCTACCTTTTACATCGTCTTCAAAATTGGCATGGGCCGCCCAAATAGTCATGGCCATCAAAGCTTCTTCCCTCGTGAGTGCATTTTCGACCTGAAACCCATTTTCCGGCCAGCCCTTATGATCTTTTCGAACCACCCCAGAATAAAATCCGAAAAGTGGATTCATGCTCTCAATCGGAAAGTCACTGCCGTTAGCCAAAGTACCGGCTTCATTCAACAATTGCTTGAAAGCATAGGCTGACTTAACTCTTTTTGATCCCAACCGCTCGGAAGCCCAATACATATCACTGGTGGCATGGGTAGTTTGAATCGATGGAATCACATTCAAATCTCCAAACCTTTCGAAATCTTCCGGATGAACAACCTGGCAATGTTCAATTCGCCAGCGTTTGTCGTTTCCTTTCTCAAGGAATTGAGCATAAAGATCCAGCACAAATCGATTGCCACCATCACCAATAGCGTGTGTGTTTAACTGATAGCCAGATTCAATGCAGCGGGATGCCCACTTTTGGAAATAATCTTCCGGGTGAAGGAACAATCCCAGATTTTCAGGATCATCAGAATAGGGCTCAATCAGCCTTGCACCCCTCGAGCCCAATGCCCCATCAGCATACAATTTCACGGAGGAAACGGTGAGCTGGTGGGTCTGGTAAGCCCCTTTTTTCATGAAATACTCAAAGTTTTCATCAGTCGGATTTAACATGGCATAAATCCTCATCTTCAGCTTACCTGACTTGTGGAGAGAATCGATAAGCAAAATCTGATCCTTGTCCAACCCAGCATCACAAACTGAAGTGAGTCCGACAGTAAAACAATCCTCCTGTGCTTTTTTGAAAGCGAGCATTTTTTGATCTTGATTGAACTTTGGTATCTTTTCTATGATCACCTCAATCGCATTGTCGATAAGGATTCCGGTGAAGGTTCCATTTCGAAACTCAAAGGTTCCACCGTCTAAAACTGTGTCAGCAGAAATTCCTATTTCTTCCAGAGCCTTCTTGTTTATCAGGGCAGCATGTCCATCTATTCGGGTTAGTAAAACAGGGTTGTCGGGGAAAGCCTGGTTGAGTTTTTCCCAGGTCGGAAATTCCTTTTCTTCCCAATCATTTTGATCCCATCCCCTTCCTTGTATCCACTTTGATGGAAACTCATTATGGTGACTTTTAACTGTTTCAATCACCTCTTCCAAAGAGCCGGTTCCAACCAGGTTTGCTTTGAACTGCATAGCTCCAAATCCATAGAAATGCGAGTGAGGATCAATGAAACCTGGATAAACGAATTGCCCTTGAAGGTCAAAAAGGTTGTTCGAAACGAACTTCTCAAGGATTTCTTTGGAGGTTCCTACCTCAGCAATTTTCCCATCAATTACTGCAAAAGCTTCAGCTATAGAAAATTTGGGATCTACTGTATAAACCTGGGCGTTGTGAAAAATCTTATCTGCTTTCATCCGGTTTTCACCACATTTAAATTGGAAAAACGCCAGAAAGGAAATGGCGATGATTATGAGCTTTTTCATCAGTAACTCACTCGTGAAATGACAGATTCTACCGATCCGGGATTTCTGATGATCTCAACATACTTTTTTGCGGCCTGTTCAGTGGTGGCTAACCAATCGTTTTCCTTCAATTCCAGAAACTTTTCTTTTTTGCTGAAGCTTTCCTCATCTGCCGACCGGATAGTTTCTTGCATAAAGGTTTCCACAACACCAGGTGCAACGGCCAGAACTTTTACTTTATTTGACTCTACTAATTTCTGCTCCAGATCAACAACTTTTGTGAGCATGTCCAACCCGGCTTTGGTCGGAGAATAGCATCCCCACCCATCGTAAGGATTTTGGGCAGCACCTGAGGTAACGTTTATTACAAGTTTTTCGGCCGGTGTCTTTTTATATGCCTCAATGAAATGATTAAGCAAAATGACAGGAGCCACTATATTGACATTGTATGCCTTCTCGATTGAGTCGGCATCAATATCTCCAATATGTTTTACAGGCCCCAACCACCCTGCATTATTCAGCAAGACGACCTTTTCTTTTTCAGATGCATCATGAAACTTGAATTCTTTAACCGCTTCCAAATTTGAAAGGTCCATCTCTACATGTCGATAATTTTCATGCTCAATCGTGCAGTTTCGCGCCATGCCAACCACTTCAAAATCACCTTCCTCTACCAATTGTTGGGCGATAGCTTTTCCAATTCCCCGGCTGGTTCCTGTTATGTAGATTAGTCTTTTCATTTTCCTTTACAACAAAGTCTCAAAATCACCAAGTTGTTTTTAAAAGATCACTTTGCAAGGTTGGGTTGGTAGTTGAGTTCGTTTTCCGAATCGGCAATAACTGTCGCCACGGTAGCATCACCGGTAACGTTTACTACCGTTCGGCACATGTCCAGGATTCTGTCAACCGGGAAAATGATGGCGATCCATTCTCCTGGAAGGCCCACACTACTTAGCACCAAAATCATCATCACCAAACCAGCACTAGGCACAGCAGCAGAACCGATGGAAGCCAAAGTGGCAGTGAGCACAATGATCAATTGCTGGGCAATGTTGAGATCAACAAAATGAAACTGCGCAAGGAAAACCACCGCTACGGCCTGGTACAAACTGGTTCCGTCCATATTTACGGTTGCACCAATGGGCAGCACAAAACTGGTGATCTGCTTCGACACACCAATGTTGTCGCGCACACATTCCATGGTTACCGGCAATGTAGCAGCAGATGAACTGGAAGAAAATGCAAGCAACTGGGCTGGGCTAAACCTCCTGAAAAATTCCATGTAAGAGATTTTACGAACAATGGTTAGGATGATACCTGGATAAACGATGAAAACAAGAAGGCCCAGACCAACTACCACACAAAGCGAATACCAGGCAAGTCCCTTGAAAATCTCAATCACGTTTGCAGGATTATCTCCTGCCATTTCGCTCATTTTTCCTGCCAGCAGAGCAAAGACGAAAAACGGGGCACCACGCATCACCAATTCCACCATTTTCAGAAAAACCTCGTTGATGCCATTAATAAAATCAATCACCGGCCCAGCCCGTGAGCGGTCAATAAACAGCAGTGTGATCCCAAAAAAGATCGCAAAAAAGATCACTTGCAACATCAACTTGTTATCGTTGAGCGAAACGAAAATGTTGGAAGGCACCATATCAACAATAAACCGCAGCGGTCCAGCTTCTTTCGTATTACTGGCATTCTTCAATCGTGTTCTTGTCGCTTCATCAATCTCCCGATTCTCAAATTTGTCTTCGGCCTGGCTCACCAGCGAAGCATTGTCTGGGTCGGCTAGAAACGACTTTCCATCCTTGATCTCCACATCATTGTCTAAAGCCCAGAGTTCGTACTGCAAACGGTTTCGAGTTCTTTGTTCTTCGGAGGCAAAACTGCCCGGTTGAACCAGATTGACTATTGTAAGCCCAATTGCCACAGCGAAAAAGGTAGTCGCCAGGTAAGCCACCAAAGTCTTGATACCCAATCTGCCGAGCTTTGAAGTGTCGTCAACCAGGCCCGCAATTCCACTAATAATTGAAAAAAGCACCAACGGAACGGCAATCAATTTCAGCAGATTAATGAAGATCTTTCCGAAGGGATTGATCCAATCGAGTGTAAACTTCGACCAACCCATATAGCTGGAAAGCAAAGCCCAGACAATGCCTGCTACCAGGCCCATAATGATCTGCCAATGCAATGGAATTCTTTTCATAGCTGAATTAGATTTTACTTGTTTCGTTTCTGAGGCAATGATCGGCCAAAACCAGCGCAGTCATGGCTTCTACGATTGGAACAGCCCTTGGCACAACACAGGGATCGTGTCTGCCTTTGCCCTCAATGGTTGTTGGTTTTCCTTGTGCATCAACCGACTCCTGGTCTTGCATTAATGTAGCCACAGGCTTAAATGCAGCATTGAAATAGATGTCCATTCCGTTGGAAATTCCTCCCTGGATGCCTCCGGAAAAATTGGTTTCAGTCACAATTTTGCCGGCCTCATCCCGGACAAAAACATCGTTGTGTTCTGAACCCATCAAAGCGGCCGCACCAAATCCACTTCCAAGCTCAAATCCCTTGCAAGCATTAATGCTCATAACCGCTTTAGCCAAATCGGCATGCAGTTTATCAAAAACCGGTTCTCCCCAGCCGGCAGGACAATGTTTTACCACGCAGGTAATTTCCCCCCCAACCGTGTCTCCATCCTTCCTGGCTTTAAGAATCTCTTCTTCCATCTGTACGCTTACTTCGATATCAGGACACCTGACCAACGACTCCTCCACTTTGGCTAGATCCAATCTCTGATAGTCCGGATCTACAAAAACAGAACCAACTGCACTTACATAAGCTGAAATTTCAACTCCAGCTTTTTGAAGCAGCAATTTGGCAATAGCACCGGCTGCCACTCTTGCAGCTGTTTCCCTGGCAGAGCTCCTTCCGCCACCCCGGTAATCACGAAATCCAAATTTCTCTTGCCACGTAAAATCAGCGTGCGATGGTCGGAATGCATCTTTTAGGTGACTGTAGTCCTTCGATTTTGCATCCTGGTTTTCTATGAAAATAGCGATTGGAGTTCCCAATGATTTTCCTTCAAACACGCCTGAAAGAATGCGATATTCATCAGACTCTTTCCGTTGGGTCGAAAGTTTGGATTGGCCAGGTTTTCTCCGTGCCAATTCTGCCTGTATGAAGTCTGTATCTATTTCCAAACCGGCTGGACAGCCATCTATCACCACACCTATTCCTGTACCATGCGATTCACCAAAAGTGGTGATTCTGAACAATTTTCCAAATGAGTTGCCGCGCATGGATGCGAATATAAGACAAGGTAAAGACGGTGGGGAATAGAACATCCATGACGGTGATTTTTATGATCTTCGCTGACCCTGAACCCAATCAAAAAAAATATAATCATGCGCGTATCTGTGTTTGAAATTCAGAAATGGCTTTATTAATAAAAAATATAAAATCCCTTATCCAGGTTGAAGATGATCCTAAAAAGATGGTTAGTGGAAACGAAATGGCTCAACTACCAAGCATTGAGAATGCCTTCCTTTTGGTGAAACATGGCAAAATCCAGGATTTTGGTCAGATGAAGAATTCCCCGGAATCAGCTGGTGAAGTGGTTGATGCTACCGGCAAATACGTTTTACCGTGCTGGGTTGATTCGCACACACACCTGGTGCATGCTACCAGTCGTGAGGAGGAATGGGTGATGCGGATTGAGGGAAAATCGTATGAAGAAATTGCAGAAGCCGGTGGTGGAATCCTGAATTCTGCCAGGAAACTCCAGGCAAAACCAGAAGAAGAATTATACAATGATGCAGTTGTACGACTGAATAATCTCATAAAACTTGGAACCGGAGCCATTGAAATTAAAAGTGGGTATGGCCTCACGGTTGAAGCTGAATTGAAAATGTTGCGCGTCATCAAACAACTCAAAGAGAATTTCGATTTGCCCATCAGAGCAAATTTCCTGGGAGCACATGCCTTCCCAATGGAATTTCGATCCGCCCACGAAGGCTACATCAAATTGATTGTTGAAGAGATGCTACCTCAAATAGCCAGGGAAGGACTTGCTGATTTCATCGACACTTTCTGCGAAACAGGTTTTTTCTCGCCAGAAGAAACAGATTACATTTTGAAAGTAGGAATCAAACATGGTTTGCGCCCAAAGATTCATGCCAATCAACTGGCTGTTTCGGGTGGTGTTCAGGTGGGCGTTGCAAACAACGCTATTTCAGTAGATCACCTCGAACAGATTACAGATGATGAAATTCAAGTCTTAATAGATTCGGAAACCATGCCTACGGCTTTGCCTGCATGTTCATTCTTTCTTGGAATTCCTTACGCACCAGCCAGGCAAATGATAGATGCAGGCTTGCCAATGGCTATAGCCAGCGATTTCAACCCCGGATCCTCTCCTACCGGCAATATGAATCTTGTAGTTTCATTGGCCAGTATTAATATGAAAATGCTTCCTGCTGAAGCCATCAATGCAGCAACCATCAACACCGCCTATGCCATGGGCGTGGAAGATCAGGTTGGAAGTATATGCCGGGGCAAACAGGCCAATTTCTTTATCACCAACCCCATAAAGTCACTTGAGTTCATGCCCTATGCTTTTGGCGATAGCCTGGTGGAGGACGTTTACATTAATGGTCACAGGTTCGAGGCGTAGCATTTTCGTCACACAGAAAATGCATCTTATTTTTGACCGCTCAATTCAAAATTTCGAAGAATGAAACAACTGATTGAATGCGTTCCCAATTTCAGTGAAGGACGCAATATGGATGTGATTAAAAGAATCACAGATGTTATAGAAGCAGTGGATGGGGTGAAACTACTAGACGTGGATCCTGGGGCAGCAACCAACCGAACCGTGGTAACTTTTGTAGGTGAGCCCGAACCCGTGATTGAAGCAGCTTTTCAGGCGGTGAAATTTGCCGGTGAGATTATAGACATGAGAAAACACTCGGGTGAGCACCCACGATTTGGCGCGACTGATGTTTGTCCGTTGGTTCCAATTTCAGGAATCACGATGGAAGAAACCGTGAAATATGCCCACAAACTTGGGAAGCGAATTGGGGAAGAAACAAACATTCCGGTTTATTTCTACGAGCATGCCGCCAAAGAAGAAAAGCGAAGAAATTTGGCCAACATACGGGTTGGCGAATATGAAGGCATTGCAGAGAAAATCTTAAATCCGGAATGGGCGCCAGATGCAGGAAAAGCAGTTTTCAATCCACAAACCGGAAATGTTGCAGTAAGCGCCCGAAACTTCCTGGTAGCCTACAATGTAAACCTGAACACCACTTCAACCAGAAGAGCAAATTCCGTTGCATTTGATGTACGTGAAAATGGCCGGGTAAAGCGAATCGGTGACCCCATTGTTGGTGAAATTGCCACGGATGAAAATGGAGAAACGATCAGAATCCCCGGAAAACTTAAATCTGTAAAAGCCATTGGTTGGTACATTGAAGAATATGGCATTGCCCAAATTTCGATGAACCTTACGGACGTTACAATTACCAAAGTGCATGAAGCCTATGAGGCGGTATATGAAAGCTGCAATGAACGTGGGTTAAGGGTTACAGGCTCAGAATTGGTAGGATTAATCCCATTCCAGGCATTGTTTGATGCAGGCGTGTATTTCCTGAAAAAGCAAAACCGGTCAATTGGTATTTCCGAAAGTGAAATCATCAAAATTGCGGTGAAATCGTTGGGCCTGGATGAACTTGCTCCCTTTGATCCTAACAAAAAGATCATTGAATACATGTTGGAAGGTGATGGTGCCAATCCACTCGTCAACATGACGCTTTCAGATTTTGCCGATGAAACTGCTTCAGAATCACCAGCACCCGGTGGAGGCTCTATCTCCGCCTATGTAGGGGCTTTGGGAATTTCGTTGGGGACCATGGTCGCCAATCTTTCTTCGCACAAACGTGGATGGGATGACCGTTGGGAGGAATTTTCAGATTGGGCTCAAAAAGGCCAAAGATTGAAGCACGAATTGCTCCACCTGGTGGATGAAGACACTGCAGCTTTCAATAAAATCATGGATTCCTTTAAGTTGCCAAAAAACTCCGCTGAAGAAAAGGCTGCCCGAAAACAAGCTATTCAGGATGCAACCAAATATGCCATTGAGGTTCCGCTAACTGTAATGCGAAAATCGTATGATACTTTCGAGGTGATTAAGGCTATGGCAGAAATCGGAAATCCCAACTCGGTAAGCGATGCAGGTGTCGGTGCCCTTTGCGCCAGAACAGCTGTGATGGGAGCCTGGTTAAATGTAAAGATTAATGCAGCTGATCTGAAAGACCAGGAATTTCTGGATAGCGTACTTGGTGAAGCTGCTGAAATCGCGAAAAAAACAGAAGTTGCAGAAACTGAGGTATTGGCGGCTGTTGAGGCCAAAATTGCGGGTTGATCATCATTGCAACCTGGAATAACGGGCATTCATCCTTACCCATAAAAACCGAACATTTTCCTTCAAATTCCGTATAAACCATTGAAGGTGTGTCCTTTAGGCATACCAGAATTACGAGAATCTTGAGGAGAATGGAAAGAAGTGTAAGAACGAGAAGAGTCTCGCCCCACCACATAGATACGTTGCAAAAACGTATCGCACAGCTTGAGCTTGAGAACCAACAACTTCAGGCCTTTCAGCAAATTTCAGACGAATGCGTCTTCATTATTGGTTTTGATGGACACCTGGTTTCCTCAAGTCATCAATGGGAAAAAGTGTTTGGTTATTCAGAAATGGAATTGCAAGACATAAGATTAACTGAATTGCTGACCCCTGCAACCAGGTTCGAACTAGAAACTGCGATTCTTAATTTGAATGATGGTATAAAAGAAAGTACCGTACACTGTCAATTAAAAGACAAAGGAGGCAACAACAGGACCATCACTATCAAACTTCAACATGTAAAAAATCGGGATTTTGCCATTGGTTCAATCAGCGATGAGACAGTACAGGCGCAACTTGAACGAGATTGCGATCAATTGAAATCTGGGGGCAAAGCCCTTCAACATGAACTTGAAAGATTTGCCTACATAGCTTCACACGACTTGCAAGAGCCTTTGCGCATGATCAGCAGTTTTGTTCAACTGATTCACAGGAAATACGAAAACGAAATTGACCCGGCAACAAAGAAATACATCCACTTTTCAGTTGATGGGGTAAAACGGATGCAGGCCCTGCTTAATGATCTGCTCAAATTTTCAAGAGTTGGGCGCAACAGGAAGCACCTGGTAGATTTCAATTTTAACGAGTTGCTAAAGATGACGAGTTCTAAATTCAAATCGCAAATTGAGGTTGAGAATGCCCAGATTATAGCGGGGCACCTTCCGACTTTGAGAGTACACAAACCCTCTATGATTCAACTTTTTCAGGTTCTTGTAGCCAATAGCTTAAAATTTAAAAGTGCACAAGATCCGGTGATCCGCATTTCGGCAACACAACGAAGTAATCAGTGGCTGTTTTCTGTGACAGATAATGGAATCGGAATAGAGGAGCAGTTTTCTGAAAAGATATTTGAAGTATTCCAGAAACTGCATTTGAGAAGCGACTATGACGGAACCGGCATTGGTTTACCCATGGCAAAAAAGATTGTGAGCCTGCATGGAGGCCAAATCTGGATTAACACAAATTATAAAAAGGGTACCATGGTTCAATTCACCTTCCCATCAACACATTAGTGCTATAGCTGACGTAGAAGTAGCTTGGAACTGAATTCCCGTAAGGGCCTTCTTCTAAAATCTTCAACCTCAAGATTTTCAAGGTTTGCCAGAGCAGCTTCGTGATAACGCAGCATTTCTTGCTGAGTTTCCGTTTTGACTTCAAGTTTCTCGTAGATTCCAACAACTTCTTCTATTTTTTCCTGTGAATCTTCGGTAGTTGAAAGCCAAAATTTTAATCGGTTCAGCAGCTGACTATCTGCCTTTTCCAGACTTTTTAGAAGCAAGTATGTTTTTTTATTTTGAATAATATCTCCACCTACTTTTTTCCCAAATTTATCTGGCGATCCAAACGAATCGAGCAAATCATCCATCAATTGGAAAGCCATACCAAGGTTATATCCAAATTGCTCAATTTCCCTGCTGTCCCGCTTATCAGCCCCTACCGAAAGAGCTCCTATTTTCATGCAACAGCCAAACAGGGCGGCTGTCTTTAGCTCAATCATTCTCAGATAGTCAGCCAAACTCACTTCAAGGCGTGTCTCAAAGTTCATGTCCATCTGCTGACCTTCACATACGGCAATGGCCATTTGGCTGAACACTTTTTGCATCTCAATGCTGATTTGCATGTCGTCTAAAAACATGTAGGTTCCAGCTTTCACAAACATGATATCACCTGACAAAAGAGCCGTATTCAATCCAAACTTTTCGTGTACGGTTTGATGTCCTCTCCTGAGCGGTGCTTCATCCATAATATCATCATGAATGAGGGTGAAATTGTGAAACATTTCCAACCCTACAGAGGGCCCCATGGCATTTCCAATTGTATCAGAAAAAAGGTTGGCTGCCATTAAAAGTAAAACCGGACGCAATCGTTTTCCTCCTAAAGAGAGGATATATTGCATTGGCTCATAGAGCTCTTTCGGATCTCCGGTTTGATCTTGAAGAACCAAGTAATCCTCAAATTGTTGATGCAGTTCAAACGGTGTAAACAACTGCTTTTCTTTCAAAATTGAATGCATAGCTAATTTAACTTGCGAAGTTACCCAAACAACAGGATTGTGAAAGGCAAGAAGGCAAAATCAAGTGCTGCATTCAAGTAAGTTTGGCACAATTGGATTAAATCGGTATCTTTAACTCTTCGTACTTTTGTACGGCCCTCCCTTCCTCTCTATCGTTGGTTTTAAGACTAACACAAGACCTTTAAAGCCAAATATTATGAATACACAACCTATTGAAATTTTACTAGTAGAAGACAATGCTGGGGATGTTCTACTCACCCAGGAGGCTCTCAATGAAGGAAAAATCAACAACAACTTACATGTGGTGATGGATGGAGAGGAAGCACTTGAATTCCTGAAAAAGGAGGGTCAGTATGAATCCGCTGTCACTCCAGATTTAATACTTCTTGATCTTAATCTCCCGAAAAAAGATGGTCGCGAAGTTTTAAAGGAAATTAAAGCCAGCTCAACGTTAAAACACATCCCGGTTATCATTCTTACAACTTCAAACAGTCAGTACGACATTAACAACACCTATAAACTTCACGCCAATTGTTATATCACCAAACCTGTTGATTTTAATCAGTTTGTAAACATCGTGAAGTACATAGAACAGTTTTGGATGAAGGTAGTGAAGTTGCCCAGTGAATCTGCCAATTAAACTATCGAATATCGGTCCGCAGCAATGATCGATCTACTAAAACAAGAGAATCTTCTCATTTCCTTTGTTCGCAACATGCCAGTTGCCGTGGCCATGTTCGATCGTGATATGAGGTACATCATTGCAAGTAAAACCTGGTTGGAAAATGAAGGACTTGAGCACCTCAATGTGATCGGTCAGTCACATTATAAACTCAACCCGGCCATCCCGGAGAAATGGAGAAAGACCCATCATCAATGTTTACAAGGTGAATTCCTCAGCAAAGAAGAAGACCATTACATAAAAACCGATGGAAGCGTGGAGTGGGTTCGTTGGAAATGCCATCCATGGTTTAATGCAGATGATGAAGTTGGTGGCGTCATGCTGTTCAGCGAATCAATTAATCAAAAGATTGAGTTAGCCAGGGAAAAAGATCGATTGGCCAGAATGGTAAGACAGGCTCCAATGTTTATATTCATTCTGAATCGAAACTGCGAATTAATGTATATGAACCAGGTAGCTGAAGGATTTCAAATGGAAGACCTGATTGGCCAAAGCATCATGAACTTCGTTTCTCCTGAATATGCACAACCAAAAAAAGAAAGAATTCAATGTGCATTCGACACGGAAGAAGTGCAGCACGGTGAAGTGCAGATTTATATGCCAGACGGAACCACTCGATGGTTTGAGAGCATCTACTCACCCTATTACGAGCAAGGTAAAGTGGTTGGGGTTCTCTGCTATTCCACAGATATTGAGTTTCGCAAAGAAATAGAGGCTCAAAAAAGAGCTTTCTCCCTGGAACTTGAACAAAAAAATGAAGAGCTTGAACAATATGTTCACATTACTTCACATGATTTGAAAGAACCTGTCAGAATGATTGCCAGCTACTTGCAACTTCTGAAATTGCAGAACCCTGATTTAAACAAAGAAAGCAAGGAGCACATTGAGTTTGCGATTGAAGGAGCTAAGAGAATTCAAAGGCTTAGTGCAAGTTTGATGCGCTATACGCGATTGGGGAACGAAGGAATTTCTTTCGAAGAATTCAGCCTGCAAACGGCCCTGGATGCGGTGATAATGAATCTAAAAACACTTATTGAAGAAAAGAAGGCTGAGATTGCTTCTTTTAATTTGCCTGACATTAGAGGTGAAAATGAACAAATCACCTTGCTTTTGCAAAACTTGGTAGAAAATGGATTAAAATTCAACAAATCACAGAATCCCAGGGTCGAAGTTTCCTGCAGAATTTCTAAAGGCAAATACGAAATTGAAGTAAAGGATAATGGAATTGGTTTTGATGAGAAATATTCTGAAAAAGTGTTTCAGGCATTCGAAAGATTAAACAGCCGGGTACATTTTGATGGAGCCGGAATGGGACTTGCCATTTGCAAACGAATTGTTGATAATCACAAAGGGAAAGTTGGGGTTACTTCAACACCCGGCAAGGGTTCAACTTTTAGGATCACAATTCCATCCTAAAAATCCATTTCTTCCTCAACCTCACCAACAAGGTCAAGATCAACTTGGCGCTTTTCAAGGTTGGCGGCTACCAATTTCACCCTTACTTCATCTCCGAATTGATAACGCTTGCCAGAAGAAATGCCATTCAGAGATAACTCAGTTTCATCGAAGATAAAATCATCGTAAAACGGCAGCAGCGTGGTCACCAAACCCTCGCATTTGTTTTCCAGCATTTCGACAAAAATACCCTTTGGAATTACGCCTGAAATAATGCCATCGAATTCTTCCCCAACATGATCCTGCAGGTATTCCACCTGTTTGTATTTTTCGGCCTCGCGTTCAGCTTCAATGGCTTTGCGTTCCTGTGCGCTTACATGTTTGCATTTTTCGTTGACTATAGCCTTGGACTCAAATTCTTTTTCTGCGGCCATAAGTTTTGCGATGGTTCGATGCACCATTACATCAGGATATCGCCTGATGGGCGAAGTGAAATGGCAATAATGATCGAAACCCAATCCGTAATGGCCAATTTGGCCGGTGGAGTAATTGGCTTTTGCCATAGTTCTTATGGCTAACTGGCTAAGCAGGTGCTCCTCTTTTTTACCTTTTACTTTTTCGAGCAGCGAGTTCAATGCGGTAGGAATTTCTTCGATGGTTTTCAGTTTAACCACATGGCCAAACTTTCGGGCGAAATTGAGAAAGACTTCAAACTTTCCGGCATCGGGCACATCGTGAACACGGTTGACGAAAGGAAGGGGATTGCCTCCGGTTCTGGGTTTGTTGCCAAATCTTGCAACCGTCTGATTGGCCAAAAGCATAAAATCCTCGACCAACATGTGCGCATCTTTCCTCTCCTTCAGTATTATGCCAATCGGTTTCCCCGAATCATTTAACTCAAACCGAATTTCCTGCGTTTCAAAATTTATCGATCCATTTTCAAATCGCTTTTTGCGAAAGTGGTGGGCAATTTCATTTAACACATTAAGTTCTTCCGCAAAATCACCCGAACGTGTGTCCAACACACCCTGTGCTTCTTCGTACGTAAACCTTCTGTCGGAACAAATCACAGTTCTGCCAATCCGGTAGGCTTCAATTTCGAACTTTTCATTCATTTCAAAAATGACCGAGAAGCACAACTTTTCTTCATTTGGTCGCAACGAACAAACACCATTCGATAAATTTTCGGGCAACATCGGCAGCACGCGATCGGCCAGGTAAACGGAAGTTGCCCGTTCATAAGCCTCTTCATCCAAAACAGTTCCTTCCTTCAAGTAGTGGGAAACGTCAGCGATATGTACTCCAATTTCAAGCCACCCAGAATCCAGTTTTCTGATTGAGATCGCATCATCAAAATCTTTCGCATCTTCAGGATCGATAGTAAAAGTGAGTACCTGCCTGAAATCTTCACGCCTGGAAATTTCTTCTTTAGAAATTGTGGTTTCCAGATTTTCAGCCTGCTCCATGGCTTCATTTGAAAATTGCAGCGGAAATCCCTTTTCCAACAGAATGGACTTCATTTCAACATCGTTAACCCCTGCCTTTCCAAGGGTCTCTATCACTTCCCCTTTCGGATTCCGCTTATTGGCTGGCCATTCGGTCACACGAACCACTGCCTTTTCACCGTGCTCAACCCCGTCAAGTTTATCCGGGTCGAGGATGATTTCGAAATTGGCATTTTCATTATTTGGAACCAGGTGGCAAGAATGGGCAAATTTGTACACTGTGCCGATAAATTGATCTTGCGCGCGTTTTTTGATTTTGATGATCTCTCCTTCAAAACGATCCTTGCCTTTCTTCCGAAAAACCTCGACCAAAACCGTATCACCAGCCAATGCTTGGCCAACATTATGGGCTGCAACGAAAATATCCTTGGGCATTTCTTCAGAGATCACGAACGCAAAACCACTGGCTTTGGCATCAACCGTGCCCTCCACTATCATCTTCTCGAAATCGCGTTTTCGTTTAAATCGGAAGCGGTTGCCTAATGATTCTTCCACGCGCTCGGTTTCAATCAGGTTTTCAAATGCCCCGATAATTTCGGTTTTAGAAAAGCGATGGATGAATTTTTTTAGCACCTGTTTTTTGGAGAATTGTTTGTTGGGTGCTCCTCTGAAAAGTCTTAGTATCAAATTATCGAGCGACAATTGCTGCCTCCCTTTTTTGTTTGATGCCCCTTTTTTCTTGCTCCTGCCTGCTCTTCCTCGGGCCATTTATTATGATTTCTGTTTTGGGTTGTGTAAAATGAAGCTGCAAAGATATGCCTCTTCAAAATAAAAACCATTGAACCAACAAGTGGACAAAGAAGTTCAGGGAATCCAGATTATGTTCAGCGCTCGTTATTAATGAACATAATCAGAACAGCGGTTCGGGCGGAATAACTATCAGTTTTCTGGAAGAATTCTATTTCGAAAAAATGATCCGTTTGTGACGGGTTCCGATTTCAGAGTCAATCTTCAGTAAGTACATTCCTGTCGAAAGATTAAGATCAGACAGATTTAACGAGAGCTTTTGAGCCTGGTTCAATCCTGCCGGAACATCGAATGTTCCAACCAATGTTCCAGCATTGTTGAACAACGAAATGGATGGATCTTTCAACGTTGTGTTGAATTCAACATTCAGTTTGCTGCTGACAAGCGTGGGATAAACCTTCACCCAATGCGCAGATTCCTCCAAACCATTCACACCCACCAAAGTGCTCTGAAAGTGAGCTACTACATTGTCCACATTACTCAATGCGAAATGAACTGCAGGATCTCCGGCATTAGGGTTCACTAAATGGTTTTGCACCTCCCAATGTGAAAAAACGTAATTGGCAGCAGGTGTCGCAATTAAATCAATGCTGTTGCCGCTGGTGTAAGATTGGGTATATGGATAGCTGGCGGGTGTAATCGATTCCACCATCACATCACCGGCTGTGGCAGGCATCACCTGAACCGTGATTGCATAAGTGGGCAATGGTGGTACAACGGGACCCTGTGTAAAGTGCGCAACAACCGTATCGTGTGTAGTAAGGCTGGCTGTGATGTTTGAATCATTAACCGAAGGAGTTGGTGTATGATTGTTGAAAGTCCAGTGGCTGAAAGTCCATCCTGAACCGGCATTGGCCTTCATCGAAATATCGATATTGCCGAAATAATCTGCAACATAGGGATAACCGAACGGTGTGATGGAGTTTACCTTAATCGTATTTGGTGAGGCAGGTGGGTCAACATCAATCAGCACGTTCCACGGTCCGGAAACCGGATAGCAATCAATAATGCCCGTATCAATTTCGGTACATCTGTCGCTAATAAAATCACGCATTTCCTGCACTTTGGTTTGCCATCCCCCCATCGTTCCACCCCAGGTCTGCACCTGCCTGGGCATTTCAGGTTCAATCCTGAGAATCATGGAGTCGAGAAATGGAATCATGAAATCGCACTGGAAATAGGTATTGTTCAGATCAGCATATCGATTGATGTAATACCCGAAAAAATCAGGGTTGTCCATTAAGGCCACCAACATTTCAATATGCCCCTCGAAATCACTACCCCCGATTAAATCTTCTGGGTCGCATGGATCTGCCTGGGGCGAAGTATTCGGAATTCCCGTATAGTTCACATAATGTCCGAAGCACGCATCAAGATCCCAAAGGACATAGCGCCATTTTTTCTTATCTCCATTTGGGTTGTTTCCCCGCCACCAGGCGGTGTTCCAGTTCAACCAATCCATACAAACTGCGTGCGTATTGAGTATCACATAGTCACCAAGGCTTCCAACGTTGAGGTATTTCTTCACTGTGTCGTAATTGGCCGGTACAGCCATGTTATTGGTGACAATAAAATTGTGGAGCCAATCCCAATCTTGCCTACTGCCATATTCTGCCCAGGTTCCACCCCAGGTTTTAATAAAATCGAGGTCTTCCTTTTCCTGGTTGTAGTAATAATCTGTGAAATCAGGGTCATCCACCTTTTCGCGGATTTCATACATTCCCCAATACTGGCCGTTCAAATAAACAATGCAGGGTTCATAGCTTCTTTCATCCATTTTCATATCAGCAACTTGCGACAAGGAATGTAAATAAGCGTCACGAATATGAGCACCATCCTCAAAAGAGTAATTGTCGTTGGCCGCTGCCTTGATGATCAATCGCTGAAACTTATCACGGGTTTTGTTAGGGAATATTTGATGTTGAAGGGCGTAATTATAACCGTATTGGTCTCGGACAATGTAGTCGAATCCCCTTTGGCCATAGGCCCATGAATCGTTTCCATGTTTATTGAAGTCTCCGGTACTTTCATCCATCAAAACCTGGTTCTCATCAAATAATTCGAATGAGCCAACCGGGTCAGCCCAGCTACTTCCACCTAGAAGGTCATCAACCAAATCTCCACAAATAGAAATCACCGGTACTGTATGATAATCGTTGATAAAATATGTGTTTGTTTCAATGAAACTTGGCAAGACACCTGAAGTTGAACTTGTTGTAAAAGCTCTGAGAACCGTTGTTTGACTAATCGTAATGGGTCCGCTGTATTGTGTTGCAGAGGTTGAAGGGGCATCACCATTTGTGGTATAATATATTGTTGAGTTTGGTTCTGGTGTAGTCAACGTTACAGTCTGGGCAGAAGCATAAACGCCCGGTGCTACGGACATCACCGTCCTTTCGGCATAGTGATCGAATGGATTTGCGTTGGTGTTACCTGGTGACGGGCTGGTGAAAATTCCCCATGTAGTGGCACCATCGGAAGTTCTTCCGGTAGAATGGCCGAGTTGGTTGGGAATAGATACACTGTGTGAATCTACAATCACCCCGCTTTGATCCGAAAAATAAACACCCTCATTTCCTTTCGTCTGAATAATCTTAAAATTTGTGTGTAGAACACCCCCCCCCTGGAATTCACCTCTTTTTGAAGCCCAAACCCTCAAGTGGCCATTTGCCGGGACCGTAACTCCGTTTGGAATCACAAACTTCATCGGATTTGTTGCACGATCGCTCAAATGCCATCCCGAAATATCAACTGCTGTTCCGGTAGTATTATACAACTCAATCCAGTCTTCAAATTCCCCATAATTATCAGCGAACAGATCGTAATTAGCTGCTGAAAATTCGTTGATTAGAACCTGTGAAGAAACCTGAAAATATAGCAAGGTGGCAATTGTTAGAAAAAAGCCAATTCGAAAATTATTCATAATAATACTTGTGTTTGATCAGTAATGATCGGGGGAATACAACTCTAATTTAACCCGAAAAAATCGTTTTAGATTTTAAAGGGAAAAAGAAGGAGGACGATAATTATCGACCTACTTCATACTTTTATCTGATTAATGTGACACTTCCGGTTTTCGAAATCGGCTTTTGGTCACGGAATTCTACGTTCATATAATAAACATAAACACCAGGTTGCGCTTGACTGCCATCGGGCATAACGCCATTCCAACCTTCATTGATATCCCGCGTTTCATAAAGCTTTTCACCCCAGCGATCAAAGACAATCATCAAGAACTCGGTAACGCCTTTGCCATAAGCCATGAAAATGTCGTTTTGCTCAATGGTTACGAAAGGTGAAAACGCATTCGGAACATAAAAAATCTTGCCATCCTTGATAATCACCAACGCACTATCAGTAGCCTCACATCCTTGTTCATCAATTACGGTGAGAGAATACATCGTGGTGTAAACTGGTGAGGCATTCACCACTGGGCAGTCATCACAATCCAAATCAGTAATTGGATCCCAAATGTATTCAACGGCACTAAAATTCGAGAAGTAATCGGAGGTTATCTCTGCACTTTGGCCAAGGTAAATTTCCTGACTGGGTGGATCAAGTAGTACAAATGTTGAATCCGGTTGTGTCAAGGTTTGAGAACCATTGATTACACAACCATTGAAATCAGTTACAGTTACGTTATAATTTCCTACAGGCAAGTCTGCGACATTCGAAGTGGACGCAGTGTAACCATTAGGACCAACCCAATTGTAGGTAAGCGTTCCGGTTCCCCCTGTAACGGTAGTTGAAATGATACCATTTGAATAACCGAAACACTGAACATCTTCATCGATATCAACGGTCAAATCCATGGCATCAGGCTCTACAACATCAACAGTATCAATGTGTGTGCAACCGTTGCCATCTGTAACAGTAACGAAATAGGTACCTACTGTCAAGCCTGTTTGCAAGTCAACCGTACTTGCGGTATTTGCCACCAATGGTCCATGCGACCATGAATAAGTAAATGGTGATGTACCACCTGAAATCGTGATATCTGCCTGACCATCAGCAAACCCATTGCAGGATGCAGAATCAACCAATGTTGTGACCGAAGTGATTGCTTGTGGTTCAGTAACTTCAATGCTATCGGTCACAGAACATCCATCGGCATCGGTGATTGTAACCGAATATACATTTGCTGCAAGTCCAGAATCATTGTCGGAACTAGAAGTGGTCCCAATTGTGGTTGAGCCACTTTCCCAGGTATAATCATAGGGTGAAACACCATTCAGAATACTCACACTTATTTCACCATCAAGACCTCCGTTACAACTCACATTTTGCACAACGTTCATAGTTGGAATGATTGCGGGAGGTTCCGTGATTGTCGTGGAATCTGTAAAGACACAGTTGTTGGCATCCAGAACGGTAACGATCGCCAAACCTGCTGTCATTCCGGTTTCAGTATTTGAACTGTCAGGTGAATTATTGGTGATACCTCCAGTTGACCATAAGTAGGTGAATGGTCCGGTTCCACCTGTAATATCCAACGTTGCCTGGCCATCGTTACCAGCAAAACAAGTCACATTGGCATCAATAGTTACGTTACCAAGTAATTGTGCAGGTTCGGTAATAATCAAGGAAGTTGAATCCGCAACCACACAGCCATTATCATCCGTGACCGTTACAGAAGACTGGCCTGCAGAAAGTCCAGAGGTGCTGTTGGTCATTTGTCCGGAATTGTTCGTAAATGAGCCATCAGACCATACATAATCAAAAGGTCCGGTTCCACCCGTAACGTTAACTGTAGCAGAGCCATCACTTCCACCAAAACAACTTACATTGCCATCGAGTGCGATAACGGCCGTCAGCAATCCGGGTTCAGTAATAGTCATGCTATCAGAGGCAACGCACCCGTTCGAATCCGTTACAGTGATCATATAAACACCTGCAATAAGAACCGAATCGTGGTCTGTAGTGGCTGAAGTAGTTTGTGCCGGACTTCCGCTCGACCATGCATATGTAAATGGTGAAACACCTCCTGCAACATCTACACTTGCAATTCCATCAGATCCTCCGAAACAGCTTACGTTTTGAACAATACCAGGTGTCAACACCACTTGATTGGGCTGATTCACCAGGATTTGATCATCAACCGTACATCCGGTCGCATCTGTGATCGTAACCGTATAGAAACCGGCCAGGAGACCAGCTTGGGTATCGAAGGTATCAGTAGAAGCAGGTACGCTAATTGGAATGGACCAATCGTAATCAAATGGCGCCATGCCACCTTGTGTTAATGTAATTGTAGCCTGACCATCACTAAATCCAAAACAACTGACATCACTATCTACAACAATAGAGGTGACCAATTCCAGGGGTTCTGCAATTGTCAATGAATCAACGGAATTACAGCCATTATCATCAGTCACTGTAACGAAATAGGCCCCTGCAGTAAGATTCTGCGCAGAATCCACAGTTGCCGTTGTGTTGTTGGTTCCACTTCCACCAGTCCATATATAATCGAATGGCGAAACGCCTCCAACAATTGATACGAGACCTGCGCCATCATTTCCACCAAAACAAGTTACATCCTGGGTAACTGAAGTGGTGGTGACAATCTGCGCTGGCTCGGCAATGGTATTTGTATCAACAGATGTACAACCGTTGTCATCAGTAATAATTACTGAAATCGATCCAACCGGTAATCCTCCTAGCGTATCTGTAATAGCGTTTGTGGGAGGCGTGATGGTGCCACTCGACCATGCATAGCCGTAAGGCGCAGTTCCGCCTGTAACGGCCGCCACAACTGTTCCATCGCTTCCACCAAAACACCTGACATCATTTACAATTGAAATAGCAACTGCAGTTAAAGCCGGTTCTGTTACGGCAATGGTATCGGCTGTTATACATCCGTTAGCATCCATTACCGACACGTCATAAGTTCCTGTACTCAACCCAGATTCGGATTCTGTAACAGAAGGTGTATTTGGTGTGTTTGTGGAAGTAGACCAGGTGTATGAATAGTTGGCCACACCACCTGCAACATTTACAGTTATGGCCGCGTCACTGCCTCCGAAACAACTTACATGGCTGTCAACACTTAAAACCGCAGTGAGCAATGCTGGTTCTGTAATAATCACAGAATCCAACGCTACACATCCTTCATCATCAGTTACTGTGATGATAGCCAAGCCTGCTGACATCCCACTTTCTGAATGTGTAATTGATCCCGAAGCCAATTGTGTGCTGCCAGGATTCCAGGAATAATCAAAAGGTGAAGTTCCTCCGGTAATCGTTACCGTTGCTCCTCCATCATTTCCACCAAAACAACTCACGTTGCTATCAACTACCGCTACTGCTACCAATTGTAAAGGTTGAGTAATTAATGCAGTATCAACATCCGTGCATCCATTTGCATCTGTTATGGTAATGAAATGCATTTGAGCATCCAATCCAGTTGCTGTATGTGAAGTAGCCAGGGAAGCAAGTGAAGAAATTCCGCTTGGTGTCCAATTGTAATCGTACGGACTGGTTCCGCCTACAACATTTGCAGTGGCCTGCCCATCATTTCCTCCAAAACAACTCAGGTTTGAATCTACCAGTGCCGTCACAACCAATTGTGCTGGTTCTGTAATGAACGCGCTGTCCATCACCACACAGTTGTTTGAATCGGTAACGGTCACAGTGATCGGTCCCATGGACAAGCCATTTTCAGTTTGAACCAGGGTGGTGGTTCCAAGGGTACTGGTTCCACTTAACCATACAAAATCAAAATCGCTGGTTCCACCTGCAATGGTTACTGTTGCAACGCCATCACTACCTCCAAAACAAGAAACGTTAGAGTCAACAACCAAAGCCGCTGTTAGCAAGGTAGGTTCGTTGATTGAAACGCTGTCATTAGCAGTACATCCATTCGCATCGGTTACGGTCACAAAGTGCGTTCCTCCATTCAGGTTAATCACCAGGTCGTTGGTGGCGGCAGTTGCAATTGTACTGTCCCCTGTTGACCAGTGATAATCGAAGGTTGAAGTTCCACCAAATACATCAACGTGCGCAACGCCATTTCCATCACCGAAACATAAAATGTGATTATCCACTGCAGCCACTGCAATCAATTGCAAGGGTTGAGAGATAGTTAATGTAGAAGAATCTGAAGCCACACATCCATTGGCATCCACGATTGTAATGATCGCAGGACCAGCAGACAAGTTTGTAATTGTATCAACGTTCGATACAGAAGCCAGGTTCGTGTTTCCGTTGTTCCAATAAAAATCGAAAGGTGATGTTCCTCCCGAAATAGTAGCTGTTGCCGCTCCATCATTTCCACCAAAACAACTTACATCCTGATCGAGCACTACTGCAACAGAAGCTGCTGCAGGTTCTGTTACAGTGGCAGTATCTGCTGCAACACAACCATTATTATCCGTTACCGTTACGGAAATTGCCCCGGCACCTAATCCATTTTGTGTAGAAGAAGTATTGGAAGTGGGTGCGCCCGCAGATTGACCAGCCCAATGATAGACGTAGTCAGCAGTTCCGCCAACCAAACTTACGGTTACCTGGCCGTTGCTTCCACCATTACAAAGCACATTGCTATCGATAGTCATAGTAAGAACCAATTCGGCCGGTTCGCTAACTGATGCAGAATCAATATGAACACAACCATTGGCATCGGTGATGGTAACTAAATAAGTACCCATTGAAAGTCCGGTCGTGGTGTCGGTGAGATTTGTAGTTCCAGATGTGCCTGAAGGCGTTGACCAATTGTATGTGTAGGTTGAAATTCCACCTGCAATCGTTACCATTGCAGATCCATCCGATCCACCGAAACAACTGACATCATTCAATACGGTGGTAACGCTGGTTAATTGAGTTGGTTGCGTGATGGTGACCGAATCCTGGCTCACACACCCGTTGGCATCGGTAACTGTAACCCAATGTAATCCTGCCCACAAACCAGAATTGGTAGTATTGGTAGTGACAGCCGAAGCATTGGTGATATCACCATTTGCCCATGCATAATCGAAAGGAGTAGTTCCTCCAAAAACTGTGGCAGTTGCAACACCCGTGGTGTCTCCAAAACACAGCACATCGTTATTAACCGCAGCCTGGGTGATTAATTGTAAAGGTTGATTCACTGTGACTGAATCAATGGCCACACAACCATTTGCATCGGTGATGGTTACAATCGCATTTCCAGAGGTTAGATCGGTAACGGTATCTGAGGTAGCTGGAT
>PVBE010179423.1_pt1 | contig 23192 bp, 22 predicted proteins | sample 1631181 | NCBI WGS metagenome assembly PVBE01 (sample SAMN08397723, study PRJNA350692) | Marine metagenome, whole genome shotgun sequencing project. | isolation source: water | place: Pacific Ocean | collected 2012-04 | reverse complement strand
GGAACGTACTTAGGACCGAGATGCCATGCGGTGCCAAGCCATTGTCGATAGTCAGCATGCGTCGTGTGGCCACGGCCGAAAAGATGCTCATAGCCCACGTCCAAAACAACAAGGATCCTTCTTGGCCACCCCATAGGGCGGCAATCGTTAATCCGACCGGCATTGCAGAACTTGAATGATCTGCCACAAATGCTATCGAGAAGTCTCGTGCAAGGAACCCGATGCATAGAGTCACGACCGCGATGGTGAGCAGCGAGGCTTGAACGGACGCTGCATTACGGGCGCTAACGGCCAGTTCCGGAACTCGCCGTACTGCAGCGGTGGCGGCCAGGATCAGCTGCAGGACTGATATTCCGAATGCAACGCCGAGGGTTAGACGTCCAGCGTCGATGAGATCAGGCATTACGGGTTATGCACGATTGGAGAACCTGTGTGTGACCGAAGCTTCAAAACAGGGCGCGTGGACTATGACTGATCGTTGGGTTCTGCAGCATCGAGCTGGGTGGACAGGCTATGCAGTTCGTCACGTACGGAACGGATGCGTCCCGACAAATAGACCAAATAGCTGAAGATTCCAAGCCACACAACTCCAAAACCAAAAAATAGAAAGTGCATTTCAGTCATTGGTCGGACCTTTCTGATTGGGCATGAAGACGTTCGGTGAGATCTTCAGCAAGAGAAGACGCCTGTTCCAAAAGCATGCGCTGGCGGACAACAATTCCATAGAGCACGGTAAAAGCTGCGACACAAAGCAGGAGTGTGAGCAGCATGTCGCGTGGCAATCCACCGCCGGGGCTGGTGACGGATGGGGTGGGATGAAGGCTGCGCCACCATTCCACCGAAAACCAAACGAGCGGCACGCTGAAGACCCCGACGATGCCAGCTACCGCCGACATGCGTCGTTTAATTTCAGGATCATCGGTGTAGGCGCGCAGAGAGAGGTACCCCGCATAGATAAACCACATGACGAGTGTTGTCGTGAGCCGTGGATCCCACTGCCACCACACGCCCCACACATTACGGCCCCATATCGAGCCTGTTGCGAGGGCCAAGGTTGTAAATAAAACACCAAGTTCTGCTGACGCCACCGCGAGTCGATCCCATCGTGGGGATCTGCGGATCAGATATATCACGCTGCCAATCGCGACAACCCCGAATGCGAAAAACGCGAGCCAGGCGCTAGGGACATGCACAAATAAGAGGCGGTAGACATCTCCTTGCACCCGCTCGGCTGGGGCAAAAAGGAAGGTGGCAAATAGGGCGACTCCCATGACGAGGAGGAGCACTAGAAATGAAAGACCGGACATAAAAATACTTGGGATTGATCTCATAAATCTCTATTTGGTTGTGTAGGGGTATAGGACGACGCCAACACTTAAGAATACGGCTGTTGTTATTGCGAGCAAGCCGAACCATGGCCATTGCTGAGCGGCAGGTGTGACTTCTAACGTTGCTAGAGTGGCCCCAACCCCAGCGAGGACCACCGGTATAGCAATCGGGATCGACAGCAAGGGCATCAGCAGCTCTCTTGCGCGCGCATTAATGATGAGCGAACTATGCAAGGCAATAACGGCACTGATTGCTGTGGTCGACAGTGCGAGCACCCCTATCGTTGCGCCTTGGAGCAACGGGACATTCAATAACAGGCTGATGAATCCCAGTTGCATTGCCCCCACCAAAAAGGTTTCGATCGACAATACGCAGAACTTGGCGACGTAGATACTGCTGGGATCAATCGGTGCGAGCAATAAGCCATCGAGGGTGCCTCGTTCCTGCTCTGCTGCGAAAAGCTTGGTGCCGCCCAAAGTGGCGGCCAGGAGGACGCTTGTCCATAGGAGGCCGGTGGCCACAGCCGCGGCTTCAGACTCGATTATGGCGATGAAGGCCATATCAAACACAAGTGCGATTAGCAGCGTAAAAATCAAAAGCGTGGGAACCTGCTCGCGCGCTCGCCATTCAGTACGGATGTCTTTGACAATTAGTGTGGTGGTTGCAGCAACAAAACCAATCTGGTCGGGCCATTCCCTGGCTAGTGACGGCTCGGTTTCTTTCACGTCTTGGTTGGGCAAGGACACGCGTCCTTGGGCCACGCTTCCCACTTGATCAGCGAGCGCTGTGACGACTCTTTCATCATGAGTGCTGAACATCACTGCCGAATGTGGGCATAACCTTGAGATCATCTCCGGGAGGTTCTCGATAGCCTCTGGGTCAAGTCCAGCATCTGGCTCGTCAAGAAGTAAAACTGAAGGGCTATGCAGCATGGCGAGGCCAAGGCCCAGCCGCTGTTGCATGCCGCGCGAGAATTCCCGGACAGGCCGGTCGGCACTTGTAGCCAGTCCGACGGTACTTAGGGTCGTGTCGATACGGAGATCAGGGTTCTGAACTCCGAACAAGCGTGCTTGGATCTGTAGGTTTTCCCGCGCCGTAAGGTACGGGTATAGATGAGGTCGATGCCCTAGAAAGCCTACGGTTTTTCGGATCCCCGAATCGGAAGAAGTGGCTGGAACACCGTTGATGTGGACGTTGCCGGTCCGTGGGCGTAACAACCCGGCGATCGTCCGAAGCAACGTGGTTTTTCCGGATCCGTTGGAGCCAATGATGGCAATTCGTTCCCCGGGCTGAACCGTGAATGTCACGTTCCGGAGGACGTCGCGTCGCCCCCGACGAACTGTGAGTGTCCTGACTGCCAGCGCAGGTATTTTGGTGGAATCTTTAGACAAAGCAGCGAGATCCGCCGGCTGATGTTTGCTCACCTTTGGTCACCGAGCTGGGATTTCGCGCGGCTCAAAATCTGGGCCGTGTTTGACTATCAAGGATCGGGCGCGGAACACACCGTTAGGTTGTAACTGGCCTTCTACGATGACTTCCTGGTAACGGCCGTCAATCGAATAGCCAAACAGGTCGGGTGGTAAGCCGCGAAATTCGACCGGAATCTTTCCCGAATCATCCTGAAGGGAAAACTTGAGCAAGTTATGGTCGGGTGAAGACTTGATGGAATTGTCAGTGACCGTCCCGTTGACCCGGATAAGTCGGTCATAGGCCGCATCACCCATGTCTTGAACCTCGTTTACGGTGTGGTAATAGACCGTGGCACTTTGAGTTCCAGTCCAAATTAGAAAAGCTACAGCGGACAAGATGGAGGCACCTAGCAAAATGAACTTCCCAGAGAGGCGTGGGTGCTTGGTCTGATTTTCGATTGTGTTCGAAACGTTGATGGGATTACTCATCGTAGTTAGAAGCGACTATGTCAATTGAGGCTAGCGCACGTTTTGGAACGCGGCCTCAGCCATTTCGTTCATTACGAGTGAGAGTAAGTAGGCCACTAGGCCAAGCGCAACAACCCAGCCGATGCGACTGGTCAGAATACGGAATGGACGATCTGCTTGTTCGGCCGACCGCCGTCGCGGCATCGCGAGCCAAAACATGCCGAGCGTGACCCCGACTTTCAGGCCGAGTACTATCCCGTAGGACACATCGATGGACTGGTCGGACAATCGGTTAAACGCGAGGAGGACGCCAGTTATGGCGAAGACGCCGAGGCCAGTACTGAATAGCCGTCCTAGAGTTTGGCTAAGGATCGCGGTGTTGAACCCGCGTTGAGAATTGATGGCCGGTGAGGTCCTGAGCGCCAAAAACACGATCCCTCCACCTATCCATAGGGCGGCTGCTACGACATGTACGAACCGTAGTATGACGAGTAGCGGAAGTGGGCTCTCGGCCAGTTGGGGCCTCCGTCAGATCTTTTGCGTGGTTGTAGTATGACGGAAGATGCGGCTAGGACGGTAACGAGCGAACGTAGTTCACTAGTGTCCAGCGTTCTTCTGCGGTCAATAACCGGTCGAAGGCTGGCATCCGATTCACTCCGTTAGATAGCGTCCAGAACAGGGCTCCGTCTTGCTGGGCGGTGACTTCTTTCCTGCTGAGCGACGGTGGTGGCTTTTCGCCATATTGTTCGAACTTTTGGGCTACAAAGGTCTCACCATCTGCGGAAAGTCCGTGACACATCGAGCAATTTGTAACGAAAAGCGCTCGGCCGGCTTCCAGGGAAGCCGAATCAAAGGGCACGGGATTTCTTGTACCTAGTGTGGCCACAAAGTCTGAAACAGGAACTTCCTTGCCCGTGGTAGGAACTGATCCTTCCGGGGCATCGATTTGAGGACCTTCTTGGGTGCGGTGTGATGCCTGGTAGTGCATTTCCGGAAATATGTCCAAGGGATAGTTCCCAGTTTCGCATCCGGCCATGGCCCATGCTGTGCACAGGCCAACGACGATTACCGTTAGCCGGCGCCTGGTAAGACTCCTGAAAATCACGTGGTTCCAGACGCCTGCATGAGACTGCCTTCGCGGGAGAGCACGTCCACGGGGTTTGCTTCTTCGAGCGCGATCTGGGCATCTGCTACTCGACGCTCTCGTGCGAGTACCGAAACCCCCACATAGCCTTCGGAGATACGGTCATCATAAAGGCCTACCCCATCAGGCAGGCGAGACTCGAAGAGCACGCCTAGAACGGTGAAAAGCACCGCGCCGAGCAGGGTGCCTTCATAGATGATCTGGATGATGGCGGGAAGCGCTACCACAGGTTTTCCACCCGTAATAATCGGAAGGGTTATTTGAGCTCCTACGGTCCAGGTAATGCCTATGGCTAAGCCACAGGCGGCGCCAGCGAAGGGGAAAGCAAACAGCCGGTGCTTGGTATGACGTTCGCCGAAGGCGCCTTCGGGATAGGGCGTGCTGCTTAGCACTTCCACTGCCGTGTCATCAAATCCGGCATCTCGCAGTCGTCCGACTGCGTCGGCTGCCCCTTCGGGATCTTCATAAAGCGCTAGCAGTTCATGTTTCGCTTGTGTTTTTCTTGCCATATACCTCACTCCCGCATGGCAGCTGGGACGTTCGCCCGGCCGACTTTGATTCGGTCAGCCAGAATTTGGCCTTCCTTGATGTCTGCTGCCGGCATGATGGGCAACAGTTTTGCGAACGTTAAAAACCCGAGGATAACCAGACCGAAGGACGCTATAACGAGGATGATCTCCGAGAGTGACGGAGCATAGTCACCGTAGGTGAAGGTCAATCCACTCTTTCTCTCTAGTGCGGGTACCACCACCATGTATCGCTCGATCCACATACCGATGTTTACCAGGATTGTCGTGACAAACATGAGGAAAAAATTTCTTCGTACGCTTCGGAACATCCACATAGGAACCGGGATCAGGTAGGCGCAAAAGATGAAGATGATGGCGAGTACGATCCACGGCGGTTCCATTAAGCGACGCTGCCACGTATCAACTTCCGCGGGCTCGGTCCCGTAGAGTCCGAAGAACAGATCGAGCATGAAGAAGAACAGCCAGACCGTCGCGACGACGATGAGCAACCGGGCCAATGAGTCGATATGGTCACGGGTGATATACCGCTTTAAGCCAAAGGCATAACGCATCACGATCATTACAGTGACAACGGCGGAGACTCCCGAGTGCACGGCGCCAATAACGAAATACGGTGCGAATATGGTGTTGTGCCAGCCCGGGACGCTAGTGACGGCGAAGTCCCACGACACGATCGAGTGTACGGAGACAAAGATCGGAAGAATGATGGCGGAGAGGAGAATTCCCGCGATGGCTTGAATTCTCCATTGCCGAGTAGTGCCTCGGAAGCCCATTGCCAGGGCCCCATAGATAGCGCGGCTGATAGGGTTCGGTGCCCGGTCACGAGCCAAGGCAAGATCCGGGATAAGGGCCACATATACGAATAGAATCGTGGAAGTTAGATACGTGAAGATTGCTGCGGGGTCCCATACGAGGGGCGATCGTGGATTTGGCCAGGCGCCACGATTCCAGTCATAGGGGAACGTCCAGTACATCGTTCGCCATGGACGGCCAGAGTGAATGAGCGGGAATTGGACGGCAGTTAATAGTGAGAAAATGGTCAGCACTTCGGCCGCTCGTGTTACGGGGCGTCGCCATTCGGCCTGCGTGAGTCGCAGGATGGCTGAGATCATGATGCCGGCATGGCTCACACCGATCCAAAACACGAAGTTCACAATGAGGAATCCCCAGTACACCGGGTGGGAGTAGCCGAGGAATTGCAGGCCGAACCACAGCATCACGATTACAACCACGAACCCGGCAACAATCAACCCGTTGAGGGCTCCTCCAACTAAGAAGAACCATTTAGGCCAACTGAACACGAAATCGAGAAGTTCACGGTTCGCCGTTTTGGTGTCAGCAATTACTGGTTCTTGCATTAGTCCGGTTTCCCGATCACGAGAACGTGCGCTTTCATAAACGTGCGTTCCTTGCGAAGCATCGTGCCTTGTCGAAGTTCCCAGCCATTAAAGATGGGTATCCGCGTCAATGCGAGGACGTAGACGCCGTACATCAGGCCAATCGTTCCGAGAATGAACAGTACATCAAGGGCGTTTGGCCAAACAGGTGCGGGCAATTCAATCACTGCGTGGCCGAATGGGGATTCGTTAGCCATCGGCGCGACAAAAAACCTGATTCGATCGAAGAGGAGGCCCACAAGAATGAGCAAGGAAACCACCGCCGAACGGGTTAGCGATCTCCGGATCGGGTTAAAGATCAAGGTGATGAACGGGAGGATGCACATTAAGAAAAGCGACAGCAGGAATGGAAGCTTGTAGGTAATCGCCACGTTCGTTTGTAGTGCTGTGACCTCGCCAGGGAGCCTGGCATACCAGATCAACAGGAAATCAGACCAAAAGAAATAGAACCACGCCAGGGCCGTCGCCAAGAGCAACTTTCCAAGTGAGGCGGCCTGCTCATCGCCAATGAACCGACGGCCTTCCGGTGAAAACCTGCGAATAAGCGCGAGGGTGATGATCGTAGTGGCGATGGCCGCCTGAATGCCGGTGACGGCACTGTATAGCGGGAAGATGCCAGATCGCCATCCGGGCAGAAGGCTTTGGCCAAGGTCGGTGGTAAGCAGCATGTGCACGAACGCATAGCCCATGAGGTAGAAGGCGCCGAGTGTCAAGTTGGCGAGCCGTAAGACCTTCCACTGGCGTTTCGTTCCAGACCAATTCAGGTACAGCAGGCGACGGAGAGGTCCCATGGCTCGCACCCGGCTCGGAGGGCCAGCAATGTCAGGTACGGCCGAGAACCAAAGCAAAGCGAAACCGGTTAACAACAGAATCGCCAACGCCAGAGCGTCTGTCAGGAAGGGCGCTCCTGCACTAAATCCAAACCATAAGTTTGCTCGACCTTCAAGTGTGGGTACTGTCGCCATGATTGGAATCAGCAACACAAAACTTAACAATGAGGGAATAGCGTACAGGGCAGTAATTCTTCGAAGCGGTAGTGCCCAGTAGCCCTTGGCTAGTCGTGACATATAAGCCAGGAGCGGTGCTGCGGTGGCGGTTGACAGCACGAACATGAGCGCCACCGTCGGATAGGCCCATTGGGCTCGATCACCCCACGCGGTGATGAGTTTCAGTACGTAAGCTACAACGCCAATCCCACTAAGGATCACCAGGGCCCACACCGCGATATGACTCGACGGGATGTTGAGAGCGCGTGGGCGATAGGGTGGACGAAGGCTTAGGCTGAGCCCGTCTGGTTCAGGATGGATCATGCATGTTTCCCTGCTGGTTCAGCATGGTGGTCGTCGTGATGGTCGATTTCCGCATGGGGGTCGACCTTCTTTAAGTACACCACGCTGGGATCCGTACCAAAGTTCTCAAGTAGCGTGAATCTACGCTCTGACTCTGCCAGACGCGAGGCCGTGGTTGAAGGATCATTGAGATCGCCAAAAACCAGAGCCGTGGTCGGGCAGGACTGCACGCAGGCGGGTTGCACTTCGCCGTCGGCGATTTCGCGGCCTTCGGTCTTGGAGGTCACACGAGCGCGATTAATACGCTGGAGGCAGAAGGCGCACTTTTCGATGATCCCCTTGGTTCGAACGGTAACGTCAGGATTGAGCTGATTGTTTAACGGTTCTGGCCATTCAGGGTTCCAGAAGTTGAAGTATCGAACCGAGTAGGGACAACCGTTCGCACAAAATCGGGTGCCGACGCACCTGTTGTACACCTGAACGTTCAGGCCTTCCTGGTTGTGATAGGTGGCCCATACCGGGCATACGGTTTCGCATGGAGCATTGCCGCAGTGCTGGCACAGCACTGGGATGAACCGGGCCTTGGCGTTCGGGAACTCACCTTCCCAGTAGCGTTCAATTCGGATCCAGGTCTTGGCGCGTCGTTCAAGAACGCGATTTTCCTCGTTGAGGGCAATGTTGTTTTCAGCCTGGCAGGCGACTACACAGGCCTGGCAACCGGTGCATCGATCAAGATCGATGACCATGCCCCAGCGTCGACCGTCGAGTGGCGTCACTTCAGCGTCGGTTGGGATGGTCTCGCCAAGGGTTGCAACGGCTGTTGCTCGGGCAGAGGCTTCGTGTGCGCTACTCATGACTAATTTGTACCACCGGTTCTTCGCTGTCGTTTCGTGCGTTGGGGACAACTTCTATCGTTGGAAGTTGCTTGAAGTTGTTGGTTGGTGTCACGGCGGCTCGCGTTGCGGCCCAGGCCAGACCTCCAGCACCAGCGACAGTCAGGGGTGCTAGCGCGGCCAGCACATTGGCTCCACGATCTTCCCGCCATCGGCCGCCAAACTTATGGCCTTGTCCTATGGGTACTCCAATAATTCCGGGAGCGGCAACCGGGGATTCATACACGGTGGCTTCGAATTTCCCATGTAGCGTACGAATCTCGACCACATCTCCTCGGGTTACGCCAAGCGCAGCCGCTGTTTTCGGGTTGACCTCAACCCAGGTTGTCCATGTGGTGGTGGTGATTGGGTCCGGTGTGGCCTGCATCCACGGGTTGGCGGATTCGTCGCCTGCGCCGATGGCAACACTTTCAAATGGCACCAGGTGCATCGGGAACTCTATCTCGTCGCCCGAGAATTGAGGTTCGGCAAGAAGGTTGATGTGCCAGTCCTGGGCAGGTGAAAATGAGCCGCCGTGCGCTGTATTCCAGGCCCCACCGTTCCTGAGTAGCTCGATCCATCGAGCATCAAAGTCTCCACTGCCGCCGAATGACTGTTCTGCCCCGGCTCGGACCGCATCTCGCATCGTTTCCCATGGTGGAGCAGTGTCCGGCTTAACCTCATGCCATGCAGTGAGCAGGACGTCGCCGAAACTTCGGCCTGTCACAAAGGGTGTGATCACAGGCTGTTGATAGCCCGCGACTTGTTGGCCCGGCATCGGGTCCGGCGCAAAGTCTCCCCATTCTTCGAAGGCGTGAGTGGCGGGGAGAACCAGGTCCGCGTGACCGAGCGTTTCGCTCATAGCGGTTCCAATCCCTACTACGAAGGGGATTGATCCCAAGGCGTCGGCAAACCGTGAGGCCTCGGGCATGCCATACACAGGATCTGCATCGAATACGATGGCTACGTCGGGGCGATCCCCGTTGAGCCAGGCGTTCGCACGACTGGCCAAGGCTTCAAACGTCGTTGGTGCTACCGGCGGGGTGATGCCAGTTCGAGGGCCCGGGTTTGGCAGGAGGCCTCCCGCTCGTCCGACGCTTCCGACCATTCGGTTCAGCAGGATCACTGCAAGCCCGTTGTCTAGCCCATTAGCACTGGCCAACGCTGGCCCTCCGGCGATCGCAAGACCTGGTTGGTGTGATGCGAACTCGCGGGCGATTTCTTGAATGCGGGGAGCCGGAACGCCGGTACGCTCTGCGACAAGGTCTGGGGCATAGGCGTTGAGTGCATCCAGGCCGCCGACGGCGTTCACCGCGTCAAACCAATCGTCGTTGCCCGTGAGGCCTTCTGCCGCGATGACCTGTGCCATCGATAGGGCGAGTGCACCTTCTTGTCCCGGGTGTACATAGACCCAGGAATCGGCGTTGGCCCCGGTCGTCGACATTCTCGGCTCGACTTGGATGAGTCGGCCTCGTTCACCCGTGCCTTGCCGGAATTCCCCGTAGCCAATGCTGTACTGGGTGGGGGAGATCCACGTAGCAAGAAAGTCCGCCCCAAAGGACAAGACCGAGTGGGCGTTGGCAATGTCAAGGTGGGGCAGGCGATCAACGCCGAGGCCCGCTTTGGCGACCTGGCGCCAGACGCTGGATTCGATGGTTTCGTAGACCAAATGCTCGCCGCCAAACGCTCCAGCAAAATCCTGGGCAATTCGTGCTCGGGTTCCACTGATGGGGCCAGTAATAACTGTGACGCTGGAGGCGCTTGACAGCTTTTCGGCGAGGAGGTCGAGCGCTGTCGTCCATTCCAGATCGGTAAACGCACCCACCCCACGCAGTCCACGCCGCTTTTTCGGCGTGTCTAGACGGTCCGGGTGGTATAGCGACTGGACGCCAGATTGGCTGCGGACGTTGAGCTTGCCTTGGTTGACCGGGAATGCCGGATTGCCTTCGACCTTCTTGGCTCGGCCGTCAATGGTGCGTACGACCACACTATTGCCACAGGAGGTATGGGCACACGCTGTGGCGAACCACAGCTCCTGTCCGGGTAACGATTGCTCTGGTTGGAGAACAAAGCTCTGAACTTGTGATTCCCGCTCTGGGGCAGCGCAAGCCACAACCGTGGCACCACTGACCAGAGCGGTGGAACCCAGCACAAAGCGGCGTCGTCCGAGGGTGCTCATATGTGTGGGTCGATCATTTGTGGCATGTCGCGCAATCCAACGAGGCCGAATTTTCTCGGTGACATCCTTGGCAATCTCCCATCGCGAGCGAACGCACCTGTCGAACCTCACTCATTGAAGCCACGTCGCCATGGCACGTGGCGCAGTCTAATCCGGCTTGGATATGAGGGGCGTGCACAAAGCGTACGTGATCAGGCACTCGGTGCACCCGTGTCCAGTCGACCGGCGTGTTGGTTTCCCAGTGAGCTTGAAGCAGTTGGATTTGAGGGCGATCAGTGGCGACAACACCATGGCAAAACATGCATTGCTGAACGGACGGGATGGTAGCGGCGGCTTCCGTTCCCACACCACGGTGACAGAACTGGCAGGGGATAGCGGCTTCTCCGGCGTGGACCGAGTGATCAAACGCGATCGGTTGCTCGGGTGCGCCAGTCACAGTTCCGCCAGAAGCCATCAAAAAAAGCAAGACCGCAATGACACCAGCGCCACCGAGTAACAGCGGTGTTACGGCCAAGCCAATGACGAGGGCCTGAAGGCGTGTGATACGTGGGAGGAGTGCGCTGAGATACTGCATACGTTAGATGGCAAGTCTCGGGTACAGCCCGGGTAAAACCTCGAGGCCAAGGATGACGAATTTAACGACGACGACGATGGTTGTGGTTATACCGGCCACGGCAATTACGTATAACGGTGCTCGCATTCGGCGTGCAATATGCGCTGGCAACTCGCCGGTGTCAGCGAGCGACGGGATCATCGCGTGGGCCAACATATATGTCAGACCGGTGATGACCAGGGACGCAGCAAATACCCAGAGGTGTGCGGCTAAGGTAGAGAGTTCGACCCACTGGACTGACGTAAGCTCAGCTAGCTGCACGCACAACACTCCGTTGGCATCCGGCCCCTCCGAACGCCGGGCACATGGTAGCTGACTGAGCGGAGGGTGGCTTAGTGAAATCTTTCACAGATTTTACCGCGTTGTAAGGCAGGGCGGGTGGAACACCGTTTTGACATGAATCCGACAGGACTCGGGACGTGGCACACGTGCTGTGCCAAGATGGTGTAGTGACCTGCGACGGGTGATAATTCCCGTTTCGCTAACCTGTGACCGCGCTTACTTGGAAAGGAATGTAGTCAGCATGCAGATGTACGTTGCCGGCGCGTGGACTGATGGCCAGTCGACTATGGACGTCAGGAATCCGTTTGATGGGTCCGTTGTAGACACTGTGCCTCGAGGTACGGCGGATGATGTTGATCGAGCGCTGGAGAGTGCAACTCGTGGGGCACGTGTGATGGCGGCTCTGACAGGTTACGAGCGATACCAAATATTGCATCGGGCGGCCGATCTTATTGTGGAGAATCACGAGCGGTTGTCTGCATCCCTGACCAGGGAACAGGGAAAGATTCTCGCGGAGGCACGGATTGAGGTTGAGCGGGCGTCGGAGATTTTTTACCTGTCGGCTGAAGAAGCCAAGCGGCTTGATGGCGAAGTGGTCCCCCTCGACGGGGGTCCCGGTGTAAAGGGCAAGCTGGGATTCACCCTGCGTGTTCCCTGTGGCGTGGTCGCTGCCGTGACCCCATTCAATTTTCCTCTCCACCTGGTTGGTCACAAGGTTGGTCCCGCGTTAGCTGGCGGCAACGCAGTTGTCGTAAAGCCTGCTAGTGATACCCCCCTTTCGGCCTTGCATCTCGTGGAACTACTACTTGAGGCCGGTGTTCCAGAGGAAGCAGTTCATTGTGTGACCGGGTCCGGTGCGGAAATTGGAGATGCCCTGGTTTCGGACCCACGTGTTCGGAAGGTGAGCTTTACCGGCAGTCGGGATATTGGCGAACGGATTTGCAAGCAGGCGGGGATCAAGAAGGTCACGATGGAACTGGGTTCCAATGCCCCAGTGATCGTTATGCCGGACGCGGATATGGACAAGGTCCGGAACGTGGTTCCACAAACCGCATTTGCCAATGCTGGTCAGGTTTGCATCTCAACCCAGCGGGTGATTGCACCGGAATCGATCTATGACGAGCTGGTTGAAACACTCGTGCCGGAGGTGCGCGCGTTGTCGACGGGCGATCCCCTTGATCCTGCCACCAATGTCGGCCCGATGATTCGTGAGTCAGACGCGATTCGTGTGGGTGAATGGATTGATGAGGCGGTTGGCGCAGGTGCGGAAGTGCTGGCTGGAGGCGAGCGTGCTGGGCAAATGTTTGAGCCGACGTTGTTGGCTAATGTGAGCCCCGATATGCGCGTGTCGTGCGAGGAGCTTTTTGGCCCTGCACTCGGTATTACTCGCGTGCAGTCGACGGATGAAGCGATTGCGCTTGCCAATGATTCGATCTACGGCCTGAGCGCTGCGATTTTCACCCAGGATATTGACGTGGCGCTGCGGTTCGCTCGCAAAGTGCATTCGGGCAACGTGCACATCAACTGGGGCAGCCAGTGGCGGACGGATCTCATGCCCTACGGTGGTCTCAAGGACAGTGGCATGGGTAAAGAGGGTCCCCGGTATGCCGTCGAGGAGATGACCGAGCATAAACTAGTTGTTATCCACGACTGAGGCGCGGTAATCGTCTGGGCACGGTCGGTGTAGGCGGTGCTGCAACATACTCTTTTGGGAATGCTGTGGTTTTTGGCCATTATCACTATGAGGCCGTCGCCGTACCGCGGACATGAGTGAAGTTCCACCGTTTTATGTGGGAATTGGGCGACTGTGGAGTTGAATGATCTGTCCGCGTGGCGCCGCTAGGCGGTTTGTTCATGCATGTGAAGCAGACAGGTAGGGTGAGATATCTATGATCAGCTGTGCATTGAGTCGACGACCAATGTCTTTCTTGGCTTTCGGCTTGCTGGTGCTGCCCAGTACTTCGCCTATTTTCTCACCGAGAAGGATTTCCCGGATCGACCTGCTGTCACCACGCTGCTGGGAGATGCGCTGAACGACCATCAGCGAGGTGACGGGATTGACCAGGGCAATGCGACGGCTGCAGCGGCTGCCCTGCGATTAATGGTTGAGCGAGGGGATTTGGCGCATGACGCGATTATGGATGGCAGCTTGTTCCATTCGTGTGCCCGCAGTGGTGAGTATGGGCCCGATGTTGCGTCGGTCCAGAGCGCTCGTTCGGACTGGTTCAAAATTCAAGCCCATGCGGGCTCCTACCGATTTGATCCTGCTGTGGTGAGCAATGCGTGAGTCGAGGATCAGTCACCCTGTCGGGTATGCCACTCGCGTCCGACAGCGATCAATCGTGGTTGGCTAGCGGAGGCCCTTGGGCGCTAGCTCGCCGATCGAGTCTTCAAGAACGTCGGGTGTGTCGGTCCGGACCTTTCGTGCCGTGGGTGGCAACGGGGTGTCGAACTGGTAGGACGGGTCGGTCTCTTGTCGACGCCAGGTCGTAAGCATTTCGTGCCAGGCGCTGCGCAGCGTGCGGGGTTCTGGCATATCGTCCGCGATCACGCGTGCGAGTTTCTTGAGGTTATAGCACGGTACCCCAGCGTACATGTGGTGCTCAAGGTGCCAGTTCATGCGCCAGTATAGAAACTCAAGCGGGAAAATGAGCGTATTGGACCGCACGGCCTTTCGGAAATCAGGGACCTTGTCCATCAGACCGGTGTGCTGGGGCAGCCCGACAAAATAGATGGCCCAATTGGCGATGAACGGGGCAAACGAGATGAGCAGGGCTAGGATCCAGAGGCCGGTGCTAATTGACACGACGACCACGGTCCCGTGGAAGGCCAGCAGGAGCCGGGCCCACCATATGGAGTTCCGGTGTTGGTCCGGCTGGTCGGTATGGAGGGCATTGATCCATTCGTTGGAACTGTCCTTCCCGCAGGCCGTCTTGAACGTGGTGTAAATCCGTCCAATGAGACTGTTGCCCAGCGTCCGGCCTCGCTTGGTTAGGATGTTGATGGTGAACATTTGGAGCAGGAAGGTTTTACCCACGGTTGGTTTAATGGGTAGCAGGACTTCCCGATCGCCTTCAGGATGCAAGGTGTAGCGGTGGTGGTAGGTATGACTGGTGTTGTAATCAAATGTTTCAAACCAACCAAGGAGGCTGAATACGAAGCAAAAGATCTTGTTTAATCGCTTGGTTCGGAAGACCGTGCCATGGCCGAGTTCATGGGGGGCCACGCCAACGAAGAAGCTGGCCATCGTGCCATGGACAAAGAGCATGAGAATGCAGCCCAGCCACTGTTGTTGCGACCAGAGTAGAAACGTGATGGTTCCAGACAGTGCAACCAATCCCAGGTGCCCGCCGGTCTGGAGCCATCCCTGAAGATCACTTCGTTTTGACAACTCACGAAGCGTCGCGTGGTCAATGGGGGATCGATACCATTCCACCCGCAGGTTTTTTCGGACTTCTCCCAGCGGCTGGTGGAGGGTTCCAGTCTCGTCTCGTGGGCTGGAATCGTACCAGTTCATCCGGAAAGCTTTTCGGATATTCGTAAGCGTCGGGTATCTCATGCCAACCGGTCCGCGTTGGTGGAAACGTAGGTCTTGCTTGACCGGATAGTGACATATTGAAGGTTGAGTGTCACGCTGCTTGGTACAAGGGAGCGATTGTGGCTAGTGCTGACGGCTCGCCGGTAGGCGGCGCACCGCGGCGAGGCCGATAAGACCAGCTGTGGCACCCGCCCAAAAAATGGTTGCTGGCTCCGTGTCTCCGGTCGCCATCGCGAGAATGGCTGCGATTGTGACGCCGATGGAGTATGCCGTGGAGTCGATGGCCATGACTTGGCTAAGTCGTCGAGGCGGTGCGATGTCGGCGGCGATAGCCACGATCAAGCCCTGAAACGCACTTTGTGTGAAGGCATATCCCGCCCATAGGCCAAGCAGGGCAAAAAACCCATGGACTTGCCCGTAGATGGCGGTAGTGATGGCACCGATAGCTAGGGTTACGGCGAGAGCGCCACGACGACCAATACGATCTGACATGGCCCCGACAACTACCTGTGCGGTGGCACCAGCGACCGCCGCAATGAAGATAAGCCAGCCGACGTCGGACAGGTCCCCGCCTGCCGCGACCAGCTTCGGCCCGGCGAGGATGATGAAGGCACCATAGATGACGGTCGTACAGGCGCGAATAAGCGCGAGGATCTGCACGGCTGGATGGCGAAGCATTTGTAGGAGGTTCGTGGTCAGGTCTCGGATGGATGGTGACGTGGAAAGTGATGGGGAGTGGTTGGCCGGCAAGAACTTCATCGCCGATAACGCGGCTAGGGCAAGCAGGGCCGAAGCAATAATGGCGAACAGGCGGAAGCCATACGTGTTGGCAAGGGTTCCCAGGGCGACGCCGCCGATGCCTGGTGCGGCCACGACGACAAAACTCATGATGGAGGATGCGAGGCCGCGACGGTCAGATGGGGCCACTTCCATCACATAGGTTTGTGCGGAAGCCCAGTGCATTGTGAGCGCTAGGCCGCCGAAGGGCGCCGCGATGACAAAGAGCCAGAGGTTCGGCGTGACAGACATGATGGCGACGAGCGCGGCGAGGCCGGTGAGCCCACATGCGTAGGCGCGCTGGCTGCCGATTCGGCTGATCACGACGCCGACGAAAATTCCGATCGTGCTTCGAGATCCGTGCATGGCTGCCAGTAAGAGGCCTGTGCCTGCGATCCCGGCATTGAGCTCGTCCCGCACAAAGAGCGACAGGAAGTTTACGACTGGCAACCATCCGGCCAGTCCAAGGGCAAGGATGCACACGATCGAGATGAACGGGCGGGAACGTAGTGACGTGGGATGGTTCAGGGTGAGAATGTCCGTCGGGGATTTGCTGGTAGGCTATTGGTTGTAACCGTAATAGTCCTCCTGACGAACACCTGAGGCGAGCTCGCGTAGTGTGGGCCACAAAGGGAAAGCCGGTCAAAATCCGGCGCTGTCGCGCAACTGTAGCCTGGGAAACCGGGAAGCCAGAATGCCTGCCTCCGGCGGTGCCGGTGGTCTCCTTCGCACGAGAGGGACGCTGACGATGCGTGTATTGATGTGACCTAGAGCCCCGATGCTGGGGCGTTTTTATATGGGTCCGGTCTGGACTGTCGTGTTGTGGCCCACGTTATCTCGCGAGGAGTACTCAATTTTCTCTATGTCTCAATTCATTCGACGAATGACACAGCCGCTGTTTATGGCGGCGTGGGTGGTGATGATGTCGGCCTGTGGTCAAGACTCCGCCACAGCGTCTTCGTCTGCTCAAGTGCCCGTGCTGACTGCGACGTCAGTTGTGGCTCGCGTGCCGACGGCGGAGGTTTCACCGGTGGCGACTGGCATGTCGAAACCGGCGCCAACGATGTCACCTGCCGCGACCTCGACTCTGGCGGTTGCCTTGACACCGGTTCCGACCGCTATCTCCATGCCGAAACCGGCAGCAGCCGAGCCAGGACGTCTGCTTGTCGATAGTGCGGGACGTGAGGTCAAGGTTCCAGCAACCGTAGCTCGGCTCGTGTCGCTTTCGCCTAGTGCCACTGAAATTCTGTACGCCATTGGTGTGGGAGAGTGGCTTGTGGGTGTTGACGATTTCAGTAACTTTCCTGCCGCGGCCAAAGACCTTGAGCGGTTAGGCAGTTTTACGCCGGATCTCGAACGGATTGTCGCCATGGAGCCGGATCTCGTGGTGGCGGCCCAGATTATTTCGCCAGAAATCATTGAGCAGCTCTCAAGCGCCGGAGTTCCGGTTTGGATCGCAGATAGTCGGGATGTACGGGGCGTGGCGGCTTCGATTCGTGGCCTTGGAGTGGTGGTAGGGCGTGATTCGGCGGCGGACGTGGTCGCAACCGAGTTAGAGGCCCGGCTGGAAACACTGGCGGACCTTGTGACCGACACGATCGATCGTCCTCGGGTATTTTACGAGCTGGATGCTAGCGACCCAATGAAGCCGTTTACTGTCGGCTCTGGGAATTTCGTACATGACTTGCTAGCAATGGCTGGTGGCGACAATGTGTTTGTTGATGCGTCGGCACCGTTTCCACAGGTAAGTTTTGAAGAAGTGCTTGCGAGAGATCCGCAGGTGATCATCCTCGCCGATGCCCCGTTTGGAATCACAGCAACGGCCGTGAAAGAACGTACGGGCTGGGATGTTTTGTCAGCGGTTCGCAACGGCAGAATCCTTGAAGTAACCCCAGAGTTGGGAGACATGATTTCACGGCCTGGGCCTCGAATTGCAGATGGTCTTGAGGCGCTCGCGCGCTTCATACATCCGGAAGCTTTTATGAAACGAGGATCCGCGTGACGTTGGGATGATGGTTTCTCAAGGGCGTTCGGCAAACGTGGCGCGCTGGCATGGTCCTCGGGGATCTCTCGTGCTCGGGATTTTGGTGGGGCTGCTGTTGTTGTCCCTGATGATGGGTGTGTGGATCGGAAGTGTTGGCATCCATCCGCTCGCGTTGGTTGGTGTCGTGTGGAACGCCCTGCCATTTGCCGATGTTGATCCATGGTGGCGTGCTACCGATAGCCAAATTCTCATTGGCATTCGGTTGCCCCGGGTGATTGGTGCTGCGGCGGTCGGGGTCGCGCTTTCCACGGCTGGGGTCCTATTTCAAGGGTTACTCCGAAACCCGCTAGCTGATCCGTTTGTGATTGGATCGTCTGGTGGGGCGGCGCTTGGTGCGGCGGCGGGTTCCTTGCTCTTGAGTCTCAACATTGCCTTTCTCGGATTCGGGATTGTTCCATTGCTGGGGTTTGTCGGCTCGTTTGTGACGGTATGGCTCGTATATATTCTGTCGAGACATCACGGTCGGACGAGCATTAGTGGGCTCATCCTGGCTGGGTTTGCGCTTGGTTCGGTAGCAGGGGCGCTCAACGCCCTACTCGTGATCTTGAGCGACCAACTCCAAATTCGATTCATGCAAACGATTTCATGGATTCTTGGTGGGGTGTCGGTCAACGGATGGACCCCTATTGTCTCCACGGTGCCTTTAGTCCTGATCGGGGTCCTTGCGGGCTTTGTGCTTACCTCTCGGTTGGATGCGCTGGCGCTTGGTGAGCGAGGGGCAACGCGGGTGGGGGTTGACGTCGAACGTACCAAGCTTGCGGTCATTGCAACGGCCTCATTGTTGACCGCTATTGCCGTATCGCTGAGCGGGTTGGTTGCGTTCGTCGGGTTGCTGGTGCCACATGCGGTTCGACTGGTCATTGGCCCGAACAATCGATTGCTGCTGCCAGCGTCAGCATTGGCCGGGGGTTCTTTCCTCATCGTTACGGACCTCTTGGCCCGGACCTTGCTTGCCCCGGTAGAGGTTCCGGTGGGGATCTTTACCGCCATCATAGGGTCGCCAGTTTTTGTGTTGTTGTTGCGACGGGCTCGGGGCTCCTATGACTTCTAGAGAGTTGCCCGAGGCTATTGGCGTCCGTGGCTTGCAGTTTGCATATGACGATGTGCCGGTGTTGCACAACGTGGACCTTAGTCTTTCGACTGGAGAACGGGTGGCCCTGATTGGTCCAAATGGTTCTGGGAAATCGACGCTGCTCGGCTGCATCAATGGGTTTTTGCGGACGACCTCTGGCGATGTGTGTCTGTTCGGGCAGGATGTGGGGGTTATGTCAGCACGCGAGATTGCCCGCGTTGTGGGGGCGGTTCCACAAGAATTTCAAATGCCGTTTGCATATCGGGTGCGGACAGTCGTGGGTCTTGGACGGAGTATTCATCTCAACCTGCTAGGTGCGCTTGATGAGCATGATGAAGAGGTGATTGATCAGGCTCTAGAACGTGCGGAAGTAACGCATTTGCAGGGCCGGGAGTTTAATGCACTCAGTGGGGGCGAGCGTCAGCGCGTGGTGTTGGCTCTTGCGCTGGCCCAGGAACCGGCCATCTTGCTCCTGGACGAACCCACCGCGCATTTGGATCTGTCGCATCAGATCGAGGTCATGGAGTTGATCGGGCGTGTGGGACAAGAGCGTGGCGCCACAGTGCTGGCGTCAATGCACGACATTGATCTAGCGTCCGCGTTTTTTGATCGTGTGGTGGTCCTTGATCGGGGTCGTGTGGTGGCAGATGGTGCGACATCGGAGGTCATCACGGCTGATCGGCTACGCAACACATTTGGCGTGGATGCGGATATCACCAGGGATCCTGTTAGTGGACGGCCCCGGGTCACTGCTCGGGTTCGTGCGGTAGGTAGCCGGAATCAAAAATCCCCTTCGGATCTTGACTCGGCCTGAGTAGGCTTCCGAAGTAGATAGTTCTCTCTAACGCAAGGAGCCCGTTCTGCGGTTAATTGGCCGTTTTGTATTCCGATGGCGCTGGCTGGTTATCTCGTTGTGGCTCGCAGCAGGCGTGGTCGGGTTGTTCGCGGTGCCGCAGGTGAGCTCAATTCTTCGGGCCGGGGGTTTTTCGGCAGAAGGCATTGAAGCAGAGCAGGCCTTAGCCCGCTACGAGGAGGCTTTTGGCGATGTAGGTGCGCCGATACAAATCGTGTTCCACGATGAGAAATTACGGGCTAACGATCCGGCATTCGTGGCTCAGGCGATGGCGGCGTTAGCGCCGTTATCGAACGTGCCTGAGGTGACGGCGGTGGTTCCGTTCTGGGACCAGCCTTCACAGATTGCGCCTAGTGGTCGAACCGCGTACGCCATGGTGACGGTCGATATTGAAGCTGAGTTTGCCCACCAGATTGTTCCGGTGATTCGTGAGAATCTCGGGCCCACAGATTTGGATGTCCATGTAGCTGGAGCCGCGGTGTTTTACGCGGACATTCAGGCTCTGAGTGAAGCTGATTTACAGCGATCGGAGGCTATCGGCTTACCGTTTGCGCTCATCACGCTTCTGCTCGTGTTTGGGTCCATCCCGGCTGCCGGAATTCCTGTGCTCGCCGGAGGCGCCAGCGTGGTGGTTGGGTTGGCAGCGATCTGGGGAGTTGGCCAGTTCACGAGTTTTTCCATCTTTGCCTTGAATGTGGTCACTCTGGTTGGCCTTGGTCTTGGTGCCGATTACTCCCTATTTCTGGTGAGTCGATTTCGTGAAGAGTTGGCGGATGGTTGGACGACGGCGGAAGCGGTTGAACGTACGGTTGCGACAGCGGGTCGTGCCGTTGTTTTTTCTGGCTTAGCGGTGCTCACGGGACTGTCTTCGCTCATGATTTTTGAATTCATGATGCTGCGGTCGATCGGCATTGGTGGGGCTATTGTCGTGCTGATAGCAATGGCGGCTGCGACAACGTTTGTGCCAGCGATGCTTGCTGTGCTCGGGCCAAGGGTAAACGCGTGGCGGGTATGGCGGCCTCGGTTGGGCCCGCGGAATGGTTGGGCCCGTCTTGCCCATGCGGTGATGCGAAGGCCGGTGCCGGTGTTCATGGTGGTAACGACATTTCTTGTTGTTCTGGGATTACCTTTTCTCCACGTTCGGATCAGTGCCCCTGACGCATCTGTCCTGACAACTGATGCACCTTCTCGTCGGGCCTTTGACTTGCTTCGCACCGAGTTCGGTGAGGGGCATGTGGCGCCGTTGTTTCTAGTGGGAGTGTTTCCCGAGGGACCGTTATCCGCGGAGGCAATTGCGGCGCAGCATCGGCTGGGCCGTGTCTTGAAGGACGACCCCTGGGTTGCGCGCGTGCGTGGGATAGCCAGCGTGGACGATCGGATTACGTTGCCGCAGTATCAACTCTTGTACCGAGATGCGCCTGCCATTGGTGATCCGTATGTTCGTGCCATTGCGGGGACGCTCGCCCGGGGTAATACGAGTGTCATGATTGTGGAACCGAGCGTTGCATCGATTTCTCCAGAGGTCGGTGAACTTGTCGCTGCTATTCGCGAGTACCGGGATGCCGAGGACCTGGATCTGCTTGTTGGTGGTGGCGGTGCGGGTCTTACCGATTTTGTTGATCGGTTGTACACCGACTTTCCTAAAGCAGTGGCCATTATTCTCAGCGTTACGTTTGTGGTTCTGGCCATTCTGTTCCGATCGATTGTGCTTCCTTTGAAGGCCGTCCTGCTGAATGTGCTGAGCCTCTTGGCGAGTTTTGGCGCGCTAGTGCTGGTGTTTCAGGATGGTTGGCTTTCCACCGTTCTCCGGTTTGAGCCGCTCGGCTTCATAGAGGCCACGCTGCCGATCATCTTGTTTGCGCTCCTATTTGGATTGAGCATGGATTACGAGGTGTTTCTGCTGTCCCGGGTCAAAGAGGCGTACGACGAAGGTCATTCCAATACCGATAGTGTGGCCATTGGTCTTGAACGGAGTGGCAGTGTCATTACCAGCGCAGCCCTTGTGGTGATTGTGGTCTGTCTCGCATTTGTTACGGCAGATATTGTGTTAATTAAGGCGGTTGGCCTAGGCGCGGCGATCGCGGTGTTTGTTGATGCGGCGATTGTTCGGTCGTTGCTGGTACCGGCGACGATGCGTCTCCTTGGTCGGTGGAATTGGTGGGCACCCCGATGGATGCCCGGAACGCATCGAGGGTTGCGATGATGGTCGTGCGGACAGCGCTCTGGGTGGTCATGAGCCTATGGGTGCTTGCGGGGTGTGCTGATGCGCCGCAGTCGTTGCGTGTGGACCCAGCGAAGCCGTTCGACGTGGCCACGTTACCGCCCATTAGCCTGCCACGTGATGACGCGCCGCATGACAACCTGACGGAGTGGTGGTACGTCACCGGGCATCTTGAGACAGCGGAGGGTCATCCCCTCGGATTTGAGTTCGTGATTTTCGAGTCGATGCGTGAGGGGGCACCGACCGGGTACGCGGCGCACTTTGCGATCACAGATGTTGGCCAGAGTACATTTGCCTATGCGGAGCGGACGGCGACGGGTCCGTCTGGGCCTCCACCAGCTGATTTGAATTTATGTGTGAGCGAGTGGTCGCTTCGACGAATCCCGGGCGGCTTTTCCATCGTTGCCTCCTTCCCGGAGGCAGCGTTGCAGTTGGAACTCCTGCCAACGAAGCCAGCGGTGTTGCACAACCAAACCGGGGTGCTTGATTTTTCACCCTTTGGTTGGAGTTATTACTACTCCTATCCTCGTGTGGATGCCCGGGGTGTGTGGCTTAAGGAGGGCCTGGCCCGTCCGGTTCAAGGCACCGCGTGGATTGATCATCAGTGGGGAGACTTCATCTCGGTGGGAACCGGGGGCTGGGACTGGTTCAGTGTCCAGTTGGCGGACGGGCGGGATTTCACGGCATCCGTAGTTCGTGATGACGTAGACAATATTGTGATGCAGTACGGAACTCTTATTGATGACGTCGGGACCCCGCGGCATTTAACCGCGAGGGAATTCTCAATCCAACCTACGGAGTCGTGGAGTAGTCCGCATACAGGCGCGACCTATCCATCGGGGTGGCGCATTGAAATCCCTGGCGAGGCGCTTCGCATGAACGTACAGCCGTTCCTTAAGAATCAGGAACTCGATACACGTGCGAGTACGGGCGTGGTGTATTGGGAAGGAGCGGTTGAGGTTACAGACCAAGAGCAGCGAATTGGTCATGGATACGTCGAGTTGACGGGCTATGCGCCTGTTTCCCAGCTTCCGCCTCCTACCAACGCGGCTGCTCCGGGTGGAGCTTGTTAAGTCAAAACCACTCCAGGTTTTGGCAGGACACGTAGTATCACGCTGGGAAACGTTGTGATGGAGTCGAAGCTATGACTGCGGGCAAGGCGCGGATTGGCGTGG
>PVBE010404527.1_pt1 | contig 23204 bp, 20 predicted proteins | sample 1631181 | NCBI WGS metagenome assembly PVBE01 (sample SAMN08397723, study PRJNA350692) | Marine metagenome, whole genome shotgun sequencing project. | isolation source: water | place: Pacific Ocean | collected 2012-04 | reverse complement strand
ATCTGAATCGTCATCCTGGTGTCGCCCCCCAGCCACCCTCACGGCGCGGATCGGAGAATCGATCCTCCGCACCCGGCTCGAGCTGGAAACATAGCGCCTGCCGTTCGACCCCACGCCCCGAGCCCCGCTACGCTAGCCCCATGGACGGGAAATGGACGGGAATCTGGGGCGGGCTCGAATGGCGCGTCGAGCTGCGCCGTGTGGGCGACGATGCGGGCAGCACGCTTCGAATCGGTCCCAGCGAAGGCTCGGGCCAATGGCTTCGCTTCGATTGCTTCGAGTCGCGTCCACATTGGCATCTGGACCCCGACGGCCGAGATGAAATCCACCCGCTCAACGCCTTCGGAGATGCCATCGCCCAGAGCTTCCTCTTGATTCGAAGCCAGCTACCCCAGCTGCTGGTCCGGGCCGGAGCACCAGATGGCTTGTGCAGACCGCTCGCGGCGGGGCTCACCGAAGCTGGCGGACTGCGTTGGCTGCGCGACGCCGAACGGGCCATGCGCCACCGCCCGGCGATCCTCGACGAGCTCGACATTCGCCGGCTCGAGACACGTCGCAGCGAGAAGTGGCACACCTATCCACGCGATGTGCTGCCCGCCTGGGTCGCCGAAATGGATTTTCCGATCGCCGCGCCGATCGGGGCCGAGCTGCGTCGCTTCACCGAACAGGCCGACATCGGCTACCCGATCGGCCTGCGCGACGCGGGACTGGCCGAAGCCTTTGCTGAGCGCATGCAGGAGCGCTTCGACTGGGTGGTCGACCCGGCCCGGGTCGAGATCCTCTCCGAGGTCGTTCAGGGGTTGTACATCGCCGTCGAAGCCTTCGCGCCCGATCGGGCAGGCGTCGTCGTCCAGACTCCGATCTATCCGCCCCTGCTCGGTGCGGTGCGTGAGACCGGGCGGCGGCTGGTCGAGAATCAGCTCGTCCCGAATCGCGGTCGACTCGAAATCGACTTCGAGAATCTGTCCCGCAACATCGACGCAGAGACTCGCGTGCTTCTCTTCTGCAATCCCCACAACCCGTCGGGCCGCGTCTTCGATCGTGCGGAGCTCGAGCAGCTCGCCGAGATCGTGCTGGCCCGAGATCTGATCGTCGTGAGCGACGAAATTCACGCCGACCTCGTCTTCGACGGTCGTCGCCACGTCCCCTTTGCGAGTCTCTCGAAGCAGATCGCCGAGCGGACCGTGACGCTGAGCTCGCCGAGCAAGGCCTTCAACATCCCGGGCTTGCGCTGCGCCGTCGCCCACTTCGGAAGCGAGGCGCTCATGCGTCGCTTCAACAGCGCGCACACCCGTCACGTGCGCGGCGGAATCGGACTGTTAGGCCTCTACGCGTCGATCTCGGCCTGGCGCTGGGCACAGCCCTGGCTCGACGAGGTCGTACCCTATCTCGAGGCCAATCGAGACTTCGCCGAACAGGCCCTCGGGCAGAAGATTCCCGAGATCCGTTTCTTCAAACCCGAGGGCACCTATCTGGCCTGGATGGACTGCAGCGCGCTTGCGCTGTCGGGCTCGCCGGCAGCACACTTCCTTCGCCACGGCCGCGTGGCGCTCTCCGACGGCCGCATCTTCGGTCGCGGCTGGGAGCAGCACTGTCGCCTCAACTTCGCGACCTCGCGCCCGATCCTTTCCGAAATCATCGATCGCGTGGCCAAGGCCCTGGGCCGTTAGAGGCGCTCCCGGCCGATCCCGGAACCCCGCCGCGGTCGTGGGCACGGACCGACTCGGGCGCGAACCCGACTGCGGGTGGGCAGCGCCCGGTTGGCTCGAGCTCCGGACCGACGTTAGAGTCACAAGCCATGAGCGCCAGCGAATCCTCGACTCCGAAGTCCGGATCCGACGGGCAGCCCACGACTGAACGCCGCGCACCCCGGCTGCCCCGCGCCGAGGTGACGCGCCAACGCCTGCTCGAGGCCGGCCGCGAGCTGTTTGCCGAGTACGGCCCCCACGAGGTCACGAGTCAAGCGATCGCCACCCGCGCCGGCTACGCCTCCGGCACCTTCTACCTCTATTTCAAGGACAAGCTCGCCCTGTTCCGGGAGCTGGCCGAAAACGCCGCCACCGAGCTGGAGCGTCGACTCCAGGCTCTGGAGCAGGACGAGACGGACCCCTACGTCATCGTGAAGACACAGGCCGAAGTCCTGGTCGGCTTTGCCGCGGAGCAACGAGACCTGCTGCGCATCGCGTTCCACCCCGGCAGCGAAGCCGCCGGGATCGGCTCCGGCATTCTCGAGCATCTCGCGGAAGGCGTGAGCCAGCGGCGACGCGAGGCGCTGGCCGCCGGTCTCGCTGGACGATTGTTTCGATTCCGACGTGCTCGCCCAGGCCATCGTCGGCATGTGGGCCCACGTTCTGGCCTGGTGGGCCGAGGATCCGTCGCGCGCCTCGCGCGACGACATCGTCGAGACCCTGACGCATTTTCAGCTTCACGGAAATCGCGCCGAGGTGGGCATCGTATGTCGACTGCCCGAAGCAGAGGATTCTCGATGAGCGGGGCTCAGATCAGCTTCCACACGCACACGAGCTGAGCCGAGCACGACTTCGCGGGTCTGGGCGCGCTGCGGTCAACCGGGCCCGAAGGCCACCGCGACCTCGAAGCCGCCGCCGTCCAGATTGCGCCCGCACACTCGCGCCCCCATGCCCTCGGCGAGCTGCTTGACCAGCGCGAGCCCGATGCCCGTCCCGGATGTCGTGCGCGTCAGCTCCTCCCCCACGCGATAGAAGGGCACGAAGACTCGCTGCAGGTCCCGCTCGGGCACGCCAGGGCCGAAGTCCCGCACGCGCAGCTCGACGCGCTGCCCGAGCCGCCCCAGCTCGATCTCGATCTTTCGTGGCTCGGCGTGGCGTGCGTACTTGACCGCGTTGTCCACCAGATTGAAGACGAGCTGGGTCACGGCGTCAGGGTCGTATTCAACGGCGGGCAGGTCTTCCTCGATCTCGATCTGGAACGCGAAGCCCTCCCGCTCGATATGGGTACGAAGCTTGTCGCAGGCTTCGCGAATCGCCTCGGACAGATCGCCGACCAGCAGATTCAACTCGCGTCCGGTGTTCTCGAGGCGAGAAAATTCGAGCACGTTCTCGATCAGCCGAGACAGCCGCTCCGATTCATCGGCGATCGTCGCATAGTATTCGTCGCGCTTGCTCTCGCTCGAGACCAGCCCGTCACGGAGCATTTCGCCGTACATGCGGATCGAGGTGAGCGGTGTCTTGAGCTCGTGCGAAACGGCGGCCACGAAATTGCTCCGCCGCTCGGCGTAGTCGACCACGACCCCCGTCATCCGGCCAACAGCGTAGAGGCCGAGTATTGCCACGAAGGCGAGCAGCGCGGCCAGCGTGTAGAGGGGCCGCGCATTGCCGAATCCCGGCAAGGGCTCGAGATCGAGCCGCAGCAGGAGCCCATCGAAGGGCTCGGCGAAGCGATGCAGATAGCGGTGCGCGGCGTGAGTCGGGAGGCCTTCGGGTTGCGCTCCGAAACCGAGCCGTGCGCGGTCGCCGAGTCCGGTTTCGGCGAGCACGCGCTGCTCGAGCCAGACGATCAGCGCTTGCCGATCCAGCACCAGACCCTGCCGCTCAACGGATCCTCGCCGCCATACGGAACGCGCAAGGACGAATTCGCCCCTCGCGGTCGCGCGTCCGATCAAGGGATCCACGCTCGCTGCCGCAAGGACCAGGCGTCGCACAGGGTCCTGCTGCGCGTCCCCCGCTCCCCGCTCCGCATCGTCCGAGTCGAGCAAGTCGAGTGCCGAGGGGGCACTAGCAAGTCCTTCAGCTCTCAGCGCCGGAGCGAACTGGAGCTCGGGAACGGGTTCGCTCGAGGATTTCGCCAACTTTCGATCGGCCCGCTTGCGCTGCGCTCGGTTGAGACTCTGAAGGACCTCGTAGGCGCTGGAGGCGCTGGGGACGGACTCCGCTTCGTCGAGTTCGGATGCCGGCTCGGGGCGATCGGCGCTTCGCTTGCCGATCGAATGGGTGCGGCCCGGCGCCGGGGCCATCGCGGCCTGGGGCAAGAAATGGTCGGCCTTTTGTGCGCGACGGTCTTCCTTCTTGGATGGCGCGCGGCGCCCCCAGGTCTCGGCCAACGCGGCTTCGATGCGCTGCGCTTGCGCGGCGTGGGCGAGCACGACGCTCGACCCGCCGCTGGCCTCGAGCACGAATCGACCGACCACGAAGGGCTCGTCGGAATCGTCGAAGAACGACGCCTGATTGCGCTCCCAGAGCTCGCGCGCAACATCGTACTGCTCCGGAGGGCGGGCCTCCTCGCGGCCCAGCCAGTCGGAAAGCGCGCGTTCCATCTCGTCGAAGACGCGTTCGGCGACGGCCTCGTGGCCCACCTCATTTTCGAGCTCGAGACTGACCAGCGCACGTTGCACGATCGCCGCGGTGGGAATCGCAATGCCCAGACCGAGAAGAACCAGCGTCCAGCGAAGCCGCGTCATCCTAACCCCGATACCGATAGCCCTCACCGCGAATCGTCTCGATGAGTCCGCCCGCGGTGACGCCTAGCTTCTTGCGAAGCTTGGCGATCTGCATGTCGACGCTCCGCGTCTCGACCCGTTCCGCATCCGGATAGCCCCAGACTTCAGTCAGCAGGCGTCGGCGGCTCGAGATCCGGCCCCGCTCCCGTGCGAAGAAGCGCAGGACATCGAGATCCAGCACCGTGAGCTCGACTCGCTGCCCGGATTTCGTGGCCAACCGCTCTTCGGGATCGATCGACCATTGGCCAAAGACAAAGGGCTCGCGGACCGCAGCCTCCTCAGTGCGCACACCCGGACGCCTCAGAAGCGCTGCGACGCGAGCCAGCAGCTGCGCGACCGAAAAGGGCTTGGTCACGTAGTCGTCAGCCCCGCAACGAAATCCGTGCAGGATGTCCTCTTCCGAACCCCGAGCCGTGAGCATCAGGATCGGCAGACTCGGCTTGACGGCGCGCAGCTTCTCGCAGACCTCGAATCCATCCATACCCGGCAGCATCACGTCGAGCAGGATCAGCGCAAAATCACGCGTCGGATCCAGTGCCGCCTCGTAGCCGAGATCGCCGCGCATCACCCCCTCCGGCGAATACCCCTGAAAGGCGAGTACGTCGCAGAGCCCGCGCAAGATCGCCTGCTCGTCTTCGACCACGAGAATCGCCGGGCCCACAGACCCCGTTTCGGCGCGCTCCATCATCGCCCCCCAGTCTAGTGCTTTTCGGTTGTTCGGAGGTAAACCCTTCGTAAACGCTGCCGTCGGCGCTTACAAAGCTTTGACGGAACTCTCCCGCCCCATCGCATATCAATACCTCCGTGCTCGCGCCAGAAGGACTTCACACATTCCGTGTAGCCCGCGCGAGTGGAGAACGCACATGCGCAATGAATCCCAGAGCCTCGATCACAGCGCCCGACCGGCAACTCGACACTCGCGATGGATCACCGCGGCCTTGCTCTTGTTGCTCACCTCGGGGGTGGGACTCGCGGCGCGGCTGGCAACCGAACCGAAGCTCCCCGCCAACGACGGCGTCTCCGGCGTCGACGCGCCCCTTCACCGCCAGACGACACATGACGCCCTCACCTTCGAGGGTCGGCTCGACCGCGGGGCCGTTCACGTCGGCGGGGATGGACTCGTGCATCTCGAGCTGATCGCGACCGGGGCGAAGAGAGAAGACCGGGCACTCGTGCGGCGTCCAACCGACGTCGTCGTAGTACTCGATCGATCCGGATCGATGGGCGGCGATCCGATGGCGAAGGCCCTGGCGGCCATTCGCGAGCTGGTCGGACAGCTCGGCCAGGACGATCGATTCGCCCTGGTCAGCTACTCGAGCGGCGCCGAGCTGACCCTGCCTCTGGAGACGGCGACCCTCGAGGCGCGGAGGCGCTGGACGGCACGACTCGAATCGATTGCAGCCGGCGGCGGAACCAACATGTCCGCCGGCCTGGACCGGGCCCATGCGCTCATGACCTCGTCGAGTGAGGCCGGCCGCGTCGGCCGCGTGATCCTGCTCTCGGACGGTCATGCCAACCAGGGAGACTCGAGCCCCGACGGCCTGGCGCAGCGAGCCTCTCGAGCGATTCGCACCGAGTACGTCTTGTCGACCGTCGGCGTAGGCGTTGGCTTCGACGAGCGACTGATGACGCGGCTCGCCGACGCGGGAACGGGAAACTTCTACTACGTCCCGCAGATCGAAGTACTGGCCGGCATCTTCGCTGACGAGTTCGCCGCGGCGCGCGAAACCGTGGCGAGCGTTCTCGAGATCCGCATCGGGACACCGGACGCGGTCCAGGTGGTCGATGCAGCGGGCTACCCGATCGAGCGACAGCATGCATTCTCGATCATCCGCCCGGGATCGCTGTTTGCGGGCCAGCAGCGCAGCTTCTGGGTGACGCTCCGCGTACCCACCGAAAAGGCGGCTGAGATCCCGCTGGGAAACGTCCGGCTCGCCTATCGCAGCATCGACGGCCTACGCCGAGAGGCCGAGCTCGGCGCTTTCCCGGCCATCGCCGCAGTCGTCGACGAGACCCAGTTCGTCGCGAAGCTCGACGCAGAGGCCGTCGAGCGCGAGCACGCCGAGAACCTCGTGAATCGACTGCGCCAGAAGGTCTCGGGTCTGGTGTCGAGAGGCGACTACGACGCGGCCCGAAAGTCGCTGGACGAGGTCGACTACAGCGAGCTCGAAGCCCTGGGCCAGGCGGCGGAAGACACGGCGAGCTACGGCGCGGTCCAGGGGCTGAAGAGGGAGCTCGAGCGCGCGGCGGCGGCGCCGCCAGCCGCCCAGAGCGAGGCGCGCAGCAGCCTCGGGAAGAGTCTCTACGAGCAGGGGACCGACGGTCGTCGCAAGGGAGCCAAGCGTTAGCTCGCTTCGAAACGCAGAAAATCAAGAACCAACAGTCGAAGGAGTCTAGCCATGCGGGTTTTCGAACGAATCGGTCGCATGCTCCGGGCGGATGCGCACGGTGTCATGGATCAGCTCGAGGAGCGATCGTTGCTCTTGAAGCAACATCTACGCGAGGCCGAGATCGAGGTCGCACGCAAGCGCGGGAGCCTCGACGCTCTCGACGACGAGCGTCGCCTGATGGCCGACCAGGGTCGTCGGCTCGAGGCCGAGGTGTCGCGGCTCGATGAGGACGTCGAGATCGCTCGCAGCGGAGACGATCCGAGCTTGGCTCGGTTTGCCATTCGCCGCTGGCTGCCCCAGAGCAACGCTCTTCGGGAACTCTTCGAGCGGGCGCGGCAGCTCGATCAACAGCGAGCCCGGCTCGCGGACAAGCTCGAGAGCCAGGAGGTGGATCTCGCTGCACTGCGCTTGCGAGTGCGTTCCGCGCTGGCTCGGCCGAGTCCCGAGCCGGTGACTCAGCGTCCCGAATACGTGGTGACGGATGAAGAGGTCGATCTCGAGCTGGCGCGTCGCCGGGAACGGCAGGTGGGCGTCGCGGCTGTAGAAGGAGCGAGCTGTGATGAATGAGCATGGCTTTGGACGGACGATCGGAGCCGGCGTCGCGGCGGCGGTGTCGCTGGTCTTCGTGCAGCATCTGGCCGCAGCCTGGATGGGACCCGCCAGCGTCGCCACGCTCCACGGGGCGGGTTGTCTAGTCCTCTACACAGCGTGGCTCGCGCCGTCGCGAGGGGCAGCGCTTCGCAACACGGCTGTGGCGCTCGCCGGGGTCGCACTGATTCTCGTCGTCGCGGACAGCCTGGAAACGCGATGGCTGGGATTGGCTCTGCTGCTGGCTATTATTCGAAGCGGCCTGCACCCGTCGATGCGACCCGCACGGGCGGTCGTCGTGGAGGTGGGCCTTCTCGGCGGCGGGCTCGCCATGGCCGTGTGGCTTGCCGGAGCAGGATGGTTTGGATCAGCCTTGGGGCTGTGGGGCTATGCGCTGGTACAGAGCCTCTACTTCCTGGTGCCGGGACGGGACCGCGCGCACTTCCAGCCCGCTTCCGACGGCGACGCCTTCGACCGGGCTCGGGACCGACTGATCGACCTGCTCGACGAGAGCTGATCCGTTTCGGGCCACTGGTGTGGGGATGTGGGCGTTCTCGACCATGCTTCCTGCCGGCGGCGAGATCCCCTACACTTTTTTTATCCCCCCCCCACGAACATGCCGACGCCTTCCCCCGCGCGTGCTGGAATTGGTGCGCTGCAACACAAGATGGAACTCTCCGACGTGTTAGACACTCAGAGATGTAACGCTTCCGATGTCCACTGAAGGGAACCAATCCATGTCGTGCGCCGAAAGTCACGGCGTCGTGAGATCCAGGTTCGATCAACGATCCAACGACGATTCTCTGCCTCAGAACCAGATTCCAGACGCCACAGGTTCAATCCAGCAACGCGCCAGAGATGTGGGACCGATTCAGATCGTCGCGTCTCGAGCCGTCGCCACACCACCCGCATCCATATCCATCGCGACCCCGCTCGACGACCTCGACGCAGCTCGCGGAATCCTCGTCGGAGTCGTGATCGGCTCGATCAGCTGGGGCCTGGCCGCCGGTCTGCTCTATCTGCTCCTTGTCTGACAACGACCCGATCTGCTAGGCGGGTCGGGCACGATTCCCTACAGACTCGCCAACAGGCAGTGCAATCCCGTTCTGACCGAGCATACGGGCTGCGCGCCGCGTCTCCTCCAAAAGACCGGCCACCTGGAACAGATCCCCGATCTCGACTACCAGATATCGAAGCGGGAACGCTCCCCGCGCTGCACGGCGTGCTGGTCGTCTCCGACGAAGACCTAACCCAACCCGAGCCCGACCCTGCTTGCTTCCAGCTCGTGGGCGACCCATTCGTGGAGTACGGGTGGCAAGCCCAAGATTCCGGTACCAGCCGTTGGTCTTGCCTGACCATCAAGCCGCATCCCTTCGGTCTTCTTTCCAGATCGAACTGAAGGCCGCGGGGGGCATCCCTTTCAATGACCCATGCGGCCGCTCTTCGTTGTATTCACAAAGCCACGACTCTGCTGTTTCCCTTGCTTCGCGGAGTGATTCGAACAGCCAGCGATTCAGACAGCCATCTCGGAATACTCCGTTGAAGCTCTCGTTGTGACCGTTCTGCCAGGGACTTCCGGGCTCGATAAACAGCGCCCCAATGGCGCGCTTCTCCAGCCATTCCTGGACCTTCTTCGCGACGAATTCGCTCCCGTTGTCGCTCTTCATCGCCACCGGGGCGCCGCGGAACTCGACGAGCTGCTCCAGGACTCGGACGACATCGACCGACGTAAGATTCCTCGCGCACTCGATCCAGAGCCCTTCACGAGTGAACTCGTCAATCACAGTGAGGAATCTCAACGTCCGGCCGTCCGCTGTCTGGTCGGCGACGAAGTCGAAGCTCCAAACGTGGTTCGGGAACTCCGCGGTCTCGATTCCGATCGTGCTGGTTCCAGGACGACGCCTCTTCGGAGCCTTCTGCGGCACTCTCAGGCCCTCTCGGCGGCGAATCAGCCGAACGGTCTCTCGCCCCACACGCCAACCCAGCGTCTTCAGGCAATCGAAGATCTTCCGGTATCCGAAGCGCGGGTAGCGCTCCGACAGCTCGTGAATCTTCGCTACCAACTTCGCTTCTTGGAGACGGCCTGACGGGCGACGTTTGGTGCTGCGAGCAATTCCGACCACCTGGCAAGTGCGCCGCTCGCTGACTGCGAACGTGGCCTCCAGGTGCTCCGCTCCGCGACGCCGATCCGCCAGGCTCACCATTTTTTTCGTTCAGCTCCTTCAGCATCCGGCTGTCTAGCGAGAGCTCTGCGACCATCTTCTTCAGCTCGCCGTTTTCCCGCTCGAGATCACGCAGCTTCTTGGCTTCGGAAACCTCCATCCCGCCGTATTTCTGGCGCCATCGATAAAACGTCTGCTCCGAGACGTTGTGCTCTTGGCACGCTGCCCGGATATTCCCCGATACCTCGGCCGCTTTCAGAATCCCGATGATCTGCTCTTCGCTGAATCGTTTCCGCTTCATCTCGCCTCCTGTCGCCTTCTTCAAAGGCTAACTCAGAGGCTGGTACCAGTTTCGCAGGGCAGGCCAGTCACCACCACCCCTGGTAAGGAGCCCGCATCCACTTGGTGCTAGACGAGCGCTTCTCTCCCGTGAGAGAATCATCTGTGGGAAACGGTCAGTAGCAGGCGGCGTCGAGCAGGTGATTGGATTTGCTCAGTTCAAGGACCTCGGCGTGGCCCCGGCCGCGCCATGGGGCCGAAGGCCGTGGCCGGCTCAAGAGGCTCGTGGTCAAAGCGATGGGGGATCGCACTGAGCGCAGATTCACGCTGAAACAGGAGATAATGATGTTGAATGCCCGTACACGCTTGAGCCAACTTTGGCCGTTAGTAGTGACGCTTCTCCTATTGAGCTATCCCAGCTACGCCGTCCCGGGTGACGCCGATGACGACGGGATACCCGACTTGTCCGATTCCTGCCCGATGGGCGAGACCGGCTGGATCTCAGCACCAGCAACCGACCACGATGCCGACGGCTGTCGGGATGCCGGCGAAGACACCAACGACGACAACGACTCCCTTCTGGATCCGTCGGATAGTTGCCCGAAGGGCGCGATCGCTTGGGTCTCCGATTCTACGACAGATCTCGATTTCGACGGCTGTCGCGACGACGGCGTATTCGATGAGGATTTGAACGAAGACAACGATTCAATCAATGACATCAGCGATTTCTGCCCGCGCGGCGCGATTGGTTGGATCTCCAGTCCGACGACGGACTACGACTTCGACGGCTGTCGTGACGACGGCGCAAATGACGAGGACTTGGACGAAGACAACGATTCGATCGATGACGTCGACGATCTCTGCCCGCGCGGAGAGCTGGGCTGGACATCGACTCCGGGCACGGATGCCGATAGCGACGGTTGTCAGGATGCGACGGAAGATCCGGACGGTGGTACTGGGGGCGCCGCGGTGCCGGGACTGTCTCCCGCTGGAGTCGTAGTCCTTGGATTGCTGATCCTCCTGATGGCGGGAGCAGCGAATTCGCGCCGCAACGAGTAATAGTCGCTCGGTCTCCGCCTCTCCGGCGGTGTGTAGATTCTCTCTTGAGGTTGTAGGGGTGGCGGAGTCGCCAGCAAGTTCGGGATCGAGTTCAACGACGGTGATTGTCGTGGCTGCGCATGGCAAGAAACCTATTCGTCGAGCGGCTTCGTTAACATGGCCGCGGCTTCGCCCACCAGCCGCCGGACCTCGTCGGACAGGTCCCCGTATTCGATCGCGAAGCCACTCTCGGTGTGGCGGACCACCGTGCCCACCACCTCGAAGGGCGCAACGGGCTGCACGAACACGTAAAGGCGTATGGGCTTGCCTAGCTCGGGCTTCAGCGTGCTCTCCTCGACCAGGGCCCCCGCACGGGAGATGTCCGCCAGGACTCCCGTCCCTTCGGTGAGAGTGGTCGAGATCAGAGATTCGAACCGCGTCGTGACGCGGCATTCGCGACGTGACGCGGCATTCGCGACGTCGATTCCGCATGGCCTGCACTCCACTCCTTGAGCCGGTCGGAGCGATCCGGCTCATCCACGTATCGGACGGCCCGAAACGCGGCTTGAATCCGGTGTCGTCGTCTTGACGTGCTCGTAGTGATCCGTGATCGAGACGGGCGACCCTGCCATCGCCCTCGCCTCGGCCGCCCGCCGACGAGAAGCGCACCGCGCCAGGTAGTAGTCACTCGGTCTCCGCCTCCGCCGCCGCTCTCCAGACGGAGCCTCGGAGACGGTCGGCATCCCGAGTCCCAGTTGGTCCCCGACTCCCGAGGCCGAGCGGCGCGCCCAGCGCACCCTCGAAGATCTCGAGTCCCGGGGCTTCCGCTGCATGAGCGACCGAGCGCGCCGAGGGGGTTCCCGATGACTCGCGACTCCGACGACGACGACACTGAGGGTCTGCGCGCCGTCATCGTTGGCCCGCTGGCTGACGAACTGGACGCCGAGGGGCGCGCCAAGGTGATCAAGGCTGGTCGCAGGGGGTTCAAGGGCCGTCTGGAGGCGGGATCAGGGGCTCGAGGGGATCCAAGGGACGCTCCGAGGCCGAAATCGAGTGCCGGGGTGATGCAGCCCGTAGCAGCCTCAAACCGCTCGCTTTTCGTTGTGGTCGGCTGTTGACCCAACGGATACATGCTCTTCTGACTCTTCCCCCCTCGACGCCGCTCCAGGGGGCCGAATCGAGGTGACCGAGGCCGGCCGGCCCTTCTTTCTATGGGGGGATCGAAGCTCCTGCCTCTGGCGCTGGGGACCGGGGCTGATCCGTGCCACCTCCGTATCATCTCCGTGCCTCAGACAGCTGACCTCATCGCCTCGATACCATAAACGTGAGCATCTTCGGTGGGTTGGCTACATCCCGGGATCTCCTGAATGAACATTCCAGTCGGACTGATCGCGATCGGCCTGATCCGCTTCGGATACCGCATCCCGACGCGTCGCGTCGAGCACAGAGTCGACTTCATGGGAGCGCTGTAACTGCTCGGCTCCGTGGGCTCTCTGGTTCTCTACACCTCCTGGGCGGGCAGCAGCTGGGGCTTCGGGTCGCCGCCTGCGCTGGGGCTGCTGGCCATGAGCGGGCTGCTCGCAATCGGATTTTCAGTCCAGGAGCGCCGAGCGAGCGAACCGATCATCGAGCTCAGCTTGCTTCGCATGCGCGCGATCTGGCCCCCGCTGCTCACGACCTGCGTCTTCGGCTTCGGCAATCTGTCGATTGCGATCTTGCTTCCGCTCTTCACGATCGTAGTGAGCGGGTCGAGCGCAATCGAGGCAGGCCTCGGGCTCATGCCGCTCACCTTCGGCCTCTTCGCCTCGGCGCTGGTCGTCGGGCGGTTGGCCGCCGCGACCCAGCGCTACCGCCGTTATGTCGTCCGGGGCCTCGTGCTCTACATCATCGGGCTCGCGCTTCTGTCGACGATGGGACCGGAGACCCCAAGGCTCGTCTTCTGGTTCTATAGCCTGTTGCTCGGCCTCGGCAGCGGGACGATCAGCCCGATGGTGATCGCGTCGCTCCAGAACGCCGTCCACGAGCGCTACCTCGGCCTCGCGAGCTCCCTACCCGGCTTCTCCCGAGCCGTCGCCCAGACCATTGGAACCTCGATCCTGGGAGCCTTTCTCGGGCTCCGAATCGTGCAGCATCTCGAGACCCTGGCGACGCCGCTGATGGCCGCGGGCGAATCCCTGGACCAGTTCATCAAGAGTCCCGACGCGATCCGGGCCCTCGCGGAGCCTCTTCAGAGCGCGGTCGTCGAGTCCTACCGCATGGCGTTTTCGGAGACCTTCAGCGTGATGATCGGCATCATGGCGCTCTCGCTCTGCGCCGCGTGCTTCATCCGCGACACCCGGATCGAGTGAACGAACCCGCGGCGGCTGCCCGGATCGCGCCGAAGCAACCTCGGAGTCGACCTGCGACCGTCTCTACACACGCAGGTCCCGCAACAGCCTCGCATGAGTTACAGAACCGCATCCGGTTCGTCGCCGCCGAAGGCCCAACCCGGCCCGTCGCCCGCCTTACAGATCCGGCCCGCGTATCACCACACCGGAGAGTACATCCTCTTCGCGAACGACTAGCTTCTCCCTGGATCGGGGGCTCCAGAGCTGATATGCGCCGTTCACCCGCACATCCGGGCTGAACTCGATGTCCGTCGAATAGGGTACGACGAACCGGTAGCCACCCTGGTCGTCCGCGACAGTTTGCCGGCGATAGCCATGTCTTGCATTCGATGACGTCACGAGACCCAGCGACAGACGAATAACGGATCCCGGTTCGGCATGTCCCTCGATCTGCGCGCCCGGAACAATCTCCCAGACTCCCAGGCTCGAAAAGGGGTCCGGTACGCTCAGGCGATGCGGTCGCGGTCCGGGAGGCACCGTGTGTGCGTGAAAGACCAGGCGGTGGCGAGTCAGCCCGGGGGCCAAATGGCCGCGCTTGAGCCGCGTGAGCGAGCCGAACGCCTTCCACAGCCGAACCGCCATGACGCCGGGTTCGACGATCTCGGTCACTCCGGAGCCCCTCGGTCCACCGATCACATAGCGTACCTCGAGTTGCTCCAGGATCCTGATCGCCTCCTCTTCGTCGTGCTCCGCGAAATAGGCCAGGGCAGACTCGAAGCTCTGTCGCCCAGCATAAGGCCCAAAATTGTCCACGATCATCGGGCGTTCGGAGCGATAGCGAAGCAGATGTCCGGTCGCCCAGCTGGAAAGCACGGCATACTCGGGCTGCAACCCGGGTTCGAGATATCCGCTCGTCCTCGGCGTATGCTCCGCGAGCCAACGACCGGCCTCGTCGAAGATTCGCCTCCCGGGTGACAGTGGACCGAGACGCCTTTTCTGCTCGTTCGAGAGGGCGCTGAGGTTTTTCTTTACGATGGGCCGATAGAAATCGGCCAAGGCCAGAGCAGTCCAGACGACAAGAGCTGAGACGAGCAGGATCTCCAGAGCGGGACGCAGCGGCCGCGAAACGATTCGGCGGCGCAGCGCAGGCATCCACTCCGCCAGAACCGCTCCGATCAGCACGGCGTAGACGACGGCCAGGGTGTTTCCGAAGCGCCACTGCTCGAGCGTGAGCACGATGAAGGCCAAGGACCAGAAGAGAAGCAGGCCTTGTGGCGCGCTTCGCCCCGCGAATGCGCGCCAGGCAAGATACAGCCACGCGAGCGGCAGGACTGGGAACCCAGCGCCGAAGCGTTCGATCGCGAAGCTCGGATCGAAGTCGCCGCGCGGTGCGAGGATTGACCGCATCTCGTTGATGATGCCGAGTATCTCCTCACCCTGGGCAAACCAGCCGCCCGCGAAGAGCATTGCATCTCGCAGGGGCGGGAGCAAAACGAGCGAGACGAAGACGCCCGCCAGGGCCAGTGCAATGCCGGAGACGGCCCGCCGTCCGCGCGAATCACCGATGGAATAGCGCTCGTGGAGGCACTGCACGACACAGACCATCGCGGCTGCGGAGGCGAAATAGACCGGCTGGAAGCTGGACATCACCAGCGGGGACCAGGCGCCGTATTCGCGCCACTCCGCGCCCAACGCGAAGGGAGCGATGCAGATCGCGATGATCGCCTGAGTCACCGAAAACGCGATCGCCCTCGCCCGCGCCGTCTCGCGATCCCCGGCCAGCAGCCAGCGGAAACCGAACGCCACCTGAAGCACTCCGATGTGGAGTAGCGATCCCGGCCACGTCGAGATCGTGACTGCCATCGCAACGCCCAAGGCCACGCTTAAACGCGTCGTGGGTGTCGCGAGCGCGGCCGCCCAGCTCTCGGCCCGATCGTCTCTCGCGAAGATCTCGCAGGCAAGCCAGAGCATCACCGTCGTGAGCAGGGCTACGGCGACATGATGATCGATCATGCCGAGTTGCGAGAAAATGAAGCTCATCGGCAGCACGCTGTAGATGAGGCCCGCGCACCAGCCTGCACCGCGCCCATACAGGCGGCTCGCAAAGAGGGCGAGCAGCCCGGTCGTAGCGGCACCGAGCACGGCTGGCACCCAGACCGCCATGGCTTCCACAGCGACCTGATCACTCGGATCGACGAAGGGGCGGATCAGGGCCGCGATCGTCCAATCAAATGCCGCCGGCCAGACGATCTGCGAGCCCTCCGGAAAGCTCGCGTAGCGATCGAAGGAAAGGGTCTCGGGGAAGCGCGTGACCGAGAACCAGATTCGGCGCAGGTGATAGTAGGCGTCGCCGGCGTAGGGGAGCTGAACACCGGCCTTCGAGAAAACCGTGGGATACCCGATCGCTCGAGCGGCCAACGCGAGGAGGAAGAGGCTGCCGAACATCCGCGCGCGGGGGAACACCAGAAACGACTCCTCGGGATGGGACCGCCACGTGGGTGCTGCGGTCGCATCGAACTCTACGGCATCGGTGAAGAAGCTTTCAATCCCGCACGTCCGCCCGATCAGGTCGCGGAGCGCGGCTTTTCGAAGACATAGAGTCGATTGAGGCCTAGCTGAAAACGGCGTTCCCGGAAAAGCGAGAGTTTCGCGGTCTCGAAGAGCGATCGGGTTGCTTCGACGTCGAAGCCATGATGTTCCTCTGCGGCCATGCCGTCGGCGAGACCGAGAAACATCAATATATCGAGGACGACATCGACCCTCGGATGCGGAACGGTCAGGACCAGACGTCCGCCCGGGGCAAGGATCCGCTCGCATTCCGTGGCCAACACCGCAGGGTCGTCGACGTGTTCGAGAACGGCGAGCATGGTAATGCAATCGAAGCAAGCATCGTCGAATCGGCGATCATCGGGGAAACGCCCTCGAAGGATCTCGACGCGTCCGTCGCTCGAGGAAGTGACGTTCGTATCGATACCCACCGCCGATTCTATCCGAGGATGGACTCGATCGATGAGGCTTCGGTCGTGGCAACCGACATCGAGGAGGCGATCGCCGCAGCGAACGAAGGGCAAAGCCATCCGGATCCGCCAACGCTGGAGAAATCGATCGAGGGCCTTCACGGGGGTGGCCCGGCCCCACGGCGGCGAATTCCCAGCATGCTGTAGAGAAAGGACATGAGCAGGGTCTGTACGCCCAGCGCGATGAAGGTCGCACCGACCGACACCGGACGCATCGTGACAGACGGCACGAGCGGGCCGAAGCCGCCCTGTATCCAGTCGAGGGCTGCAGAGCCGATGAAAGCCAACCCGACCAGTGAGAAGAGCAGCCCCAGGATCAAGCCACGCTCGAGAGTGAAGATCTTGAATGCGCTCTGCATCCACGGGGCGGCGGGACCGATCTCCTCGGCCACAGCAAAGATCCGGGCCGCGATCGCGGTGGTGACCGCCTGATAGCCGACGATCACGACCAGGCTCGCGAGCTGCATCGAGTGGACGTCGAGGGTCGCGGAGCCGATCTCGAGCGGCCCCTGATTCAATCGAGCGAGCAAAGCACCCCCCGTGGTCATCAGAAACAGCCCTGGGAAGAAGAGCGTGAATCGCGGCGAGAGCGTCAGCATGAAGCGCAGGTGTCGCCAGCCATCGCGCCAGGTTCGAAGATGCGGCGGACGCGAACGTCCGTCCGGATGCAGGGTGATCGGAACTTCTTCGATACGCAACCGGCTCGCGTTCGCCTTCACGACGAGTTCGCTCGCAAACTCCATTCCCGTGGTCCGCAGGCCCAATCGCTCGTAGTTCTGCTTCGTGAGCGCGCGCAGGCCGCAATGAAAGTCCGAGATCTTCGAACGAAAGAGGACTCGTCCAAGGAAGCTGAGGATCGGATTCCCGATCCATCGATGGCTCCAGGGCATCGCGCCCTTCTCGATGCGCCCGATGAAACGCGAGCCCATGACGAGATCCGCACCGCCCCGCAGCCTCTCGATCATGCCGAAGGCCTCTCCGAAGTCGTAGCTCTGGTCGGCATCACCCATGACGAGAAAGCGCCCGCGCGCGGCCTCGAAACCGCCCATCAGGGCAGCGCCGTAGCCGCGCTCCGCGACGGGCACGACGCGGGCGCCACAGCGCTCTGCGATCTGCTGCGAGCCGTCCGTGCTGCCATTGTCCGCGACGATGATCTCGGCGCGCAGGCCGTGCTCGGAGATGCAGCGCTTGGCATTCTCGATGCAGCCCTCGAGCGTCTCGGCCTCGTCGAGACAGGGCATGACGAAGCTGACCTCGAGCTGGTCCTCCGACGTCTCTGCGTTGGATTCACTCATCGGATCGCATCTACGGCGAATCCGCTCGCCCAACGCGCAACGGGAAGCGAACACCACGCACGATCGACGAAGGCGAAGCTCTGCATGGTCCACCCCGGCGCCTTCGGAAAGAGCTGCATCGCGGGAATCAGACAAAGGTCCATGTAGCGGAGATCTACGCTCTCGAAGCCAGCCTCGAGGAACATCCGACTCACAGCGGTCGGATCGAGCTCGCGTTCGTCGTCGCTATGGAACTCGTCGTAGCGGCTCCCCAGTACGATCCGGCCGAGCTTGCGCAGCAGTCCGTGGGCGTTCGGGTCCTGGGTGTGCAGCAGGCCGCCCTCGCGCAGATGGCGGTGGATTCGTGCCAGCAGCTCCAGACATTCGTGGTCGGAGAGGTGGTGGAGGAAGGCGACGCAAACGACCGTGTCGAAGCTCCTTTCGAGCTCGAAGCTGCCCACGTCCGCGCAGATGAACTCGATGTTCGTGATCCTGTGGCTGGCCGCGAGGGCCTCCGCGTCTTCGATCGATTCGGGGGAGAGGTCGATCCCGAGGACGTGGTCTGCGTGTTCCGCGAGCAGCGTCTCGAACCAACCTCGCCCGCAGCCGAGGCTCAACACCGAGCCGAGCCCGCCCGGCCGCGCGCGTCGAAGCAGATCGAGTTCGCGCCGCCAGCGCAGCTTGTCTCCTGCCGGATTGACACCCCATTCGGCGAAGAAATTGCGCTCGCGCTGAGCGCGGCTGTCGCATGTGTCTTCGACCGTCATCGAATCGCGGAGTCCTCTTCTAGCGATCGCGTATCGGTCTCGGGCCCAGCGCTGGCCCGATACCTGTTCGCCTCACAGTATCGGCTGGACGGACCCGCGTCCAAAGCCAGGAGACGGCACCGGGCCCGCATCCACAGACACCGAGCTCGGGCGTCCTACGGAAATGGATCCTCGGCTGGATGTACAGCGGCGGCGGCGGGGCCCTTCAGCCACCACGCGCCCGCCAGCGTCAGCGCCCAGGGCAGCAGCCAGGCGATCCGGCCCTGGTAGCGGTCGTGGATACTGCTCCCAAAAGAGCATATGACGGCGTTGCCCGCGAAGAAGACCAGCACGCTCGCGAGAAGCAAGCTGATTCGCCGCGCACCACGCCGCCATCCGAGCACCGCGACGACGATTGCCGCGACAGCGAGCGCAGCCTGGAGCGCCAGCTCGGGGATCGGATGCAGAATGACGCGGACGGGCTGGCCGCGCGCTTGTCGAGACCTCAGCAGGCGAGAGAGCTCGGCCCACCCCAAGCTCTTGAGCCAACTCCGCATTGGCCTGGTGTCTCGCTGGGCGATCCCATCGCGACTGTCGACACGCCATAGCTGTTTCCATGCACCGCCGACGGTGGTCGAGAGGATCGACGGCCAGCAGCAGCGGAACGTGTGAGCCACGATCTCGTCCTGCTCCTCGCCCTGCCATTCCCCCAGACGCCTGAAAAAGGGACTCTTGACCCCGAAGAGAAACCACCCATCCGCGCGCCCCACGTGGCGAGCGTATTCGTCGCGGTACGCACAGGACTGCCAATCACGCTCGTCGCAGTAGGCATCGAGCGTCTCCAACACCACGCCCGAATCGATGAAACGATACATGAGCAACGAGCCGCTGCCGCGGAAAAAAGTCGCCCCCAGTCCGCCCGCGGCATTCACCGCCGGAACCCACGCCACCGACAGCAGACCCATCAGCAGCAGACCCGCCGCCGCCCGGCGGCTCGGATGTCCCTTGGGCAGGACCGTAAAGGCGCCGATCGCCACGACGCCCGCCATCCCGAGTGCGAGCGGCAGATGCGTATTGTGTGCAATCACGGCGAGCGCCGCGACCGCTGCCGCGACGCCACGGTCGATCCAACGGTCCGAAAGCATCCAGATGAGGCCGGCGAGGAAGAGCCAGCTCGTCATTATATCGGCCATGATCCAGGAGACGTATTTGGCGAGACCCGAGAAGAGAATCACCACCGTCAACCCGAGCGCGGCAAGCTTCAGGCCCGCGCGCCCCCGCCCGGCGACCAGATCCGCACCTCGGACGATCAGCGCGCTCGTAACGAGCGCCTGGACTGCGATGAGTGGCCAGAGCGAGGGCAGCCAGGTCACGGCGTCGGCAAAGAGAGAGTAGCCGATAGTGCGACCCGGGTGCGGCGGCCGATCCCCCAAGAAGGACAGGTACCAGGCGCTGTCCTGGAAGGTGAGGGGATAACCGTTGTCAAGAGCGGGCCAGGCGAGCCCAAACGCGCCCAGGAGAACCAATCCAATCTTCATCGATCGAGCCCCACAAGAGATCAGACCTGGCCCGTCCCTTTCGAGGGGACGCAAACAGAGGTCGGGTGCTCCGAAATACCGGATCTCCCTGCCATGTTAGGTCGAGTCGGAATCGAGCGCAATCGCTCGTCGGGGAACGATTCGAAGCGACCGGATGCCGGGCTCTGGACAACTCTGTCGGTCGGACCGGCAGCGGGGGGCTGGGTTCCCGGCGTAGCGAGCCTCCAGAAGATCAACTTTGTAGGCTAGAATTGCAGGATTCGACGTCTTCCGGGTGATGTCGATCGGAGTGTGTGTGGGACGAGCGCGCCCTACGGAGGGTGAACGAAGATCAAGCCGCTCTCGTGGCCGGCGGGGCTGGATCGCTGCTGTACCGTTTGCACCGTTTGCACCGTTTGCACTCTTTGCACTCTTTGCACTCTTTGCACCGTTTGCACTCTTTGTGTCGGGGCCAGGCTGCGAGGGCGAGCCGCCGCCGCGGAGCCGCAACGTCATCCTGCTCTCGATCGACACCTTGCGTGCCGACCATCTCGGAGCCTACGGCTATCCGCGCCCGACCTCGCCTCATTTCGATGTTCTGGCAGGTCAGGGAACTCTTTTCGAGGAGGCCGTCTCCGCCTCTTCCTGGACGATCCCAAGCCATGCCACGATGTTGACGGGGCTCTATTCCAGCGCACACGGCGTGGACGGATTGCACAAGCTGTTACCCGACGATCTGCCGACTCTTCCCGAGTGGTTTCGGGACGCCGGCTTCGAGACTGCGGCCATCGTCAATGCCCGTGTCCTCCAGCATGCTCAGGGTCGCGAGCTCTTCGATCACTTCGAGGAGATACCGCCGAATATGCGCCTCGCGCGAGGAATGGCGCCAAGAGTCAACCGAGCCGTTTTCGATTGGCTTGGACGAGAACGTGAATCCGAGCGCCCCTTCTTTCTCTTCCTTCATTACTACGATGTGCACAGCGACTACACCGCGCTCCCAAAATTCCGCGCGCCCTTCGTCGAGCCGTACAGCGGACCGGCGCGGGGGACCAACCGGCAATTGGTCGACTACTTCAGCCGTTTCCTGCGACATTGGGGACCCGCGGAGGCTCGTCACCTGCGAAATCTGTATGACTCGGGGATTCGACAGATGGATGCGCGCATTCATCTTCTCTTCGAGAGCTTGAACAATCTTGGGCTCCTGGACGACACGGTGGTGATCCTCACCTCCGATCACGGTGAAGAATTTCTAGAACACGGAAGCGTGCTGCATAGCAGGACTCTGTACGAGGAGCAGTTGCGCGTTCCACTGCTGCTGCTCGGCCCGGGCATTCCGCAGGGCCTACGGGTCGAGGGAGCCGTCTCCCACATCGACCTGGCGCCGACGGCACTGGCGCTCGCCGGGGCTCCGTTGCCCGCTGGCCTGCCGGGCGTCGATCTTCGCGCGGCGTGGCTCGAGCCGGACCAATGGCCGCCGGACCGTGCGCTCTTCGCCGAGACCGACGAATGGGTGGGCCGCGTCGAAGGCGGCTTCCGCCGGGCCATTCGACGCGATGGCTGGAAGCTGTTGCTCGACGAGCCGAGCGGCGAAGTCGAACTCTACGATCTGCGCAGGGATCCCCAGGAGGAGCAGGACCGATCCGATGGCGAGCCAGCTCTTCGGGACCGGTTACGCGCGGAGCTCGGGACTTTCGTCCAGCGCAAGCGACCCAGCGCGGATCGATTGGAGTTCGATCCGAAGACGGCCGAAGAGCTCCGAGCGCTCGGCTACGCACCCTGAGCCGTAGTGTTCATCCTGGTGCACACAGTGCGAGAAAGCCCACTCCCGTCGCGACGACAGTGCCTTTCGAGGGCGACTGGCAGCGAGCTGATCAGCGTTTGGCAAGGAGCGGGGTCGGATGCCCGAAGAGCCAGCCCTGGCCAAAGCGAATTCCGAGCCGGCCCAGCATCTCGAGCTCCTCGAGGGTGTCCAACCCTTCGCCGATCACCTGCGCGCCCATCTTGTCGGCGAGCTGTAGGACCGCCGCCAGCATGTCCTGGCGCGCGGGATCTCGATCGACGCCCGAGACCATCGAGCGATCGATCTTGATGTAGTCAGGGTCGATTTCGAGAAGCTCCTCGAGGCCGGCGTAGCCCGCGCCCATATCATCCAGCGCAAACTGAAAGCCCAGGCCGCGGTAGAAGTCGCGAATCTCGCAGAAAGCGCCAAAGGTGCGGATCGATTCCTGCTCTGAGATCTCGAAGACGACGTCAGTCGGGGCGAGCTTGCTCTTCGCGAGGGTCTCCGTCAGTCGATCCTCCTGAAAATTCGGATCGTGAATCGTGGTCGGTCGAATGTTCAAGAAGAGTTTGGTGCCGGACGGAAAATCGACCGCTCCGCTGAGACCACTCTCGCGACACACACCGTCGAGCTCGTAGATGAGCTCGTGTTCCTCCGCAGCGGTAAACAGGGCAGCGGGAGAATGATAGTGCGTGCCCTCCGGCCCGCGGGCCAGAGCTTCGTAGCCAAAGACCGTTCGGCTCTCGACTTCGACGATCGGTTCGTACACGGAATAGATCCGCCGATCGAGAATCGTCTCGAGTAGATCTTGGCGCTGATCGCGACGTGCGACCTCAGCCTGGTGGCGGCAATCCGCCCGGGCCTCCTCGAGAACGCGGCGCAGCTGCGTCGACACGCCGTATTGCGGGTTGCGGAGCTCGACAGCCATTCCGACGGGCAACGGGCGGGGACCGCGCAGGTAGGGATAGAAGACCTGTCCGCCATCGGCGCTCAGACCGCGCGCGAATTCGTGCTGAAATCCAGGCATCTCGGTGCGGTAGAAGGCAGCCGAATCGGGCGCCCGAAAGACCAGAACGACCACTTCATCGACACCCGGTTCCGCGATGCACACCAGGTGGTCCTGGCCGAGCCGTTCCGAGGCGACGCTGGCGGCGAGTTTGTACAGGGATTCGAGACAGCCGACGCGGGCTTCGTCCCCATGACGACGTTCGACTTCCAGGAGCATGGGCGCACCGATCACCATCAGCCCGATCCCGCGCAGCGCTTCGAATCGTTCGCCGATCTCAGCGAAGAGCGTTTCGAGCCGGGGAACAGGCGCGTCGGTGCAGGGTCGAGAGCTCGGGTCGGGACTCGATACCATATCGCTCTGATCGGCAGCCGAGCGACTCCCGTTGAGCTTTCCCTCGGGGTTCAAGCCGGCATCAGAGCCACCGATCGGATCCGAGCCCGCCCCCCAGACGCACGGCAGACGGGGCCCGCGTCAGGGCGACCGGCCCCTGGCTTCGAATCTGTGCCCGAAGCACGCACGCTCCGCAGCCGTGTACGGCTGGACGAGGCCATTCCGGAGACCGAGTGGCCGGCCTGGACCGGCTGGCCTGGCCTGGCCTGGCCT